>JGI20214J51088_10002166_pt1 | contig 13232 bp, 9 predicted proteins | sample WetSurMetagenome_FD_51088 | JGI IMG/M metagenome (IMG submission 51088)
TGAAAGCAGGCATGATAGTCCAGAATGGGGGATTTGAAAAACTAACGCCCTCTATCAGTACATTTTGACACTCATATGTAGCTATCATAGGCGGGCGTAGAAAATTGTTCTTAGAACTAATATATGCATTCTTTGCAAGAAGTTCTCCATTCTCCTTTTTGAATATATCCTGCCATTTGTTTTCAACCTTCTGCCCTGAATTAATCTTACTTAAAAAATTCCACCAGATTTTACCTTGTCCATCCAGATGTCCATCTCCCCGGATTGCTATGTTTTCACACTTATATGCGTAAATCTGTGATCTGAAGTTCTTTACCCTTACATCTTCCCAACGCGATTGTACCATAGGAAGATAATCATCAAAGTCTTCAGAAAATTTTATTACTGATCCAGCATCGAGGTACAGAGTTATATTACTTCTCATTATTATAGGGCCAGTCAGAAATTTTCCGGCCGGAAAGAATAAAGTACCGCCACCCTTGCTGGCAAGACTGTCAATAAGATGGTTAATCACCTTGGTACATTTAATATTACCGGAAGCATCTGCTCCATGATTTATTATGTTGGTCCAAACCGTCTGAGATTCAATTCTCGATACTGTAGTAACAAAAATCAGATAAATAAATAATTTCTTCATATAATTAGATCAGTTTAAGATCATACCGAATTTACAGGTAAATGCCCTAAAGGTTGGTATACAAATTGTCTGATTTAGGTTGACAAATCGACCAAAATTGGAATTGTTTATGCTATTTTTGTTATACATGCCAAAGAGATGAGAATATTTGTCAGGATACTGGTACATATCATCCTTATACTTTTCCCAATTACAGGAACAGGTCAGAATATTTTCAGATTTGAACATATGGGTTCTGAAGATGGATTATCCCAGAATACAGGATTCAGCATACTGTTCGACAGTAAGGGATTTATGTGGATAGGAACAATGAATGGTCTTAACCGGTATGACGGGTATGAATTTAAAATATTCAAAAGCAGGTCTCAGAATACCAATAGTTTCACCAACAACAGGGTAACTAAATTATGGGAAGACCGAAAGGGATTTATCTGGTTGGAAACATATGACGGGTATTATCATTTTTTTAATCCTGAAACAGAAATATTTTCCTCGCTTCCTTTTTATGAAGGAACCATTGTTAAGAATGGAGCTATGCATTGTTTCCTTCAATATTCAGATGATATTATTTTACTCGGGTCTTCTAATTCAGGGGTTTTCTATCTGAAATATGATTCATTAAAAGCTACATATAATGTCAGACAATATTTCAATCCTGAAAATGCAGTTATGCCGGATAAAAATGTCAGTTTTATTCATTCAGATGTTGAAAAGAACATTTGGATCGGGACCAGGTCCGGATTAGCTAAGATCCGTCAGGCTGATATTGGAAAAACTGATTTAACTTTTATAAGGCAGTTTGAAGGTACAGCATTTACAGCTGTATGTGAAACAATAAACGAAATATGGTTTGGGACTGATGGCAAAGGAATTACTGTATATGATAAGAACTCTCAGTTATGCAGATCTGTCTCGACTATCAGCTCCCCGGAAATAAGGTCAGACAGAATTTCATTTTTGTACCGGACAAGAACCGGATCCATAATTACTGGGTTTGAAGGCGAAGGAGTTATGATTTATGACAGCACTGGAATGTGGATGCCGGTAAAATTTCATGGGAAGACAATTACCGGAATATATGAAGACAGGTTCAGTCAATTATGGTTAACTGCAACAGAATTTGGAGTTACAAGGCTTAATCTGAAAGACCAGCAATCAGAATATTACGTTTTGACTCCTGATGAAATAAAAACCCTGACTGATCTTGAAAGACCGCAATTCTTTGAAGACAGTAAAGACAATTTATGGGTTGGTCTTCACGGAAGTGGTCTTGCCCTTTATAACAGAAAAGATGATCATTTTGAATTCTTCAGGAATAACCCTAAAGATCCGAATTCCATATCATCAAATATTGTTCATTGTATTGCTGAGGATAAAACAGGGCAGCTCTGGCTTGGAACAGGTCAGGTTCTTGGAGGAATTGAAAAGGTTATTCTGCGGAATCCGGCATTTGAGCATTATCTTCTTGAAAAAGAGAAGGTTGATGTACTTGATAATGTTGCAAGAGCCATTATTGAAGATAAAAACAAGTACTTATGGGTCGGAACCAAAGCAGGAAAGCTTCACCTTTTTGACAGTACACTTAAACAGGTTCATGATTTCATTTCACTCCCGGGAATAGGAAACAGTTCACTTAGAAATAATACCTATTCAATGTATGAAGACAGTGATGGATATCTGTGGATTGGTACCAAAGGATATGGATTATCTGTTACTACTGAACCTCTGAGTAAATTCGCGGCTAATTACAATAATATAAAATTCAAACGATATGAGTTTTCAGATATTGATAATTCAACCATAGGAAACAATAATATTTATTCAATCTGTCAGGATAAGCAGGACAATATCTGGATCGGATCATATGGTAACGGGCTGAGTTTAATAAAAAATCCAAGGGAGAAGGATTTGAAGTTTATCAGGATAAACCAGATGAATAGTAATCTATCCAGCAACCTGATCAGGCATCTGCTTATTGACACTGCCGGAAACTTATGGGTAGCAACCACATTTGGACTTAATTTCCTTGAAAGGGCAAATATTGAAAAAGGCAAATTTCAGTTTAAAACATATCTTCGGGATCCATCAAATGATAAAAGCCTTAGTTACAACGACATAATTCATATTTTTCAGGATTCAAAAGGGAGGTTATGGTTTGGGACATTCGGAGGAGGAGTTGATCTCTTTGAGCAATCTGACAGCTTAAACGCCACTTTTAAACATTATAATTCAGAATCAGTACCAGGCTATGGAATTATTTTCGGAATTCTTGAAGATAATAGAGGATATATCTGGCTTAGCAGCGAAAATGGACTCACCTGTCTGAATCCTGAAAATGCGAATGCAGAAATATTTAATAGTTTCAACGGACTTGGGTTTAACAGCTTTTCTGAGAATACTTGTTGTATGAGACGAGATGGGTCTCTTGTGTTTGGGGGATATCTGGGTTTTGAGGTTATCAGACCTGAAAATCTATCAGTGACCCAGGCCGAGACACATATAGAGCTGACCAAATTTTTATTGTTTAATAAAGAGATTTCAATTGATCAGAAAAGTTCACCCCTGAAAAAAAGTATCTCATTTTCCGACCAGATTCATCTGAAATATTTTCAGTCAAGCTTCAGCATAGATTTTTCGGCTCTTGATTTTCTTGATCCTGAAAAAATACAATATGCCTATAAACTTGACAATTTTGAAGATAACTGGAACTATGTCGGGAATCAACACCGAGCAACCTATACTAACCTATCACCAGGTAAATATACATTCAGGGTAAAAACAATCCAGAGTGGAAGAAAACTGACGGCATGGGAGAGAGTTTTAATTGTAAGGATATTTCCACCCTGGTGGAAAACCCTACCGGCTTACTTTATATACACCTTATTGATAATTCTTATTATAACATTGATATATAATGCAATAAACAGGATAAACAGATATAAGAACGAGCTGGCTATAGAAAAAAAGATTAATGAACTTAAATTACAGTTTTTTACCAATATCTCGCACGAAATAAGAACCCCTCTAACACTAATTATTGGTCCTCTGGAAGATATTTTAAATGAGGATGAAATTTCTCCATTGAAAAGAGTCCGCATGGAGATTATGCTTAAAAATGCAAAAAGGATGCTTCACCTCACAAATCAACTCCTGGATTTCAGAAAGGTACAGAATAATAAAATGGTCCTCAGGATCAGAGAGATTGATATAGTCAGCTTCACGAGAGAAATTTTTGACAGTTTTGGCCCGCTGGTTAAACATAAAGGAATTAACTGTTCATTCGATTCACAATATGAATCATTCAAAATTTTTGCAGATCCCAATAAGCTTGACATTATAATCTACAACATCATTTCCAATGCCACAAAGTTCACGAATTCAGGTAAACATGTTTCTGTGAAAATAAAAGATTCAGAAAATAACAATTGTGTAGATATATCTGTAACAGATGAAGGACCGGGGATACTTCAAAAAAACCTGTCGGAGATATTTACAAGGTATACAATATTAAGTAACGAGGAATTAGCAGGAACAGGTATTGGCTTATCCCTTTCTTATGAACTCGCACGGTTACATGGTGGTGATATCCTTATCTCATCTGAGATTGGCAAAGGAAGTACATTTACAATAAGGCTGTTAAAAGGCAAAGATTATTTCTTAAAATCGACAAATGTTGAAACTTATAAATCAGATGACCCGGATTCCGGATTCATTCATGCAGGAGATAATTACAGCAATATTGAAGAAAATGATGAATTACCTGATTCTTATTCTCCTGATAAAAATACAATTATTGTAGTAGAGGATAACCATGAGATACTTAGTTATATCTGCCAATCACTTAAGTCATCTTACATTTGTATTGGAGCCAAAAACGGAAACGAAGGCCTCCATCTCGCAAAATCTATGAATCCTGATATTATTATTACTGATATTAAGATGCCGGGAATGGATGGAATGGAGATGACTAAGCTCCTGAAAGAGGATTTCATAACCAGCCATATCCCGGTTATTATGCTTACATCAAAGAGTGACATGAAAGATCAGATTGCAGGCATTGAAAACGGAGCTGAAGCTTATATTGTGAAACCTTTCAATATGGAGTATCTTAAATCCGTTGCAGCAAATCTAATAAACCAGAGAGCAAATGTAATTGCCAGGTTCATAAATAAAAAGATAAAGACACCAGATCTGCCAAAAGTAAATTCAAAGGATGAAGAATTTCTTACAAAGCTGGTAACATATATAGAAGATAACTACTCCAAAGATTTTGCAATAGATGCTCTGGCTGAACAGTGCAACCTCAGCCGTACTGTTTTCTATAATAAACTAAAGGGATTGACCGGATCAAAACCAATTGAGTTTGTAAGGCAGATAAAACTCAATATTGCGGCCAGATTACTTGAAAAAGGCTACAACGTTTCTGAAGCTGCTTATAAAACAGGATTCTCTGATGTTAAATATTTCAGCAGACTGTTTAAGATCCAATTCGGATACCTGCCCAGTAAACACAAATCAGAAGATTAAACAGCTTTTTCCTTAACAATCAACACATTGTATCTTGAATCAAGTACAAAGCAATCACTGAATCTTTGATCAGAATGATTGCAGGATTTCGGCCTTTTCCAAATGTACCACAGAGCTTTCGGAGTATCACGGAATATATATGTTCCGACCAGCATTCAGTATCCAGTATCCAGTACCCAGAACCAGGAACCAGAAACAATGCACAATAAAGTAGATACTACTTCACATTCATCTGCATCTCGGCAGGCTCTTTTATATCAAGAACCTTTGTAGTACCTCCTGATTCCAGGTTTATATCATGAGGTTTATTGGTTTTCCATGAACCACCTGTAAAGTCCGGAACATCAATAGATTGTGATTTGTTGGCAACAGACCATTCACTTAACGGGGCTATTGAACTCCAGAGAGCGCCGTCATAAACGTTCTGATCAAGTGGCAAACCATTTCTCAGGCAGTCGATCGTTCTCCAATCCATTATAAAATCCATGCCACCATGTCCCCCGACTTTCTTAGCCAGCTCTCCTACTCTCTTAACAATTTCCGGAGTGTACTTTTCATAAAGTTCTTTCATTTTTGCCTCATCAGCCCATTCTTCGCCAAGAGCAATATGCTCCATGGGGTATTTGCATACCATTCCTTTTGTACCTTTAATAAGGTGAATCCTTGAATATGGTTGGGTTGATGACGTATCATGCTGGACCATAATGGTCTTTCCAAGTGTAGTTTTTATAATGGATGTGTTTATATTACCCCTGAAATGTGAATCCTTAAATTCTGAGTAAACCGGATCCTGTGATAAAAGCTCCTTTTCTCTCGGAGCCATCGAAAAATCAGATGTTGATACCGAACTTAAAACTTCCATCTTGTCGCCCCGGTTTATATTCAGTGCCTGGCAGACAGGTCCAAGGCCATGTGTGGGATAAACGTTTCCGTTCCTCGTTGCATTTTCCCTTAATCTCCACATATTAGTATAAGCATCATCGGTTTGCTGATCGTCCTTCGGTTTTCTGAAATTCATCTCAAGCAGGTTGTGGATATATGCTCCTTCACCATGAATTATGTCTCCAAACATTCCCTGACGGGCCATATTAAGTGTAAGTAATTCAAAGAAATCATAACAGCAGTTCTCCAGCATCATGCAATGCTTTTTTGTTCTTTCTGAGGTCTCAACCAGCTGCCATGCTTCATCAATCGTTCTTGCAATTGGTACTTCACAACAAGTATGTTTTCCATTTTCCATAGCATAAACTGCCATAGGTGTGTGCCATATCCATGGAGTACATATATAAATTAGATCCAGGTCTGTCAGTTCAACCAGCTTCTTCCAGGAATTATCATCGCCAAAAAACTCCCTGGCAGCAGGTTTTCCAACACTTGAGAGGTATTTCTGTGAACCGTCTACTGCAACTTTTCTCAAATCGCCCAATGCTGTTATTTCAACACCATCAATATAGGATAACCGTTGCACTGCCCCGCTTCCCCTGTCACCCAGACCTATAACACCAACTCTTACTACTGGAATAGCAGGAGCTGCATATCCCGACATATTGAATTTCTGTGAATGCGACTTCTTTACAGATTCAAGAATAACAGCCAGGTTTGATTCAGGTTGTTTCGGAGTACAACCGGATACTAAACCGCCAGCCATAGCGCCGGCTCCTGCTAATGTTGCACTCTTTAAAAAATTACGGCGATTAGTTGTCATATTGAGATTATTTTCAGGTTAGGTGAAATTAAATTAATTCACTGCAAATTAATATTTTATTTTATAAGAACTGCAACTCAGATACTCAAGATTAAAATCTCCTGCTGAATTCTTGTCCATTCTATTTATCGTTAAGATCAATTTCTTCTTTAACTTTTTGTTTCCCGGCAAATTTAGTCATCAGATCTTTGATAATACTTCCTCCAAGGTATCCGAATGCCAGTCCCCATAAAGTACTCAAATACCAGACAGATTTAATTCGGCAGGTACCCGACTGGCAGCCAACAAATTTCCAGTACAAAAATCCTCCAATGGCACCTGCAACTGAGAAAATTATTACAAAAAGATGCTTTTTCAAAAATTCTTTAGCCATAATATTAGTTTTTTAATGGTCAGATACAATAAGTTTTTGTTCATTAGTACCAGGTAAATGCTCTGATTTTGATGCAAAAGTAGTCATCTGGAGGACATAATATCTGTGGAATTCAGAATTGTTTTGTACAATTCTATTACTTTTTCACTTTCTAATTCCCAATTTAGTTTTTCGGAGGCCAGTATTGCATTTCTTTTCAATTCTGAAAGCAGGTTTCTATTATCTCTTAATTTTTCCATTGCCTTCCTGATCTCCTCTGGAGTTACGTTTGAAATTATTATGCCACAATTATAATCTGTAACTATTTTTTTTACCTCAACCATGCTGCTTGCAATAACAGGAATGCCGGAATTAATAAATTCAAACAACTTATTTGGCAAAATGAATCTGTAATTGAGGTTAGTATCCTTGTCAAGAGTCAACCCTGCATCGGCTGATTTAGTGTATCTAATAAGTTCATTCCAAGGTACCTTAGGAAAAAACTTCACCTTCCCGGCAATATTCATTTTCTGCACCTGATCTTTTAATGCTTCCAGTTTGTCTCCTGCACCAACAATAAGCAATGAAATATTATAACTCTGATAAATAGCATCGATCAGTTCCTCCCCTCCTCTGTCGATATTAATACCGGTACCCTGAAGAATTAGAAGTAAATGATCTTTGTCAATACCAAGTTCTTCACGGGAATATCCAATTATACCATCTACCTTAGGTGAACAATTCCTGATAGTATAAGGTCTGATACCGTATTCATTTTCATACAAAATTGCAATTGAATCATTTACGGTCATAATGTATTTGAGATGTGGAAAAATTATTCTCTCAATACTTTTCCAAATCCATTTCACGAAAGGTCTGTTTTGTATTTCAGGAACACCTGTAAAATACTCATGGGAGTCATAAATAAGAGGAATCCGCTTCAGTTTTGATACCAGGAAATTAGGCAGCAAGGTATCCAGATCGTTTGATACCAGAAGGTCATATTTATTAAACAGAAGATAAAAGAATAGCCTGAGATTAAAGAATGCATAAAAGAAAAATCCCTTTTTGAAGATCATTCTGAATCGTTCAGTTATAAATGGACCTGAATAAGTTCTACAACAATCGCCTGATCTTCTTCCAATTAATGTAATATCACAATTTAATTTGCTTACGGTTTCCGCTATTTTATGAACACGCTGATCGTGACAGATACAGTTTGTTACAGAGAATACAACTCTTGTTTTATATGTTTGATTTGGCATCATGTAAATTTAACAAAATTCATAGGCAAAAACGCATTGACAATAATTCAAAATCAGGGGTTATTCATTTAAGCATCTACAAATCATTTCATATATTTATATTGAAAATGACATTAAACATTTTAGTCATAAAAGGTGTCTATGTATCATTTAAAAATTCCTCCAATGTATAATAACCTGAAGCACTTGTCATTATTTATAGTACTTTTTCTCTTTATTAATTCTTGCACCGGGAAAAAAATCATTACCCTTGAGCCAGTAGGTTACAGGCAGTTGAATAATGCATTAATTGAAAACGGAGACCTTAAAGCTTTGTTTATTGACAATACCGATTTACCTCCTGATCACAAGGCCGGTTATAACGGTATCGCAGAATTGTATCACACTGATCAGGATTCAACTCTTTTTGTACCAGCTTATGCGGGATTCAACCTGGAACATATTTTCTGTGGCGATAGTCTGGTTCAGTTTTTTGAGCCACGGGTAAATCCGATGTATTTATACAAAAAAAGTGAAACAGAGGTGCTCATCTACCAGAAAGCGACTCCTGTTTCCGGAGCTGAAAGTCTGACTGAATTCAAACTTGTTGCTCCTTGCTATATTGATATTACTTTCAATTGCATATTCCATAATAAAGAATACTTCAGACATGGTTATGCCGGTTTTTTCTGGGCCAGTTATATTAACAATCCTGTTGACAGAAATATGTATTTCAGGGGAGTGACTGAAGGTCAGTCATCTGATGATTGGATTTCTGCTTTTTCTGAAGGGCATGGTTTAAAAAGCACACACCGGAATTTTAATGATAAGCATGATTTTTATTTTGCACCGGAATTTAAAGCGGTTCTGGTAAATAGCTATTCCGATTTCCGTTATACATATCCATTTTATTTTGGCAGGTTTCATAATATGGTAATGGCATACCTTTTTGATTCCGAAGAAGTTATCAGATTCAGCCAGTCTCCAAATGGAGGGGGCAATACCAATCCGGCATGGGATTTTCAATATATAATAGCTGATCCGGATACAGCAAAGAAATACACCTTCAAGGCGAGAATGATTTACAAACCTTTTGTTAGTTATGAGGATATAAGAGAGGAATATGAGAAATGGATAAAGAACAAATAAAGATCAATTCTTTTCAATTGTTCCGGTATAACAATGAAAGAAATTATCACATATAAAATACTTTTTATTACTCCTTTTAATTTGCATGGTCAAGACACGTTAAGAGATGCAATAATCAGACTTCTTTGTATTTAATTCAAAAAAAAACATATTGAAAACCTGTTATAACATTTCTCTCAAAAAGTACAATACTCTCGGTATCGATTGCAAAACAAACTGTCTGATTTCAATTAAAACCGAAAAGGAGGCAAGATCTCTTTTCAGAGGAGAAATCTCCTGGAAAGAACCTCTTCTCATTCTGGGAAGTGGCAGTAATATTCTGTTTATCAGTGATTTTAAAGGTACAATCCTTTGTCCAGAATTCTCCGGAATAAAAATTGAAGAAAGAGATAAGGAAAATGTCATAGTCTCTGCAGGTGCCGGTGTTAAGTGGGACAAACTGGTTGAATGGACGGTTAATAACGGATTTGGCGGATTGGAAAATCTGTCATTGATTCCCGGTATGGTTGGAGCTACACCTGTTCAGAATATTGGTGCATATGGTATCGAAATAAAAGACAGAATAGACAGAGTAAAAACCATCTCTGTTAGAGACGGAGCAATTCGAATGTTCAGCAATAAGGAATGTGAATTTGATTACAGGAACAGCATTTTCAAGAACAGGGAAAAAAGCAGGTACCTTGTAACCAGGGTATACTATAAGTTAACTGTTAACCCGATACCTGATCTGACTTATGGTTCACTTAGAGATGAGATAAATAAATCAGGAAGTGCCTCACTTAAATCCGTAAGAGAAGCTGTAATCAATATCAGGAAAAGCAAATTACCTGATCCAGAACTACTGGGCAATGCAGGAAGTTTCTTCAGGAATCCGATAGTTACTCGACCTGTTGCGGAGAATCTCAGAAAGATATATCCCGATATTCCGGTCTATGAAGATCACTCCGGAGGCATCAAATTGGCAGCAGGATGGATGATTGAACAGTGCGGATGGAAAGGTAGAAAAACAGGAGATGCAGGTGTACATGATAAACAGGCACTGGTTTTAGTCAATTATGGAAACGCAACAGGAAAAGAAATCTTCACACTTGCTGAAGCTGTCAAGAAATCTGTTCAGGAAAAATTCGGCATTGTATTAGAAAGGGAAGTTGAAATTGTGGGATCTATTTGAATATTTTTCTTTTATTAAGTTCTCTTTGATACAATGCTGCATAATGATTATGTTCTGAGAGAGTTCTTGAAAAATTATGGTAGCCCGAAAAATCCGCCTTAGCTGCAAAGAAGAGAAAATCATGCTTTTCAGCATTTAATACTGCATCAATTCCATCAATTCCAGGGCATCCTATCGGACCAGGAGGAAATCCGTTATGCAGATAAGTATTATAGGGAGAGTCAAAAACAAGATATTTCTTCAAAATCCTTGTTATAGTAAAGTCATTTAAGGCAAATTTAATAGTCGGACAAGCCTGAAGCGGAATGCCTCGTTTCAATCTGTTAAGATAAACACCGGCAATACGTGGTTTCTCATCGGATTTTGCAACCTCATCATCAATTATGGATGCAAGGATGCTGACATCCATCTGACTAAGTCCCTTTTCTTTGGCTTTGGTGAGCCGTTGATCGTTCCAGAATAACCGGTACTCCTTCAGCATCCTGGTATAAAGCTGTTTGCTGTCTGTATTCCAGTAAAACTCATAGGTATTCGGGATGAAGAGAGCAATAATATTCTCTTTTGTGAAGCCATCAGAAATGAAATTGGAATCATCTGATAGAAAGCTTATTATCCGGGATGAATCAGCTTCTATCTGGCGGCCTATTTTACCAGCCAGCTGATTCAATGTCCTGATATTATTGAATGTGATTTTAACAGGAACCTGCCGGCCCGACCTGAGGATATTAATTAATCTGTTATAGCTTAAATCGTTATCGATTATATACCTTCCCGATTTTATCTGAACAGGATAGCCTTTCTTATTTGCCAGCCAGTTAAATACTTTAAGGTTTTTTATTTTCAGGTTCGACCGAAGGGTATCAAGTACCTGTTCATATGATGAGCCGGTTGGAATATAAATAACCTGTTTACCATTTTCGGTTTTAATATTTACCCCATAAAGGTTTTTATAGATCATCAATATGATGACCAAAATCAGAACTCCAAGTCCGGATAATAAATACAGGATTTGCTTTTTCTTCATTGTTTTCCAGCCAGTATGCAAATTTAGAGATATTGTTAAGAAGTACAAATCTTTAGGTCATGCAGTCATGCAGTCAAGTGGTTCCCGATTCGCTTCGCTTTCGGGATTTCGGCTTCGCCTCAACGTGCGGTCTTGAGGTAATACCATATTGTCTTTTTACCTATCGTTCTATTCTCCAATTCTTTTCCTTATATATTCCCGGATTATATATAAATTTGAGCCGATTAAATATCACATAAATATTCTATGAAAATGTCTACATCAATGCTATTGATTCTTATTGTAATAGGGATCATCACAGGAGTTATGGCAGGTATGCTTGGTATTGGAGGTGCGATAATTATGATTCCTGCGCTTGTTTTTTTTATGGGAGTCAGTCAGCAGACTGCGCAGGGAACCAGCCTGGCAGTTATGCTTCCACCAATTGGAATAATTGCCGCATATAATTACTATAAAGCCGGACATGTAAATATAATGTTTGCCATTGTTCTTGCTGTTTGTTTCCTGGTTGGTTCTTACTTTGGATCGAAGCTGGCATTGACTCTGCCTCAGCATTTGTTAAAAAAAATATTCGGAGTTCTTCTGCTTCTAGTAGCAGCAAAAATGCTGTTGTCAAAATAGAAAGCAAAATTCTTAAAAAAAAGCTCTCCTAATCACGGAGAGCTTTTTATATCTGCATTTTCAAATTCCTAGAACATGATACCCAGGCTCAATAAAAAAGCATTGGCACGGTCATCAAGGTTTACTTTAGTACCTGTCAGATTCTCTATCTGGTTCTGGTATTTCTTGAGGCTTCCCTCATACCTCAGGTCAATGGTTAACATCTTTAAGATGTCAACACCGACACCAGCCTGATAACCAATAGTCATCTTGCTGTAATTGCTCTTTAAATTATGGTCCGTAATAAGATCTTTTGGAGAATTGATAAGAATTGAACCTGAAGGGCCTGCATTCAAACGAACCGGACCTAGTTTAAAACCCAGCATAACCGGAATATCCAGTTTATTAAAAGTCTGTTTTTTGGTCAGACTAACTGAGGGAGCAGCCAGATCAGTTACAGTGTATTCATTTGTACGTGAAGAAAATAACAACTCAGGCTGAATATAAACTCCAAGGAGAGTAAGTCTCATAAATGCACCGCCATGAAAACCATATTTTGCCGTTACAAAATTCACGAATTCAGGTAAACATGTTTCTGTGAAAATAAAAGATTCAGAAAATAACAATTGTGTAGATATATCTGTAACAGACGAAGGACCGGGGATACTTCAAAAAAACCTGTCGGAGATATTTACAAGGTATACAATATTGAGTAACGAGGAATTAGCAGGAACAGGTATTGGCTTATCCCTTTCTTATGAACTCGCACGGTTACATGGAGGTGATATCCTTATCTCATCAGAAATTGGTAAAGGGAGTACAT
>JGI20214J51088_10002168_pt1 | contig 13232 bp, 13 predicted proteins | sample WetSurMetagenome_FD_51088 | JGI IMG/M metagenome (IMG submission 51088)
CGGGGGGGGAACCGCTGTTGCAGGCAGACGAACTTGACCGCCTCATCTCATCCCTCCACAAGCGCGGGACGACCATCGATATCGAGACAAACGGCACGCTCGATTTCACCCGGTTCCAGCCGTACGCCTCGCTCTGCATGGACGTGAAATGCCCCTCGTCAGGAGAAAAGAGCGATCTCTCCCTGCTGGCAATGATCCGGCCTGAAGATAGTGTGAAATTTGTCGTAAAAGACGAAACGGACTGTCGGTATGCGATGGGGGTCATGAAATCGCACCCGATTGCCGGTGAGATCTTCTTCTCACCGGTATTCGGCACGGATTACAAGCCGATCACAAGGTTTATCCTTGTGAATAACCTGCCGGTGCGTTTCCAGATCCAGCTGCACAAAATCCTTGGAGTACCATGAGGAAAGCGGTATGTTTACTCTCCGGAGGCATGGACTCCTCCACCCTTGCGTACCTCGCAAAAAGGAAAGGATACAAGATCCTTGCCCTTCACCTGAATTACGGGCAGCGCACCGAGAGCAGGGAGCTGGCAAGCGCAAAGAAGATCGCCACCCTGTTGGAGGCGGAGGCCTTTATTGAGATCAATCTCGACTACTTCACGAAGTTCGGGGCAAGCAGCCTGACAGATAAAGAGATAGCAGTCGAGGAATTTGACCCGGCCCGGGCACATATGCCCAACACCTACGTGCCGTTCCGGAACGCCAACCTCCTTGCGATCGCCACAAGCTTTGCAGAAACTCGCGATGCTGATGCTATTTTCATCGGTGTCCAGTCACTCGATTATAGCGGCTATCCGGACTGCCGCCCGAAGTTCATTGAAGCGTTCCAGAACGTGATCGATCTCGGGACAAAGGACACAACGAAGATCACCCTCTTCACCCCGTTCATCCATATGACCAAGACCGATATCCTGCGCGTGGGGCTCGAGCTGGGTGTGCCATATGAATTTACGTGGTCCTGCTACCGGAACGAGGGGAAAGCCTGCGGTACCTGCGGCTCATGCCATTTCCGGAAGGAGGCCTTCGCTGCAATCGGCAGGAAAGACCCGATAGAGTACGAGGGATAAATGGAGCTCTTTCGTGGGCGAAGGCTCTGGATCGAGCAGCGGGATATCACACTGCCAAATGGACTTGCGCGGCAGAAGGTGATTGTCCACCCGAGTAATGCCGTGGCCATCCTGCCAATCGAAGGGAACCGATGCAAACTGATCCGGCAGTACCGGTACGCAATCGATGATTATATTATCGAGGCACCGGCCGGAACACTGGAAGAGGGCGAGGAGCCGCTTGCAGCAGCAGGCAGGGAGCTCATCGAGGAGACCGGGTTTGCTGCCATGACGATCGAGCCCCGGGGGTTTATTATCACAACCCCGGGATACACGGACGAGAAGATCTTCCTCTATGAAGCACACGACCTTTCACCATCGCAGAAATTTGCAAAAGACGAAGATGAGGTCATTGAGGTTGTAGAGGTCAGGATGCAGGACCTGAACCGGATGATCCAAGACGGGACCATCGTGGATGCCAAGACCATCTGCCTCATTCATCGTTGTCTCGGGTGCTGATGATGCGTTCCGTTGCCATTATAACTGTGATCCTTGTGATTTTTACNGCGCTTGCCGGGTGTTCGGGTACCCCGTCACAGTCAACGTATACGGTGGATAAAAACGGGGTCCTGTCACTTTCCTGTGCACCGGTAACGACTACGGAAGAAGTTCTTTTTTCAAATGAGACCTATACGAAATCAAAAATCGTNATGCATACCGGCAGCGGGGATGTGGTGAGTTATCTTGGGGCGCCGGAATATCCGAAGGCGGCGATCGTATATGCACCAGGTGCCGGGGAGAAACTCGCAGGGCATGAAGAACGGATGGTTCGTTTCGCATCCGCAGGATATGCATTTCTCTTTGTGGATACGCGAGGAAACAGCGGTGAAACCACCGGTATTCCATTCAGTCAGCAGTTGATCCAGCAGGATTATGCGAAGTTCGAGATGGGCGAGATGCCCCAGTACTATATGAGTATCTGTGATCTGGTCTCTGCACAGAAAATGCTGAGCGGGAGATACAATGTACCGGTCTATGCAGTAGGTTCGAGTAACGGGGGCCGGTATGCTGCGGTGGCTGCAGGTACCGATCCGGCATTCGCCGGATATATCGGGATATCCACATCCGACTGGGGTCTGCTGGATTCGGTAACACAACAGGGTATCACGGGAGATCCGCTCCGATTTGCCACGTCACTTGAGCCAAGTACCTATCTTGCAAAGATCTCCCCACACCCGGTCTGGATCTTCCACGCGAGAGCAGATCCGATCATCCCATTCGAGAGCGGACAACAGTTCTTTGAAAAGGCACAAGAACCAAAGATTTTTATTGAATTTTCCGGTGACCATGGGATCAACCCGGATGTGGATGCACGGATCATTATGCAATGGGCGCAAATTTATGGTAACCGCGGGTGAATAGATAATAGCTTTAGAGAGGTTTGGATCCGGCAATGACTGAAGAGGCGGAGATGGATGACGCGCGCAAGCGTTATGAGTTCAAAAAAGTTCTGGAGAAACTCCAGTCCCAGCAGGGTGATGGTACCGAGCTGATTACGCTCTATATACCACCTGACAAGCAGATCTACGATGTTACCAACCAGCTCAAGGATGAATTCGGCCAGTGTGCCAACATCAAGAGCAAGCAGACAAAAACCAATGTCCAGAGTGCCATCTCCTCCATCCTCTCGCGTCTCAAGTACTACAAGCACCCGCCGGAAAAGGGCCTAGCAGTTTTCTGTGGTACCGTAAAAACGTACGGTGATCGCACCGATCTCCAGTGTACTATTATCGAACCCCCGGAGCCGCTCAATCTCTACATGTACCGGTGCAGCTCGAACTTCGAGCTCGAACCCCTCAAGCAGATGCTTGAGGAGAAGTACGTCTATGGTCTCCTCGTGCTCGACAAGCGTGAAGCGTACTGGGGATTCCTGCGCGGCAACCGGATCGAAGCGATCAACGGAGCGAACTCAACAGTGCCGGGTAAAATGCGAAAAGGGGGCCAGTCAGCAGCCCGGTTCGGGCGCCTGCGTGAGATCGCCATTGATGAGTTCTATACCAAAGTCGGCGAGCGGTCAAGTGCAATCTTCCTTGCCGAAAAAGATTTTTTCGTGCGGTTCAAAGGCGTTCTTATCGGGGGACCGAGCCCGACAAAGGAGGAGTTCGAGAAGGGGGAGTATCTCCATCATGAGGTCCAGAAACGGATCATTGGCCTCTTCGATGTCGCTTACACCAACGAGGACGGGCTCGCGGAACTCGTAGACGCGGCAGCGGATGCCCTCAAGGGTATGACCGTCATCAAGGAGAAAGGGTTCATGGAGCGGTTCCTCAAGGAACTCGTCAAAGATGACGGGCTCGCAGCGTACGGCGAGGAGAGCATTCGGCACAACCTTGAGATAGGCGCCGTCGATATCCTCCTCCTCTCGGCAAATCTCCGCAAATCACGGATGAGGATCAAGTGCCAGAGCTGCGATTACACGAGCGAGAAGACCGTGAGTGTGGAGCCCGGCAAAAATATTGCAGATATTGCACTCGGCAACTGCCCGAAGTGCACGGCACCCCTCATTCTTGAGGAAGAGATCGATATCGTCGATGAACTGACAAAACTTGCCGACAAGAGCAGCGCGAAAGTCGAGATCATCTCTGACGATTTCGAAGAAGGATCGATCCTCTTCTCGGCATTCGGCGGGATCGCGGCAATCCTCCGCTACAGGACGGGATACTAAATGCTCCACGACGTGTTCACAACCATAGAGACAGCGATCAAAAATACCAGCGGTGCAGCCGATGCTTTCCTGACGGATGGAGGAGAGCATGCAGATCTCGCATCGACCGTTGCATTTGCCTTAGCAAAACAGAAGAGACAGGCACCGGTCAGGATTGCACAGGATCTTGTTGCGGACCTGAAAAAGCATCCGGATCTTTCCGGTATTACGATTGAAGCAAAAGGGCCGTACATCAATTTCATCTTCGGCAATGCATACGTCAGCGAGGTGCTCCGTGCCGCAGTCCAGCCCGGCTACGGCAACCTCCCGAAGAAATCCACGCGGGTTGTTCTTGAACACACCAGCGCCAACCCGAATGGCCCCCTGCATGTCGGGCACATCCGGAACTCGATCATCGGCGACACGCTTGCTCGCGCTTTCAGGAAAGCCGGTTATCCGCTCGAAGTGCAGTATTATGTCAATGACATGGGCCGCCAGATCGCAATCGTGGTCTGGGGGTTCGACAACCTTGACAGCACCCAGCAGCCCGGGGAAAAAGAGGACGCCCACATCGCCCGGGTCTATATTGCAGCGAATCGTGAGATCGAGAAAGATGAAGGGATCACCCAGCAGGTGAACACCCTGATGCAGCTCGTGGAGAACGGTGACCCGGCGACCGTGAAAAAGTTCCGCAAAGAAGTATCCCGATGCCTTGATGGGTTCAAGGTCACTCTGAAGGATCTCAACGTTGTCCACGACCGGTTTGTCTGGGAGAGCGACTTCATCCGGAATGGGAATACGGAACGGATCATCAACAAACTCAAACGGATGTCGCAGGCCCATGAGGATGAAACACTCTATCTTGATCTGTCCGAGTTCGGGTTCGAGAACAAGTATGTCATCCGCCGCAGCGACGGCACCTCGGTCTATGCAGCCCGTGACCTTGCATTCCATGCCTGGAAAGGGGCAAACTTCGACCGCGTCATCGATGTGCTTGGTGCCGACCATAAGCTGATCGGGGCGCAGCTCCAGTGCACTATGAAGATCCTTGGCGAGAAAGTTCCGGAGATCGTCCATTTCGAGTTCGTCTCCCTGCCGGAAGGGTCGATGAGCACCCGGGCAGGTAAATTCGTCTCAGCCGACGACCTGATCACCGAGATCCGGAAACGTGCATTGGATGAGGTGACCACACGGAGACCGGAACTTAACGAGGAAAAACGGAAGGCTATCGCAGCATCTGTCGGGCTTGCGGCAATCCGCTACGATATCGTGAAGGTTTCCCCGGAGAAGAGCACAATCTTTGACTGGAAGGAGGCGCTGGACTTCGAGCGCCAGAGCGGCCCCTACATCCAGTACGCCCATGCCCGTGCCTGCAGTATCCTTGAAAAAGCCGGGACATTTACCGAGTGCTATGATCTGGAGACTGAACAGGAGATCATTCTCGCAAAGCAGATCGCAAAGTTCCCCAAAGTGATAGAGCGGGTTGTAACCGAACTCCGGCCACACATCCTTGCCACCTATGCACGGGAACTTGCAGACACCTTCAACACCTTCTACCACTTCGAGCCGGTACTGAAGAGCGAGGAGAAAATCCGGGACCGCAGGCTGACGCTGGTGAAAGCAGTTCAGAATACCCTGAAAGAATCCCTCGAAACGCTTGGGATCGATGCCATCCGATCCATGTAAACCCCTGCTGAAGCAGGGATACCAGTTTTTTTCAAAGACTTCCACAGCCGCGCTCAAGCCCTGCATGTGGTGCAAGCGTGCGCTTGCGGGCGGGGAGATGTGCTACAAGAACCAGTTCTACGGGATTGACAGCCACCGCTGTGTCCAGATGACTCCCACGCTCCGCTGCAACCAGCGCTGCCGTTTCTGCTGGCGATCGTTCGAACACGAACCGCATGAAGAGGAGGAGTGCCCGCCGGAGACTATTCTTGCCGGCATCCACAAGCTCCAGAAAAAGGCACTTGCCGGGTACAACGCGGTGCTCGACAATACGGTGACGGAGGGCCGCTGGAAGGAGGCATTGGACCCCCGGCATGTGGCGATATCACTCTCGGGGGAGCCGACGCTTTACTCAAGGCTCCCACAACTCATCGACCTCTTCACCAGCAAAGGTTATACCACGTTTCTGGTCAGTAACGGCACAAACCCGGATATGCTCCGGCGTTGCCACCCGTTCCAGACCTATGTGTCACTGGATGCACCGGACAGGGAGACCTACCACGCAGTCTGCCACCCGCTTGGGGATTACTGGGACCGGGTGCAGGAGAGTCTTGCCCTGCTGGGATCCCGTAGGTCGGCGATCCGGGTTACGCTGGTCAAAGGTCTCAATGATTTTGCCCCAGAACAGTATGCCGCGATCATGCAGGGATCGGGTGCAAGCTTTGTGGAAATAAAGGGATATATGTATCTGGGATACAGTAGAAACCGTTTGGCAAGAGAGAACATGCCGGAGCACGCGGAAGTGCGGTCCTTTGCGGAGAAGGTCGCCTCCGCATGTAATTACCGGATCAAGGATGAGAACAAACTGAGCAGAGTGGTAGTGCTGGAGCATATGACATGAGGTTCAACCCCGAAGACTGGAAACGGAAATCACACGAGAACTTTGAAGGAGCATGGCACGAAGGACCGAAAGTCTTGACACCGGCATCCCATGCCGATACCTATCCGAGCCGGGTATACAAGCGGGCGCAGGCCCACCCGGTCTTTGCCACCATCAACCGGTTGCGCGAGACCTACCTCTCGATGGGTTTCGATGAGGCAGAGGTCCCGGTCATCATCGACGAGAAGGATATTTACCGGCAGTTCGGGCCTGAAGCGATGGCAGTGCTCGACCGCGTCTTCTACCTTGGGGGTCTCCCGCGCCCGAACGTGGGAATTGCCCGGGACCGTCTCGACAAGATCAACGGGATCCTCGGGCGGACCATGACTTCCACAACCGAGGAGAAACTCCGCGAGACGCTCCATTCCTACAAGAAGTCCGAGATCGATGGCGACGAGCTGACGTTCGAGCTGTCAAAAGTGCTCGAGACTGATGACGGGATCGTTGTCCATATCCTTGACGCCGTCTTCCCGGAGTTCCGGGAACTGGCTCCCGAGTCGTCGCGATCCACGCTTCGCAGCCATATGACCAGCGGCTGGTTCATGACACTCGGATCCATCTGGAACAAGAGCCCGCTACCTCTCCGGCTCTTCTCGGTTGACCGTTGTTTCCGGCGTGAACAGGCCGAAGGTCCTACGCGGCTCATGACCTACCACTCCGCGTCTTGTATCGTTGCCGGGGACGATATTACCCTTGATGATGGAAAAGCCGTCAGCGAGGCGCTCCTCTCCGCATTCGGGTACACCGATTTCCGCTTCCAGCCCGACGAGAAGCGCTCCAAGTATTACATGCCGGACTCCCAGACCGAGGTCTATGCCCGGCACCCGGTCCATGGGTGGGTCGAAGTGGCGACATTCGGGATGTACTCTCCCTCTGCACTTGCCGAATATGGTATCGGAGTCCCGGTCATGAACCTCGGCCTTGGCGTGGAGCGGCTCGCGATGATCGCGTACAACTCCAACGATGTCCGGCAGCTCTGTTACCCTCAGTTCTTCCCCCGGCCCCTGAGCGACCGGGAGATTTCCCGGGCTGTGCACCTGCGCGAGGAACCGGTCTCTCAGGAAGGTAAGATGCTTGCCGGAGCGATTGCGGAAGTTGCCGCAGCAAACGGGACGGCACCGGGACCCTGTTCGTTCGATGCATGGGGGGGTAGTCTCTGCGGTGCCAGCGTGAATGTGGTTGTCGAGGAACCGGAATCCAATGCCAAACTCTGCGGGCCGGCATGTGCCAACGAGATCTTTGTCCATGAAGGGTCAGTGCTTGGTGTTCCGGATGCCGAGAAGTGGAAGCAGGTCAGGACTGAGGGGATACCTACGGGAATCTCCTATCTTTCTGCGGTATCGGCGCTTGCAGCAGCACGGATCGAGGAGGCCGCCCGGTGCGGTAAAGACACAATAGTGCAGGTCAAGATGGCAAAACTCCCCAGTGACATCAACTTAAAGATTGATGAATATGCGATGCGGTTCATCACCGACAATAAAAAGAAGGTCGATGTACGGGGTCCGGTCTTCCTGTCGGTCCGCTCCACAATAAAGGAATAATTCTCTTTTTTCAGATTTTTCGTCAGTGGAATACCGGTTCGTTCTGATTGTGTTAGAAATAAATAACATTTAAACTACCAATGTTAGAAATAGATAACATATAGGATTGACTGAATGAAAATCGGATATCGTCACATGAGTGTTATCAGTTCACTACTTTTACTTACTGCATTAGTACTGATCTTTGTTTCCGGGAAAACAACACCTCTCCTTCTGATGCTGCTCGTTATAAGTCTGGCCTGTTCAATTCTCTTTATTCTCTACCATAAGGAATGGGAGGAAGAGATCCGGCCTGATGAGAGAACTTAAAAGATTGGCGCTTACGGCATCACCTATGCGTGGCTGACCGGCCTCTTCTTCATGACAGGCCTCTTCTGGCTGGATTATCTCAATGTGCTCCGGCTCAGTACACAGAATGCCCTTGCCCTTTCTGTGATAGTCCTTGCACTCTCCGTGGTAATCTACAAGGTATATCTCTTCCGGAAAGGAGATGTTGAGTGATGGGGTACTGCCCCCGAACAGCAGAAAATTTGAATGAGCCGATCCAATACCAGAAAACAGTTTTCGGAGACAATATGCAGACTAGGATCAAGGAATACCGCACTTGGCTGAACCTCACGCAGGAAGAACTTGCAAAAACCGTGGGGGTCCGGAGGGAAACCATCGTCTTCCTTGAACAGGGAAAGTATAATCCTTCTCTCAAACTCGCCCACGATGTAGCACAAGCCCTGCATACAACAATCGATAACCTGTTTATTTTCGAAGATGATGGTCCCGGGCCGGAAGAGCGGGTTGTTCTCGTGGATTGATTTGAATCAGTCACGAGAAGATGGATTCAGATCCCGCAGGATCCATAGAGGGTTCGGGGGTCATGGATTCGTGGCAGAGTTCCCCGAGAATGAGAATAGTTGCCCCCTTATCGAGCGGCTGGTTATCATTCCCGCATTTTGGGGAATAAATACACGAGGGACACCCTTTCTCGCACGTACAGTCCCGTACAAGTTCGTGGGCACTGGCGAGCAAGGCCGGAAGAACCTCATACGCCTTTTCAGCAAGACCGATACCCCCCTCATAGGCATCGTAGACAAAAATTACCGGTTCCCCGTTCTCGCCAAACATGGGTGAAGAGAGCCCCCCGATATCCCACCGGTCGCACATGACATGCAGGGGCATGAGTGCAATGATCGCGTGTTCTGCACCATGAAGCCCCCCGGCAAGATCGCGCTCGATCGCGTTCACGTTTTTTCCGATATGGTCGGGTGGAACAATCCAGAACGCTTTTGTCCGGAATGTTAGCGGGGGGAGCGTGAGTGGTTCCACACCGATGATCGTATCTTTGCGCTTGATTTTGTACCCGGTTATTGTTTCCGTCACATCCACTTCGCCAAACGCACATTTCACACCATTGACCAGCCGGCTCCCGATTGTTTCGATCACGTTCAGGCTGACCTCCTTGAGGGGCTGGGTATAATAATTAACATCGGTTTCGGATACACGAACCGTATGCGTTTCCAGGTCCATCTCATTCACGACGTAGGTCACACCTTGGTGGAGCATGATGGCACCCTTGTGGGCTTCACGGAATGCCTGCCCCCGGTCCATGGTTTCGAGAAGCTTTCCTTTACAGACAATGCGGAAGGTCGGCCCGGGAATCCCGTCCAGCTGGACCGCATCCGCTGCCCGCCCCCGCCCGGAATAGACCCATCCGCGCGCAGTTTTCCGCACGAGATCGTGAGTGGCGAGATCTGCAAGAAGGGGAAGAAGGGATTCACCGAAGAATTCGGTATCGGTTCCGTCATTTACCGGAAGTTCGGCAGCAGCGCAGAGCAGGTGTCCTGATACTATGTAGGGATTCAGGGTATCGACGATTGCGTGTTCATGCGAACGTGAAAAAAAACGGTCCGGATGATTCATGAAATACTGGTCGAGCGGATTTGCCATGGCAACAAGAATGGCAAGGGACTCTGTCCCGTTTCTGCCGGCACGGCCGGCCTGCTGGCGTGTTGACATCATGGTGCCGGGAAAGCCGGAGATGATGACTGCATCCAGAGAACCGATATCAATCCCGAGCTCGAGTGCATTGGTGGAGATAATCCCTTTCATCAGCCCGTCCTTCAGTTGCCGTTCGATCCCCCTGCGTTCTTCCGGAAGATACCCNGCCCGGTAAGCGGAGATGGAATCAGCGAGACGGGATGACGTATGCCGGGCATCCTCCCGGGCCCAGAGTGTCACCAGTTCCGCCATCTTCCGGGAACCGGTAAAGCAGAGGGTCTGGAGGTCTTCCTTAACGCAGGACAGGAGGAGATCTTTTGTCTCCTGGTGTGCTGATCGTTCACCGATCCCGTCATAGAACGGGTTATACAGGACAAAGGACTTCCCGCCATGAGGGGACCCGTCCTCATAGATCAGGTCGAATGGCTGGCCGGTGAGGTTTCCTGCAAACTCGACCGGGTTTGCAATGGTAGCTGTTGAGAGGACAAACTGCGGTCTTGAGCCATAAAAAAGGCACAGGCGCAGTAATCTCCGGAGGAGAAAGGCGATATGCGAACCGAAAACCCCGCGGTAACGATGAGCCTCATCGATGACAATATACTGCAGGCCGGCAAAGAACGGGCGCCATTTCGCATGCCATGAGAGTACCTGGTGCAGTTCGTGAGGATTGGAGACAATAATCCTTGCATTAGCTCGGATGGCAGCCCGCTTTGATTGCGGGGTATCCCCATCATAAATCGCAGGTTTTGCGGATATTCCTGTGAACAGGGCCATCTGTTCAAGAGTTGCAAACTGGTCGTTGGAGAGCGCTTTTGTCGGATACAGGTATAATGCCCGGGCAGACGGATCCATTTCCACTTTCTCAAAAACGGGAAGGTTGAACGCCAGCGTTTTGCCGCTTGCTGTTGGGGTGGTGATGATCACATTCTTCCCGGCACGGATGTGATCGATAGCAGCGCTCTGGTGGGAATATAATCGGATATTTTTATGATCGATATATGCCGCAAGCGATGAGGACAAGGGCGCGCTGAGTTCCCCGTACCGGGCTTCCTTAGGCCCCTTCACGTCCATATGAACAACCCGGTTCCGGTATACCGGGTTTGTTCCAAGCAGGCGGAGCATGTCAGTTATGGCCATTTACGTCCCCCAGAAGATGGAAAAACAGCCTTGCAGTTGATATCACATCCTGCCGGTTATGCTCAACGATGGGTACAAGCGGTCCGCAGTTACCGGAGCGGAGATACGTCTCATAAAATTCTGGTACCATCTGCCCGGGAACATCGTCACCGCGATGGACACCCAGCACCTCTTTCTCAAGCGCAGAAAGGCGTAATGAGGGGAATTCATCCTTCCACCGCCGCCGGCTGAAATGGAGTACATCGAAATGGGGAATCCCAAAAAGTGCACCCATCCCATAGTAGGCAAGCCGGTCTGATATATAGGGGGCATCGAATGACTTCCCGTTGAACGTGACCAGGGCAGGATGGTCAGAAGTAAAATGGTCCATCGTTGCCAGGAGGGCCGCCGGTTCTTCCGCAATATCACGCAACAGGTATTGCCGGACAACAAGCTGGCCATGCTCAAGGAATCCAACTCCGAAGAGGATTATCGGGCGGGAAAAGAGACCCATGGTCTCGATATCAAGGAATAAATAATCCCCGGGTTCGTGGAGACCTGCGGTGCCAAGAACGTGGGGATGAGATTTCGCATGCCGGTTTCCGATAAGGTCCATAATCTCCCCGGAATTCCCGGAAGAAATACATTCGGTTACCCTGTATGCATGTGATCGGTATTTGGGGAGTTCCATCAGGTCGTACAGGGTCTGGTACCCCCGCATTTTCAGTCGTTTCTCTGTTGATTTTCCAATTCCATGGACGAGTGTAAGATCCCCAAGAATTGCAGACTGGTACCGGTCCTGATCGAATGCAGGACAATCCAAAGGTTCCCGGCTCTCCAGCAGGTAGCAGACGCCAGCCTCGTTTATATGTTCCCTGCCACCACAAAAGACCGTATTAAAACTACATCCATTATACCGTGCAAGGAGATCGCTGAGGTATTGCCGGGCTCCATCATATTCAGATGAGAATACAATATTATTCGAAAAACTCGTTGCGAACACATTGCCATCGCGGACAACCTCATATTCCTGAAGGGTATCCATACGCTGTTGCCAGAGATCACCGATCCGAACCTGAGGAGCATGTGTCGCAGACATCGTCAGATTAAAAATCCGAACCGGGGAATTTTAACTCCCTACCATGCAGTGTGAAAGTAACGGAAATTATCATTGGCTGATGGGGTGGGTCAACAGAGGGATAGAGGAAAAAAACATGGTATCAGACATCCATTTAAGGAGATAAACGGGACAATATTCTTATAAAATGGTAAAGATCATTTCCTACGAGATAGTCATGAAACACCGGTTTTTACGCACGATTCCCCGGGGATGGCCGGAATGAAAGATATTCGGGGATTTCTGATTGATCTCGACGGAGTTCTGTATGTTGGAAACCGGGCTGTTGACGGTGCACAGGATGCAATCGGATTCTTAAGGGAAACCGGGTACCCTTTCAGATGCGTATCCAACACCACCAGAAAAAGCCGGCATTCTGTTGCCAGTCACTTGTCATCACTGGGTTTTGAAATCCCGGAAAACCATATTTTCACTCCCCCGCTTGCTGCGATTACATATATGAAAAAAACCGGAAGGACCAGGTATTACCTTCTTGCAACCGGGGATGTTGACAGGGACTTTGAGGACATAAAAAATAACGGTCCTTGCGTGAAGGCGGACTGGGTAATAATAGGCGATGCCGGTGATAAGGTCACCTACGACAGCATGAACACGGCATTCCGTTTCCTGATGGATGGTGCAGAACTGCTGGCACTTGAAAATGACCGGTACTGGATGGCTGCCAGCGGGCTTTCTCTCTCGGCAGGACCAATCGTTAAAGCTCTGGAGTATGCAACCGGAAAAACTGCCATGGTGATGGGAAAACCTTCCCAAACTTTTTTTAACCTCGCTCTTGAGGATATGCACCTGCGTCCGGAGCAGGTGGTAATGATTGGCGATGATATTATTACCGACATTGGTGGGGCATATCATGCAGGAATGAAAGGTATTCTCGTGAGGACCGGAAAGTACCGGAGCGATTCTGTTGACGCAGCAGAAATAAAGCCCACCTGCATTATAGACTCCATTTCCCGGATTAAGGAGGTAATACCTTGCAGGTAATACAGAGGTCCGGGACGTTTTTAAAAAAAATAATGACAGGATGAAGCAGGATTTTTTTACGCGATATCATCCGGAATAAGAAGTCCCGGAGAAGGATATTCCGG
>JGI20214J51088_10002169_pt1 | contig 13224 bp, 7 predicted proteins | sample WetSurMetagenome_FD_51088 | JGI IMG/M metagenome (IMG submission 51088)
TGGCGGGTTGACCCATTTCCAGCTGTGTTTGATTTCATAAATGGTCCCGCCGGTATTCAGATTCGCCCCTTTACCATATCTTTTCTCAAATAGCTCCAGGAGCATTTCATAATCGGCGCCCTTATCCGAGGTCGTGGTCCGGTGGATTGTTTTTATCACCCCCGGAGATGCACAAAAGCTAACCTGGACCCAATTCGACCCTTCCATTTCATCGATTTCGGCTGAAACAAACCCTTCGTCATTTTCCAAAAAGGCAATCGGGCCCGAATCACTTTCACGTGTCGCCTTTATTTGATTTTTGTATCTTTCGATACGATCCAAGCAGACGCGCTCGACGCAGCGGGGGGGTTTGAGAGGCTCCCCTGCATAAACGAGCACGGACGGGAGGACCCCCAGAATGACAATCGAAAGGCAGGCGAAAAACCGAGCCATGATCCCCCCCGCTGATACCCTGTTCCGCTCAACGATACGCCCCGACAAACCGGACCCGTCGCCTTCCGTGTCGATCGGTTAGTCCCCTCGGAGTTGACCCGATAGGACTTCACGGTAGTCGGCCGAAATTTTTCGAACCTGCCCCTTGATGCGCGCCAGCTCTTTTCGAAGTGACTCCTTTTCCGGTGCCTTGGGATCGGATAGCAACTTCTCTTGAATAACGAGCAATTCCGTCATCACCTGCAAGGCATCCTGAAGGGACAGGACGAACAGCACTTCCCGCATGGTCAGGCCCTGTTCCGTGGGTCGACCCATGGATGCCATAGGCTGCTGCGGATAGCTCTGGGGTGCCTGCTGGGCAGACTGCAGGGGTGCCTGGGCAGCGGATGCGGCCGCCGGACCGCGCATGCCCGACATGCCGGACATTCCGCCCATGCCCGGCGTGGATTTTGGTCTGTCGTTCTGGGAGCCGCCCTGGTTGAATCCGGGTTGTGCCGGGGACACTTTGGGGGGCTGCGGCACCGCCGGCGATGGTGCCAGGTCGGCAGCGAAAACACTCCCAATTCCCGGGCCATGAGTGCCCGGCGTTTCTGCGTAAATCATCGCCAGGGCCAGAAGCAAAGCCGTGCGAAAGATCACGTTTTTTTTCATTTCGGCTCCCCATGTTTTTCGCCGGACCCGGCGCGCTTCTCGCAGGGTCTTCATAAAACCGGGGCGACGCATAATGCATCCGCCCCAAACACAGACAAACAATTTGGGTAGTCTTGTTTGTCCTTCGACTTCGGACGACAAACATCCGCCCGGGCCTGGGAGCCCGGCATCGCCTGATTTTAATGCCTCACAGGCTTGGCCGCGAATGACACCAGGAACAACTCACGAGGTCGCCCTTGACGAAAACAATCGTCCGGCCCTCCACCCGGAAACTGCGTCCGGCCGGAATTTTGGCCAGCACGGTTCCTTCCAGATTTACGCCGTGGCAGGCTTTGCATGCTGACGTGTCGCGACTGTAGAAATTGTTGTGCCCTCCCACCCAGCGGCTGTCGTTCACGTTGTGAAGACCATGGGGGCCATTGGTGGTGAGCGGCAGGCTGCCCTGGGTGTGGCAGACGGTGCACTCCATCAGCTTTCCTGAGTACCCCTGGAGGCTCACCGCAGCCACATTGTCGTTGGCTGCATCGTCGGCATTGGGCCACTCGGCGTGGGTGCTGCCATGGCACCCCTGACAACGGATGCCGGCATGCCCCGTACTGTGGCGATACAGGGTGTTGTCCTGTTCGGCAAAACGCTTATTCGTGGCCAGAAGCGGCGAAGCCGAATTGTCACCGACGCGATATGCCTGCATCAGCCGGATGCCCGAGATGTCAGGCACCAGGCCCGCTCCCGTAAGGTGGCTCACCGCATCCCCGTTATGGCAAGCCTGGCAGCGAGGCATGTCGGTCCATGGCCTGCGCTGTCCACCGTCGTTGGTCCCGTCGATGCTGCCTCCTGCCAACAGGTTGAACCCTCCGCCAACCGACAGCATGTCGCCGTGGCAGTCGATGCAGTCCATGCCGCCGGTCTTCATGGCCCCCCGCTGGCACTGGGTGATCTGGCCGGGGTGGCACTGATAACAAGAGGTAATATCTGCGGGCAATATCGGCAGTCCACCGTCTGTCTGACTGCCGTGCCAATTGTGCACCGAGTCGGAAAATGTCGGCTTGCCGACTTGGTTTCCGCTCGGCCCGGACCCCGCCAGATCCAACGCCTTGGAGTAGTGGCAACCGGCGCAGAATACCGGGGTCGANGTTTCCAGAGCCGTCGCCTGAATGGCATCGTGCAGCTTGAGGATATTTTTCTTGGTCTGCACCTCCGTGTCGGCGTCGGTCGCCCACACGATGCCGCCCCGAGTCGATGCATCGCCACCGGTGGTATGGCAGCCCCGGCAATCGGTTTCGGTGGCAACCGGCGCCACCACCTTGAGGCTGCCCAGGAGTTGGTTGGTCCGGAGGTCGCTGGCTCTGATTTCCACCAGCGGGTAGGGATTGATGGTTGACGCGTCGTCGGTGGAGGTGATGGGGATTCCCGCAGCGCTGAACCATCCTTGGGACAAATTGAATCCCATGGGCTGGGGCCCCCGGTTCTGGGGGTCGTCTCCTGGCATGAAGAGCCCCGTCAGGCCTTCGCCGTTTGCCAGGCCGACACCGAAGATGCTGCCGGCGTAGAGCCAGAAATCCGTTTTGCCGGAGCTATGGGAGTTGATGGAGCCGGTAGCGTCCGCAGCAGCCGCATAGCTGACGTTTACGTTCAAATCTTCCAGAAGCAACGGGTTGCCGTTGGCGTCGTGGCCGATGACCTGGGCGTTGATCACGTTGAACGGAGGCAGAATGGAAAAAATCGAAAATTCCCGATCCATGCAATGCATGCCGAGGTCATTGGCGGCCAGCACAACGGTGGAGCCTGCGGCAGGCAAGGTGGCTCCGCCGCCGCCATTGGAGTTGCTCCCGCCGCCGCTACAAGCGCACAGAAAAGACAACCCCCAGAGAAGAAAATAGGCTGTGAGCCGCATGTCGGTCTCCCCTTTTTCCGGTGGGCGGTGCTGCTGCTGAGCACACTTTCCTCGAATTGAGGACCTGATCAAAAGGTGAGCACAAGAGTTATCGCTTTCGAAACCGAAAGGCTGCCAAAGCTATGCCCACCAAGCCAAGCGCCAGAATTTCACCCGTGAACCAATTGGACCTATCATGAGCGGCAACGGACAGGAGGCATCCCCCTCCCCCTCCGCCGCCCCCACCACCTGCGGAGGAAGGTGCCGCCGCTACGGAAACCTGGGCCGTGTATGCGTTGGCCTGGCATCCGTAACGATCCGTGACTCTGAGAACCACACTACCGTTGAAAGCCGCAGGGTAGGTCGTCGTGCAAACGCCGGTGGTGCAGTCGGTAAGCCCGTCCCCGTTGAAGTCCCATTCATAGGCGTACGGTGCCGTCCCGCCGGATACGCTGCCCGTGAACGTCACCGGTTGGCCGACCACCGGCGACGCCGGGCTAAACGTGAAGGAGACGGGAATGGGGATGCAGGCGGCCCAGCCGTCGGCAATGACGATAGATGACGAGCACCCGCTGGCATCCGTGACGGTAAGCGCCACCGAGCCGTTGTAGGCACTCGCGTAGCTGCGGGAGCACACGGCATCCGTGCAGTCCGTGACGCCGTCGCCGTCGAAGTCCCAGGCGTACGTGTAGGGCTGCACGCCGCCGGAAACCGTGCTGCTGAAGGTGATGGACTGGTTGGCACCGGCCGGAAACGGCGCGGCGCTGAAATCGACCTGGGGACGGACGCAGCCGGCTCCCAAGGCGCCGGACGCCGCCAGGGCATCCACCAGACCATTGCCGTAGATGTTGTCGGGGCCGGGGGCGCCCAAGTCCGCAGCTTGCCCCTTCAATGCGGTTTCGAGCTGCCCCACGGTCGCGCTCGGGAAGCCGCTGCGCAGGAGCGCCAGGACGCCGGCCACCTGGGGGGTTGAAAACGACGTGCCGGTGCCGCTGATGTAAAAGGCGAATCCGCCGAAGGAGAGATCGGCCGTCTTGATATTGTCACCGGGCGCAACCACATCGGGGTAGACTCGGCCATCGCAGGTTGACGGCCCGCGGGCGCTCGTGGGGTCAATGAGGTTCAAGCCGTCCACCGACCCTACGGCGATCACCCCGGCGTTGTTGGCGGGGCTGATGCTGGTCGCCCCGCCCGGACCCGTGTTGCCGCCGGCGAAGACAACCGAAATCCCGGCAGCTTTCAGAGCGTTGATGTCGGCCTGGAAGGTGTTTTCGCAGAGCCCGGCGAGGTTCTGATACCCCCAGGAGCCGTTCACCACATCCGGCGCATCGTCCGTGGCCGGGTTGCCGTCCGGGTCGAGGAACCACTGGAAGACCTGGTGGATGACGCTGTCGTAGGTGATGCCGGCATCGTCGAACATCCGGGCCGCAATCCACCTGGCGCCCGGTGCCGCCCCGATAGTGGTCCCGCCGTTGCCGCCCCCGACCATCAGCCCCAGCACCGCGGTCCCATGGCCGTCCGGGTCATGCGGTGAAGCGTACTGCCCGAAGGGATCGAACCAGCTGTTCGTGCCCCCGCGCCAGGCCCCCGCCAAGTCGGGGTGGTTCACGTCGGCGCCCGTGTCCATGAGGGCCACCACCGCCCCCTGGCCGAAGTTGCCCTGCAGCCAGAGGTTGTCGGCGTTGATGGTGTTGATGTTCACTTCGGCCGGCGGAGTGCTCTGCAGCAAGAGATCTGATTTCGCAGTCGCGCGATCGATTCGCAGCGATAGGACTTCCGGATGGGCGGCCAGCTCCTGGATCACCCTTGCAGGGGCTTTCACTGCCAGGCTGTTGAGCATCCAGAGATGGCGGACACCCATGATGCCTCTGCTCTGCAACAAGGATTTAACCCCCCGCTGGTCGCGATCGGCCGCGGCCTTCATCTCCGTGGCCATTAATTCTCTGCGCTGAGGCCGAGGCATATTTCGGAGCGATGGAAGATCGATTCGCCGGGCGAATTCCACAATCACCCGGATTTCATCCTCCGGACCGGCCGCCTGCAATGCAGCATGAAGAGCCGGCTCCTTGAGGGCTGCCTGCAACGGGCCGGGAATGCCGGCCAGAAGCAGCACGGCCAGGGCACAACCGATGAGCCGGCGCAAACCCGATTTCATTCGATTCGATAACATAAGTTCGTTCATGTGGAAGCACTTTCCGGTATAATCGTCTTGTGAGAGATGTCTTCCGGCTGCGAATGAATTTCGGTTGCAAACCTTTCTCACATCGGGTCAACATCCAAGGCATTGCACATCATTCCAGGTGGGAGGCGAAATTGTCGAGCACCTCCTCAAGCACCGTCCGCATCGAAACGCTGTTGCTGAAGACCGTGTCCTGGGCGTATGAGAGCTCCTCGACCGTCTCCCAGGCGATCGAGCCGTCGCTGGTGTTCCAGATTTGCAGCACCAACCTCAGGTCGGCCATCTTGGTTTCAATGATACGCATCCCGAAGACTTCAAACCGATCCCGGTTGCGTTGGTTGAAGCTTGCCAGTTTGAGCTGCGCAACGTACTTGACCCCTGTCAGCTCGCCGATCTGCTTCAGCATGTCCTTTTTAAAGAGGCCGGTATCACGGTAGTCGGTGTACATGGCCTTGTACTGCTCGGCCAGGCCGGCCTTATTGACTGCACTGAGCGTTTCAGCCAGAGCGACGCAGCGTATGTCCGGCCGCTTCTCTTTCAAGACCTCCGCAGCGATGAGCGCCAACCCCTGCTTTTCCTCCTCCTGTCCGGTCACCGTGGACGGAGTGATGAAGGCAATGCCGTGGGTCGCAAGTTCACCCTTGCCGAGCGAGAAGTCGCGATGCTTGTCCGTGAACTGCTTCTGGGGTACGAAACAGCCGCTGATCAGGCCGAAAACCAACGGCAGGGTCGCGAAAACTTTGGTGTAAGAGTTCATGACTGTTACTCCTGCAGGCCCAGGCACAACATTCATTTCCGCGTTGAGATGCTCGTTTTCAACAATGTCGCCGGCTAAGGCTTTAGAGATTCACCGGTATTTTGCAGGGCTGGTTTTCCCGTTGAAGCGGGCGCAGCGCCCGAACTCTCGACCATGATGCCGTCCTTCCTGAAATCGCCGATAATGAGGCTGACGCTCCCGCCTTCCTTGACCATCCGGTTCGGGTTGGAAAAGAGAATGACGTAAATCCTGCCCCCCTCGGGCTTGAGCGTGCTCTGCCGCATGGAACCGGCCTTTGTCACCGGAACGGGCAAGGTCTTGCCTGTTCTGTCATCCAGCAGATATGCCTTTTTGTTCTTGTCGAGGATGCCCCTTGCTTTTTCCGGGTCGACGACCCGGAAGCGCAGATCCAGCATTTGACCGCCGGCAGTCGGGTGCAGGCTGGTGATCTTGATCCCGAAGGTTTTCTCCGAGTCCGCTGCCGGCGAATCCGGCGATAACGTCTCACCGGGGGCTGCCGCCCGACAGAGCTCCGGTTGCCCCGGTCCGATGATCACGAATGCGGCAAGAAAGAAAATCCACCTGATCCGCCCCATTTCGCCAGCGATCATCTGGTGCCTCCGAAAATTCCCCATGAGCATTCCGCTCCCGGATCTGTTCGGGGGAGCAAGAACGAATTGCCGGGGTTAATGCCCGGCCAAGACGCGCAAGCCGCTGCTTTAGCACAGCGGCTTGCGGATCGTTCTTCCCCTTCGGGTCTTCCCCCCGAAAGCCGGGGATGTGCGCACTTCATATGGGAGGCGTCAATTAAACAGAGTGTTGATGAAGCAGCCGCCTCCACCACCGCCACCGCCACCACCGTTGCCTCCGCCCTGCACGACGGTCCCGGTCGTCGGCGGAGCCGCCAGACCGGGGATTACCTGACCGGTGGCGGTCCCGCCGCCGTTGGAGGTCCCCAGGCTCGTGTAGCCGCGCCGGTCGAAAAGGGACATGACCGTGCCGCCGGCTTCAGGCGTCACGATCACGTCCATCGTTTTCCCCGCCAGCAGGGCCAGCGCATTGCGCTCGAGGATCGGGTACGGCGCCACGTTCCCGTCTTCCGAAAGCACCGTCATCGACGAGTTGAGCAGCTCGGGTGCCCGGGTCATGATTCCGGCATTGATCAAGCGGACCAGGACCCGGTCGCCGACCGCGATAGTCGGGACTACGCCGGTAAGGGTGATCTCGGCCTGCCCGTTGTACAGGAAGTACTTCGGGGCATAGTCGATCGTGCTCGTCATCGCCCGGCCGGGCCCGTACGTACCGCCCGCCACGGCCGCGTGCAGCGCCGGATCGATCTCGCTGAAAAAGAGGATCGCCTCCCGGCTGTATCCGATTCCCGGATAGACCTGCCCGGCCGCCGCATCCTTGCGCACACCGCCGAAGAGACCCATCTGCACCTGCACGGCGACATGCGAGCCGCTTTGGTACATGAAGGTCCCTGGCCGGAAGTTGGTCCAGGTGTAAGTTGCCTCCCCGCCGTTCGCAGCCGCTTCGGCCGTGAAGGACCGCACCCGACTCCGGCCCTGTCCGTCCGTGAAGAACTGCGGGGCCATAGTGGTGATCTGACCAGGGACCACTATGGACACAGGCTCCGGCAGGGTGTTTCTCAGATGGATGGTCAGCGTGGTATCGGTCGCCGGGACCGACAGCATGGGGCCCGGCGAGGTCACCGTGCCGTCGACGGTGGCGAAGTTGTTGTCGGTGTCCAGGGCGAACCCCCAGATGGTGACCACGGTGTTGTCGGGCATCGTGAGGGTGTTGACTCCCGCCCGGAGGTAGAACTCGGCTGCCGGGGCGATGCCGCAGGGCACCAGGAACAGCCAGACCAGCAGCGGCAAAATGGATGTTCGGACAGGCTTCAGCATGGTCAGTTCCCTCCCATCAGCATGACGTTAGGGTGTTCGATCACCACGTGGGTCATCATCCCGCCCGGAAAGATGTCGTAGTTCGTCATTTCCTTCTCGTTGTGGGAATGCCACATGAAAAAGTAGCCCGAGTTCGGGTTCAAGCTGCTCTGTCCCGGGGGCAGCGCCCCCCCGGACCCCAGAAACGGACTGCCGCCGTAATTGGGACCGTACGTGAGTTCGGCATCGCTGGGCAGCACGACAGGGATAGGCTTCCCGTGATCGGGGCAGTACTCGCGGGTGACCGGGTCGAAACCGGCCGAGGCGGGGTTGACGGCGTTCACGCTGATGCCGTTGCAGCTGTGCTCGTACTCCGCCCCGGTGCCGTAGGCGTCCCAGCCCAGCTTCTCGCCGGTCCAGGTGTAGAGGGCATCCACGGTGCTGCCCGGCGACATTGCGATCGTGAAGTCGGATAACGCCAGGTCCGCCCCTTGGCCCGGCGCGCTCTCGAGCAGCTTGCCGTCGCGGGCGATGATCGTCGAGTTGTTGCCGTGGTGGTGGAAGGGGTGCGAGTCGCGGCCGGCGCCGATCAGGCGCAGCAGCACCTTGTCGCCCGGGTGCATCATCACCATGGCCCCGTATGGTTGGTTGGGCAGCCACGGCACTCCGTCGTCCAGCATGGTGTCCGGCGCGCACCGGCCGTTGATGAACCAGGTCACCGCAAAGAATGTCGTGGTGTCCACGTTGATTGCGCCTGCGAGCACACCGGCCTGGACGGCCTGGTGAAACGGTACGTCCATCTCGGTCAGCAGAAACAGGTGTTCGTAGGTGTACGCGGAGTCGGGATGGTTGTAGGCGGTCGGATTCGCGGGGTTGAACCCCGAGGGCCGGACGATGATGGCGCCCACCAGCCCCATGTCCACCTGCAGGCCGATCCGGGTCCCGCTGTGATAGCTGTAGGTGCCCGGGTTGGCTGCCGTGAAGGTGTAGGTTGCGGCCGTGGTGCCATCCGGCGGCGCTTCGCGGGTCAACCCGCCGGCAACCCCTCCGGATGCGGTGGCGGCATGCCCCGGGAACACGATTGACACATTCCCCGCCGCCGCCGGCAGCTCATTCCTGAGGGTGATGGTCACCGTGGCGCCCTGGTTGACGATCAGCGTCGGCCCAGGATACTGCATGAGACCGTTGTCCAGGGCATAGCCCCAGCTGTACACCGACCCGCCGTCCGGTGTGCTGACGTAGCCTTCGCGCGCGACGAAGCTGAAACTCGTCCCGGTGACGCCGGTGATGGCGGCATGGCCGGGAAGAGCCCCAGCCCAGAGCCACAGTGCGAGAACCGCCCCGATCAAGGCCTGCTTTACGACTGCCTGTTTCATTTTGAACCTCCTGTGATCCGCGTTCAGTTGAGCACGTTGTTCGTCAGGCCGACAGGTGCGGTCTAAGGGGCACTCACGATGATCTCGGTCATCATCCCGCCGTAGTCCTCGGTGTCGTTGCTCAGGTGGTTGAGGTTGGTGACGTAGAGGAAGTACGTCCCGGGGGCGACATCCTTGGTGTCCAGGATGACGTCCGCCGTCTCCCCCCCGCCCAGATCGACCGAGCTCGTGTTGTAGTAAAGGTTCTTCCCGGTCGGTCCGCGCAGGATGCGGGCTCCCCTGCCGACCACCTTCATGGGGATGCCGAGGGTGGAGAGCGTGTGGAAGCTCGTGGTCGAGAGGCTCGAGATCCTGAGCAGGATCTTCTGGCCTTTTGTTGCTTCGATCAGGGAATGGACTTTCTGGGACGCGTGGTTGGCCGCAGCGTACCCGTCGTCGCCCGCGGTGTTGTTCAGCGCGGCCGGGTTCACCGTGTCCGGGTAGCCCCGGCCGTTCAGCATCGGGTACTTGTCCACCATGAGCGCGAACGGCAGGGGTTGAACGGCCAGGTGCTGGTCGTGGAAGAACGGGTCGAAGCTCGCGATCTGGATCGGGTAGTCGACGTCGTAGCCCGTCGACCCGTCGCCGTCGTTGTAGGCGAACTTGGCGTAGCTCCGGCCCGATCCGTCCGGGTCCGGGTAGGAGGTGCCGTCCTGCGCGGGGGTGACGTAAAGCTGGCCCAGCATGCCCATCTGCATATGCTCGGCGGCCTCCACGTGGCAGTGATAGATGAAGGTGCCGGGCTCCACGTTTTCGTAGTAGTACGTCAGGCTGGAGCCCATGTTGACGGAGAGGGAGGCGCCCGGCTCCCCGTCGAAGACCGACGAGGCATTGGGAAAGCCGTGGTAGTGCACTGAGTGGGGGTCGAAAAGGTCCGGACGCATCATCATGCCCACGTTGGTCAGAGTGAGATAGAGTTTCTGGCCCTCCCGCACCTTGATGGTGGGCGCCGGGAAGTTGGAGGCGAGCATGCCCTCCGTCATCACCAGGTCCGGGGCGACGCCGGTCACGTCGCTGAAGCCGAAGGCGTACTGAATTTTGCGCCCGTCGTCGCCCATGTTGATGAACCCGTCGCCGGCCGCCAGATGCACGCAGACCACGTTGGGGTCATCGACATCGCCGGGATCAAGAACATTGCCGTACATATCGGTCGGCGGGATGCCGTTCCCGTTGGTGTCATCCGGGCATTGGACGGTCACGGCCGCCTGGGCCGACACGCCGGCGAGGCCGGTCACCAGCGCCACCAGCAGCAGCAGGCGGACGCCCTTGCGACCGGTCCGCCGGATCACTGCACACAGTCCCCACAGCGCGAACGCTGCGAGAATGTCCCCAGGTGCCGGAACCCACGGGCCGGGGTCGGACGCCGCCGCGAGGAAGCACGCCCAGCCGCCGCCGCCCCCGCCGCCACCCGACCCGCCGTGGATCGAGAGCACGCCGATCCCGGTCGACCCGGCGCCTTCCCCCGAGTTCGAGGTGTAGGCCCCCGCGTAGGTCAGCGGGCCGAAAGCCACGTCGATGGCATTCCCGCCTTCATCCACGGCGATGGCCGTCGACGGAAGGTTGGTTGTCACCTCGGCCGGGATCAGCATCCCGCGCGGCCCGTTGAAGTAGGCGCCCACCAGGTTCGGGTTGGCCGTCGAGTTGGTGCCGCTGTACACGGCCCCGTGGTTGGACAGGTTGGTGAGAACACCGCTTATCGGGTTCAGCGACCCCGCCGCCCCGAGTACGCCCAGATCCCAGAAAGGCGCCGGCGCGGTCGTGGACAAGACCAGCGTCGGCGGGTTCAGCGTCGGGTCCCAGTGGAAGGCGCGGTTCTGCCAGATGATGTTGTCGCTGAATGGGGCCGGCTGTGAGAACCCGTTCGTGGTCCCCAGGGCCGCGTTCATCGCGGCCGTGTGCGCGCGCGACACGATGCCGGCCGGCTGTTCCGTGGACGGCAAAACGATTCCGTTCGCGAACGCCAGACTCGCGGTGGCCGTGCTGTCGTTGTTGGCGATGGTGTTCAGCGTGACGACCGNNAGGGGGACGTCCTGGAATGCCAGACCGCCGCCGGCCAGGCCGGTGACGTTGTTGACGATGACGTTGTTGGTGATGGTCACCGTGTCGGTGATGCCGGTGGACCGCAGGGCGATGCCGCCCCCGTCGCCGGACCCGACCAGGTTGCCCTGGATGCGGTTGTTCTGGACCGTCACCGTGCCGGCGCCCGGGCTCACCGGATTGAGCGTCGGGTTGACCGTAGGCAGCCCTGCAACAAGCACGCCGCCGCCTGCGGTGGGCACCCCCTGATTGAAGGACTGGTTGAAGAGGATGGTGTTGCCCTCGATGACGCCGTCGGAAAGACCCAGGTGACCGATGCCGCCGGCGTCGCCGGCGGTGAAGTTGCCGACGATGAAGTTGTTGCGCACGGCGTAGCCGTTGGCGCCGGTGTGGATCGAGACGCCGCCGCCTGCGCCCTGCTGTGCGCCGTTCTGGGAGATATGGTTGTTCCCGATGACCAGGTTGTTGTTCTGGGCGTCGACGTACTCCTGCTCGCCGCCTGCGGCCTGGAAGATCAGCTCGGGGTGCCCGACGCGGATGCCGCCGCCGTAGAAGCCCTCGTTGCCCCGCAGCCGGTTGTTGCTGATCAGGAAGTTGTTCGTGTAGCCGTTGACGAGAATCGCCCCGCCCTGGTCGGCGCCGCTGATGCGGAAGCCGTCGATGCGGGCGCTGTTCATGGCCATGTCGGCCGTCCCGAGCACGATGATGCCCGGGCCGTACTCGGTGGCGAAGGTGTTCAGCCCGGTGGCCTGACCGTCGAGCAGGCTGATGCTGCCGGCGACCCGCAGGGCCTCGATCTTCTGCCGCCAGGTCTGGAGTTTCTCCGCCGGGACCTTGAAGGCGCTGATGTTCGTAACGCCCGCACCGGCACCCTGCAGGCGGATGTTCTTGTACAGGATCACCATCTCGTTGTAGGTGCCGGGCTCGACGATGATGAGCGAGCCTGCCGGTGCGCCGTCGATGGCGGCCTGGATGCTGCCGCCGTTGGCGACACGCAGCGGCGCCGTGTTGCTGACGGTGACGTAAATGCCCACGATGGATGATTTGCCGTTGTCGCCCCGGGTCACGACCAGCTGGCCGCTCGTGTTCACATTGCTGACCGAGATGCTGCCGCTCGACCAGGTGATGTTTCCGGGAACAACGGCGATACCGCCGATCGACACGGAACCGGCCACGTTCCCGAAACCGTAGTCGCGCGTAATTGTCGGCGGCTGCCCCGCCTGGCCGAAGCTCGGGTTCGGGACTACCGTGTTGCCCATGGCGGTGATGGTGAGGGTGCCGCCCGGCACCGTGTAAGGTCCGACCGCACCGCCGTCCACGCGGGCGACCACCGGCGTTCCGTCCGGGAACTCGGCGTCCACCGGGAAGTTGCCGGGGGAGGCGAAGGCCGCGATCGGCAAGACCGGGGTGTCGAGGTAGGTGGTCGTCCCGGGCATGTACTGGAACGTGTACTGGAAGGTGGTGTAGAGCGGGTTGTACTGCGGGTCTGCCGTCCCGTTCGGCAGGAACGGGTCGTTGATGACCGCCGTCAGCATGTTGGGCGCATACCCCGACGGGGACGGCACATTGGCGGTGAAGGTGGTCGGAACCAGCGCGTTGTAGGCCCCGAACTCGTCCGAGTACACCCGGTTGATTTCGGTGCCGCGGTAGTCGCGGATCGAGATCGGCAACCACGGGGGCGCGAACTTCTCGCCGAAGGTGGGGTTGTTAGGGTCGAACTCGTTGGCCAGGTCGTTCAGGATGAACCCGACCAGACGCCCGGCCTTGGGCACTTCGGTAAAGAGGTGGAAGTCGGCGGCCGCGTTCTGGCCGCTCGAGAGGATCACCTGCCTGCGGTCGCACAGCGGCCGCGTCTGACCAGCGAAAAACCCCGGGACACCTGGGAATAGGGAGAGCTCGGCCGGGACCGTGTGCGGCTCGCCCACGCAGACCGGCGGCAAGAGCTGCAGGCTGGGAGTGTAGGTGTCGCCGAAGTCGACGTTCTTGTCCTCCTC
>JGI20214J51088_10002170_pt1 | contig 13223 bp, 12 predicted proteins | sample WetSurMetagenome_FD_51088 | JGI IMG/M metagenome (IMG submission 51088)
GATGAAGCTAAGCAACGGCATAGAGATAAATAAAGAGCAAGTGAACCTGCAATCCGTAGTGGAGTTGCTTCAAAATCTATCGACAATATGTTAGGACTGGAACCGAGTATGCATGTGGAGGAAAAGCATGAATGACAAGGAAACAATGAACATAATTTTGGCTCATTTGCTAGATAAAGATGACGAAAACCGACGCTTGCGAAAAGAGAATACTCAATTGCAAGAAGAAGTAAAATCAGGCAACGCTAAAATCCAGAAACAGATGAAGGATACATTGGACGAGCTAAAGAAGATGCGCCGGGATTATAGAGACATGGCTTCCAAGTTTTCAAAAGCAATAGAAAGTAATAAACGAATACAAGAACAGGATTCTCAGAAGGATAAGACAATATCGGAGATGGGGCAAATAATAGAAAGTCTGAAAGAAGAGATTGCGAAATTTGCCGACAAATCAGAAGTCCAAATAGCAGAGATACTCTTAGGCAGAAGTAAACGTTTTGCCCCTTCTTCCGAACAACTAAAGAACAGGAAAAAGCCGGTAGAGAACGATCCTGAAGAAGAAAAGGAAGAATATGACGGAGAGAATAAACCGTTGTATAATAATGATGATATTTCTTTTCCTACTGGAACGACCAATCAAGATGATATTATCGTAGAAGGAAATGCTCAAGACACTCAAACAAGTCAAAAGCCTATGCGTTCAGGATACGAGAAAAACAGTACACATGTAGATGAGGTAGTATTCCATAAATGCGATCCTGATGCTATTCCTGAAGGTTCTACAAAAGTAAGGTAAACGTCCCAAAAACCGCGTTGGCATGCAAGAGAATAAGATATACATTTGTGGCATTTCAATAAAAAGAATAAGAGATGTCAGAAACAAGAACGAATTACAAAGAAGTGTACGATCTGTATCAGATGTACAGTAAAGGAAAAGATCTAAAAGAGTTTTTCCATGAGGCCGGTGTTCAATACAGCAAATTTATGGAATGGCAGAGAAAATACATGAGAGTGTCACGCCAAATAAAGCCGAGTGATTATGATAAACCAGCCACTCCATGTTCAATGGCGCCAGTAACCGTTATTGGTAAACCGAATGTAGAGACGAAACGGGATAACGAACCGGATAATGGTGACGTGGTTAAGTCGATAAAATTCATCAGTGTGCTTTTTAATGACGGGACAAAAGTCTCGATGAAAAACACTTCATTCGATGATATGTTTAATTTCTTCCAAAAAATAATCGGGTGATATGTTAGACTTGACAGGTTCATACAAATATTTTCTGTTCAACGGAAGTGTAGACATGAGAAAAGGCTTATTCGGATTGGCAGAAACAGTAAGAAACGAAATGCAACAGAATCCTATAGATTCAAACAGCGTATATATTTTTATGTCGAAGAACCGTAACATGGTAAAGCTTCTTCATTTTGAACGAGGCTTTTATATTCTTTACGAAAAGCGTCCGATTATGGGAAAGTTCAAGAAGCCGATATACGACGATAATACGAAAAGTTATCAAATAAGTTGGAACGATATGATATATTTCACGACTATTACAAGTTGCCCGAAGGCGCAAGGTTTATGAAGAGGAATGGAGAAATGGATATATCCTACTATAAGGAGATCAAATATCAACCGGCCCAAATGGTTGAATATATCTACGAAGTAGGCAGGGTTCAACTTGGCGATGGCAGATTTGTCCCTACAAAGGATACACCGCATGCCGTAGACAAATGTCCATTCTCTTCCACCCTGTTGGCACAAGTGCTGAGCTGGAAGTATGTTTACAACTTATCAGTAAACAACATACGTAAAAGGCTTGCCGTATCGGGTGCCCACTTCAGCAAACAGACATTGAACCGTTACTTGCATTTAGGCATACACGGGTTAAGGGACTTTCTTGAAGAAACATTCCGTAATGAAGTGAAAGATACGAACTATCTTATGATAGACGAGACCTGCGCATTGGTGGCTTTGGTTAAAGACGGCATAAAATCATTCAAGAAGAAATATATTTGGGCCTTTTATGCAAAGTTGAAAAGAATGGTTTATTACATGTACGAAAAAGGTAGCCGTGCAAGGGATGTTGTTACAGGTTTCTTGAATACGTTTTGTGGGTTTATCTCTTCGGACGGTTATGTCGGATATAGCATATTCGACGATGAGAAGGAATATCCTAATATAATACGTTGCGGCTGCTGGACGCATGCAAGAAGGAAGTTCATAGACGCATTGACGAGTGACAGACAGGCGATGGACGTAATAAACGATATAGGTGATCTGTTCAAAATCGAAACGATGTTTACAGTAAATGACGACGATGACGAAACGAAGAAGATGATAAGACAAAGAGATTCCAACAAAGTGATGCAAAGATTGTATTGCCGGTTGAAGTCGTTGTCTAAGGATGTAGTGACAATGGCGAACGAAATGATGAAAGACGCCGTTAACTACACATTGAATCAATGGAATAACTTAAGGAATTATATATTGAACGGCCAAGTTCAAATATCGAATAATTTGGTGGAACAGAGGATGAAACCTATAAAGTTGAATCTGAAAGTTTGCCAAAATATCGGAAGTGAACGAGCGGCTGAGGATACGGCTTTTATCTTTTCACTTACCGAAAGTTGTGCGTTGAATAATATAACTCCTGAAACATATTTGGAAAAGTTGCTGAGAAGTCTTCACGAGAAAGATCCCGACAAAAAAGCTCTTTTACCGTGTTACTGCAAACAATAAAAGTTAAATATTTAAATCGGATTTTATCGCAAAAAACTTTAATCGACTGGAAATCAGTCGATAAAGTCTATCTATGCGGATTTTGGGACGTTTACTTAAAGAGTTTCTAATGAAATAGCTAACAGTGCTACTAATTATGAAGCTCTTTTACCTATGAACTTAGTTAAACAACAATAAAAAACCAACACTTCATTTACGGGAAAACATTGAACCAAGCTGATTTTCAGCTCTTTAAATTGGGTATACTACGACAATTAGTACTTACTACTATTAACTTAATTGAAAATCAAACTGAGCTGATTTTCAGCTATTAAAATTAGATATACCCCTACAATGAGTACTTACAATATTTATATATAAAACAATTAAATATAATAATTACAATGAATATAATATTCGATATTCTATGTTCCATAATATTATTAAAATATGTAATATTATCTTTATCATTAATACCAATATATTTTTGTATGAGAAGGGAGAAAAATAATACCATCCGTGAAATAAAAGAAGGGAAAAGTACAAAACAAATAAACAACGTAAATGAAAATATACCAGCAATAAAAGCGTTTTTATCAAGATATATACACGGATATATTCGTTTTAATATAATTAAAATAGGTTATATACCATCACATCATATAAGAAAATTTCTATATAAGAACGTCTATTTAGTAAAAATGGAAAAACATGCTATTATATACTATGGTGCTGAAATAAGATCTACATATAAGCTATCAATCGATAAAGGATCAATTATAGGTGATAAATCTATTTTAGACGCCAGAAATGGAATCCAAATAGGGAAAAATGTAAACTTTAGTTCTAACGTACATATATGGACAGAGCAGCATGACCACCGTGATCCTGATTTTAAATGTAATTCAAATTCCACATTTAAAGTTACAATTAATGACAGAGCATGGATTGGACCAAATGTCACGATATTGCATAGTGTAACTATTGGAGAAGGAGCTGTTGTCGCAGCTGGGGCTGTTGTTACAAAAGATGTTCAACCTTTTACAATTGTAGCAGGTGTCCCTGCTAAACAAATTGGCCTACGCAATACAAGTCTAAAATATAATTTAGACTGGAAATACACACCTTTTTATTAATAAAATTATGTATAGTCCACAAAATACGCGCTAAACAACTTATAATAAATAAATAAGCTATCAAAAAAGTAGTAATTTAATTTAAAAAGCTGCTTGATTTGTAAACATTCTGCCGTAAGGCGCAAGATTTATTAAGAGTAATAGAGAAATGGATCTTTCTTACTATAAAGATATCAAATACCAACTTGCCGAAGTAATAAAGTGTACATATGAAGTATGTATGGTAGAATGTGCATTGGAGGTACTAAGAGTTGTATAAAATCATTCAAGAAAAAATACATTTAAGCATTTTATGCAAAGATAAAGGAAATGGTTATTGACTTGTACGAAAAAGAAAGTCGTGCAAGATATATGGTTACCGTTTTGTGGGATACATTCTGCGGCTTTATGTCCTCTGACGGTTATGTTTGATATATATTCAACGATGAAAAGAAATGCAGGTTAAAGTCGTTGTCTAAGAATATAATAACGAAGGTGAACGAAATGATGATAATTGCCGTTAACTACACATTAAATCAATGTAATAACTTAAAGATTTATATATACAGAGCAGCAAAGTTCAAATATCGAATAATTTAATGGACAGATGATGAAACCCATAAAATTGAATTTAAAAGCTTACCGGGATATCAATAGTGAACCGACATATGCTATTTGGTTAAAAATTTGATAAAGTTTTTGAAAGGATATTTTCCCCCCATTATTTCAAAGATGAAATTTATGAAAATAAGAGCATTTTTATTGTCTTATGAATGAAATATTTTGTGACTTCAATCATAGACAAAATTTGATCAAATTTGATTTTGATTTTATTCAGTGAGCTCTAATTAGTATTTGTAATGAAAAAAATACATAGGAATTTTAATTTCATGATAATAATATTAATATTATTATCAGGGTATACTTTCTTTAATTATAGAGGACTCATTGGTGAAAGTTTAAGCAATAGATTAATTTGTTTTTCCATTTTTATTGGTCTGATTGTTGCTATTTTAAATGGACAGAAAATCAAAGGATGTAAAGATGCGATAAGGTATTTTTATATTATAGTGTCTTTTATATTAATATCTATATTGTCAGTTTCAATATTCCATGAGCAATCATTAACTGATTCAATATATGCCACATTGATAACATTATGTAGTTATTTGACATTTTATATATTTTTGCGCTATAATGTTTCGATTAAGAAACTAGAAATATTTTTTATAATTATTTCAATAGTATCAACAATTATATATTTAATTAATTTTGTAAATTTTCCTAATCTGGTTTTTGGAAATCTTGAATTCAATATATCCACAAACCGTGGAATTCCGAGAATACCTATACCATTTTTGGATATTATTATTTTGGTCGTTTATTATTCAATAAATAAATTGAACATGTCATCACGAAAAATCTGGATTTTACCTGTTTTTTTAGGCATAATAATAATATGTATGTCTGTCGTGCGACAAGTTATATTTTTTGCCTTAATTGTAGCAATGCTTTTATGGTTGAAGCAAATATCATTATGGAAAAAAATAATACTTATTGTTTCAGCATTAGCAATTTATTTATATATAATTCCTCAAATTGAGATATTTAAGAACTTAACTCAAATAACGCAAGAACAAGTTCATAACCAGCAAACTGCAGATTTACGAACATCAAGTCTGGCTTTTTTCACTTACGGTTATCAAACAAACGCATTAACACCTTTCATAGGAAATGGTATGACGTTCATAGGGGATGGTAATACGCAAGCTAGACAAAGTGTATGGGGCAAAAATTTTGAGATTCTTGCAGAAAATCATGATGCCCATATAACAGATGTAGGATGGGTTGGCTTTTTTTGGAATTTTGGAATATTTGCAGCAGTTGCTTTATTCTTATTAATGTTCAATGGAGCAAAACTAATTCGAAACAATAAATATCTATATTTGAAATATTGGTTGTACTTCGAAATGTTATTAGGCCTATTTTCAGGACCAATTCTTTATAATAACCAAATTATGACTATAATGCTTATTTCAGCTACTGTATATGGTAACAGGAAAGTATTCTCAGAACGCATATAAAGCGGATAAAATATGGATGTTTCAATTATAATAGTAAATTATAACACTTGTCAAATGACGGGTGAATGCATAGATTCTATTTTCAATAATACAAAAGGTGTTTCATTCGAAGTTATTTTAGTTGATAATGCATCAGCCGATGAAAGTAAGACAAAATTTCAGAATGATAAACGTATAAAATATGTTTACAGTTTTGAAAACATGGGGTTTGGAAGAGCCAATAATGTTGGCATGATGTTAGCCAAAGGCGAATATTATTTATTGCTGAATAGTGACACTCAATTAAAGAACAATGCAATTAAGTTATTTTATGATTATGCGATTACTCATAAAAGGAAAGCAATCTATGGATGTTGGTTAGAGGATGCCGATGATAATTTCATCCATTCCTGTGCAAAGATGCCAACCTACATCTCTATGCTCAACAATAAACTTAATGTGTATCGCGGGCGTTTTGGAAAGAAAATTAATGATGTAGTAGAGAATATTTCGTATACCAATAAAGAATGTATTGAAGTAGGCTACATTACTGGGGCAGATATGTTTCTGCATAGAAGTATATATGAGGAGACTGGAGGCTTCGATCATCACTTTTTTATGTACTTTGAAGAATGTGATTGGCAATTGCGTGCTGGTAAAATTGGATTTAAATCTTATTGCATTAATGGACCTCAAATAATGCATTTAGTTCATGGCAGTCAGAAAAAAAACACATGGTCAAACTTTGCATTCAAAATAAGTTTGCAAAGTCAGTATTATTATGTAAAACGACATCACAATATCCCTGCTTGTATTTTATATCGTGTACTGAATACTATTTTGCTTATACCAATTGTCCTAACAGGGCGTTCGTTAAAATCTAAAGATAGACTTATATCTTTAATAGAACTTTTCAAATAGTTATTAATTTCACATATAAACACATAAATATAATGAAGATATTTTATGACTATCAAGGATTTCATCAGCGTATTGGTGGAATATCAAGATATTATTGTGAGGTAATTAAACGATTAAGAAATTATGATGATGTAGAAATTGAAATAGGAGCACCCTTTACGCCAAATCTCTATTTACGAGAAACACTCGGAATAAAGAACAGCATCATAAGGAAATTACCTCCTCGAATAACAAGAATAATGTCTGTACCATATTGCAAATACAAAGTGGCTAAAAATGATTTTGATATTTTACATGCCACTTTTGATACTGCTGACTACTTTGAAAAAGTTCTTAAAAAACCATATGTACTTACTTTCCATGACCTTATTCCAGAATATTTTTTGCAAGAAGATCCAACATGGAAAGATCTTTTTTCAATTAGGGAAAAAATATTAAAGAATGCAAGCCGGATTATATGTATTTGTAAATATACCCGTGATTCTCTACTTAATTATTATCCATTTATTGACCCCAATAAAACGGATGTCATTTATCATGGGATAACTCCATACAATAAAGAATATGCAGAGAATACTATTGGTAAATATATCCTTTACGTAGGCGGAAGGCGTGAATATAAGAATTTTCGTTTCTGTGTAAAGGCGTTAAAGCCTTTACTAAAAAGATATACAGAGCTAAGAATAATTTGTACAGGTTACCCATTTATTAACGATGAGGGGAAATACCTTTCTGAATTAGGACTGCAAAAAAAAGTTATAAATATTGGTTATGTAGATGATGATACTTTGGCCTCTTTATATCATAATGCTTTAGTATTTATTTTCCCATCTAAGTACGAAGGATTCGGACTCCCGTTATTGGAAACGTTTGTTCATGAATGCCCTGCATGTATAGCAAAAGCAAGTTGTTTCCCAGAAATTGCCGGTGATTCGGTAAGTTATTTTGACCCTAATGATAAAGAATCAATTTTGTCTTCGGTCACTAAAATTATTGAAGATGAAAAATTCGCAAACAGTCTTAGAATAAAAGGGAAAGAAAGAGCGAAATTATTTACTTGGGAAAATGCAGCCTCAAAAATGCGCCAAAGTTATATGAAAACCCTAAATGGTTAGTGCTATGAACATTCTTTTTATTGGAGAATCATATATTCCACAAATGTGTGGAATGACTTCGGTTACTCGTTATCTGGCGGAAGGCTTAGTAAAGGAAGGGCATAAAATTACAATTGCGACACAATCACATTATGAGAATGATAAAATCCAAGAGATTATAAATGGTGTTTGTGTTCATCGCTTTAAAATAGATCGTGCTTTATTAAAAACACCTGTAGGCGATATTAAATCATTTGTTGAATTCGTTTTTAATAGTAGTTATGATGCTTATATTATTGAATGTATAGGAAGTCTTACTTCGGATATCTTGATTCCATATATATATAAAATCAAAGGTGTTAAAATTTTGTATTCTCATGGGAATTCTTTTCCAATAATGAGACCTTTTTTAAGAAGGAAGAATTTGAAATACACTTTAGGCAATACATTTGTGTATTTCAGGCTATGGTATCGCAATCTGTTCGTATTTCCTAAACTAGTTAAGTCTGTTGATGAGGTAGTTATTCTATCAAGAATAGCTAGTGATAAGTCTATTGTCGATAAATATTCAAAGAAATATGAGATTCTTGACAATGCCGCCGACAATATGTTTTTTGATGAATATGAGAAGAATGAACCTTTGAATTATCCCTTAAGATGTAAGTACGATAAATATATCATTAGCATAGCCACATACACGAAACAGAAAAACCAATTATTGATGGCAAAAAGTTATTATAAGTCTGATTTGGAAGGTGTTAGTTTGATAATGATTGGGCCCAGAGAAACTGATTATTATCAGAATATCGTTGAATATATTAACGAAATGCATCCAAAATATCCAAAAAAAGATGTAGTGATGCTTATGAACGTACCAAGACCAAAATTACCGAATATTCTAAAACATTCAAGTTTGTATCTCGTGACTAGTGAATATGAAGAATATAGCATTTCAATAATTGAGGCTATGAGTCTCGGAATTCCATTTGTAAGCACAAATGTTGGTAATGCACGTATATTACCTGGTGGAATAACGGTTATGAAAAACAGTGAACTGCCTTCCGCCATAGCAAAGATCCTAACTGATGAAATTCTGCATGACAAACTTTCAAAAGAAGCAAAAGAGTATGCTGATAGCCATAACAGGGAATCAATAGCTGTTAAGAGGATGGAAAATATAATCAACAAATTACGTGAACAACTACTCCGTTAATTCTTGCACATCATTTAAACAAAAATATCCATAAGCACTAATTGTATGAGTATTGTGAAAATATGATAAAAGTTAGAATTTTGTTGGGATAAAATTAAAATATTAAAGATTATGTTAGCAAGTTGGTATAGGAAGATGGGATTACACAACAGAAATTAGTAAAAGCTAAAGTTTTTTTCAATTAAAGTGTTAGGTGAAAAAAATAGTCTAAAGTCTGGCAAGGTATCACAAGCCGACATACTAACAGGTGAACACATGGGAATGAAGCTAGTCAACGGCTAAAATAAATAAAGAAAAAGTTTCCGAAAGAGAGAATTTTGAAAATGAACTACGGCAATCTCAAGAATATAACTAATTGTATCAAAAATAAATTGAATATACAAAACAGACTCATCCCTTGCAATCAATTACTAAGGAAGAAGGTCGTCAACGATGAGGATAAACTAAGATGAAACATTCACGTTATGTCAATAACGACAAAGTCAAGATTTACAATAATACGACAGAAAGGATTGTGAGACCTATATGTTTAGCAAGAAACAAATATCTTTTCTATGTTCTGAGAAAAGTACAAAACATATTTCTTTGATTGATATATTCTTTAATATAAACATGCAAAATAAATACCGTTTAACTGGTAAAATATATATAAAGAGTTTTTATAAATATCTAATGGTGATACTAATTACGAAGCATTTTTTATCTATGGACTTTGTTAAACAATAATAAAAACCAACACTTCATTTACAGGAAAACACAAATTTGAGCTGATTATCAGCAATTAAAGTTTGGCAACAATACAAGTAGTGCTTACTAATCTGTTAATTATAATTTATGGTTAATAAAATAGCAATAATAGGTGGAGGAATATCAGGTTTATCCTCTGCTCAATGTCTAAAGAATAAGTATCAAGTGAAGGTTTTTGAAAAAGATTCTAAACCTGGAGGCCTAATTAAATGTAGTAGAATAAATGGTAATCTCTATCATATGGTAGGTGGTCATGTTTTTAATTCAAAACGCAAAGATGTACTCAATTGGTTTTGGAATTTTTTTGATAAAGAAAAAGAATTTACAAAAGCTGAAAGAAATTCTATAGTATCTATGACTGACGGGAAATTAATACCATATCCTATTGAAAATCATGCGTACTATTATAATAATGAAATGATGAAATCTTTCATCAGTGATTTAATAATAATGGCAAAGACCAGAAATAAAGAGCCAAAAAATTTTGAAGAATTTTTACGTTATCGTTTTGGAGAAACACTATATCACGAATATTTTGAACCATATAATGAAAAAATTTGGAGAAGAAATCTTAGAAATATACCTTTAACATGGTTGGAAGGAAAACTCCCTATGCCTACATTGGAGGAAATTTTATATAATAATTTTAAACACATAGAAGAAAAGACTTTCGTTCATAGTAGTTTTTATTATCCCAAAATAGGAGGTTCTCAATTTATAGTTGACAGACTTACTGATGGAATTGATATAATATACAATACCACTATAGAAAATATATCAAAAAATAAAGATAAATGGGTTATAAATGATGAAATCTTCGATAAAGTTATTTTCTGTGGAAATATAAAACAAATTCCAAAGATGTTGTCTAATATCATAGATATTCAATCATTCATAAAACCAATAGATAGACTTGAATACCATGGAACAACTACTGTACTTTGTAATATAGAAAAAAATCCTTACAGTTGGATATATATGCCAAGTAGAGAACATAAATCACACAGAATAATATGTACAGGAAATTTTGCAGCTTCTAATAATGCAAATAACAAATTATCTGGAACAATTGAATTCACAGATTCCATATCAGAAAAAGAAATAATGGATAACTTAAAAAAAATACCTTTTTCCCCACAATATATTACTCATCAATATACAAAATACACATATCCTATTCAAGAATTATCAACGCGCAGAATGGTAAGCGAACTAAAAAAAATATTAGAACCTAATGGATTTTTCTTATTAGGAAGATTTGCAGAATGGGAATATTATAATATGGACGCTGCTATAGGTACGGCAATCGATTTATGTAATTCTAAAATATTTTAATATGATTGTAGTTAAATTAGAGGGAGGTTTGGCAAACAGGATGTTTCAATATGCATTTTATTTAGCTATAAAAGAAATACGAAATGACGTGTTTATAGATGAAAATTCATTCAAACCAGCATGGTCATTCGAAAACATATCTATAAAGAAGACATTTCCTAATGTCCAATTTAAAGATGCAGAAATGAAACATTTTTATGCAGAATCTAAAAATAGTAAACTTGTAAAATTATTAAGAAACATTTTAGAAAAATACTCTGATAAATATTTTCATGAGGAAGAGACAAAATATTATCCTACATTAATAAATAACTTACCAAAAAATTGTTATTTAAGAGGCTATTGGCAAACAGAAAAATATTTTTATGGAATAAAAGACAAAATAATAAAAGCTTTTTCATTCAATACTTTTACAGAAAACGAAAATATAATAACAGCGAAACAGATGTCTGAAGAAAATTCTATATCTATACATGTAAGAAAAGGGAAAGATTATTTTTGTAACGGAGGAATAACTTATGGTACATGTACTTTAGAATATTATAAAGAAGCTATTAAATATATTAATGAACATATACCAAATCCTATTTTTTATGTTTTTACTGATAATCCTCAATGGGTCAAAGATAAATTCCAATTTATTAATTATAAATTAGTGGATTGGAATCCAGTCTCAGGAGAAAAGAATTATAGAGATATGCAATTAATGACTTATTGTAAACATAATATTATTGCTAATAGTAGCTATAGTTGGTGGGGTGCTTGGTTAAATCAAACACCTGATAAAATTGTTATAGGACCTAAGGTATGGTTTAATAAAGAAATAAAACAAGGAAAAGATATTATACCCCACAAATGGATCGTAATATGAAAATATCTAACCCTTTAGTTTCTGTAATTGTTCCTTGCTATAATGTGGAAAAATACTTAAAGAGATGCATAAATAGCATACTAAACCAAACATATAATAAATTAGAAATTATTTTAGTAGATGATGGTAGCACAGATAACAGCGGTAAAATTGCAGATGAACTTGCTAAAAAAAATCAAAGAATATACGTTATACATAAACGTAATGAAGGATTAGGATTTGCCAGAAATAGTGCATTAAATATTGTTACAGGTGATTTTATTACTACTATTGACAGTGATGATATGGTATCAAATACTTATATTGAAAAGTTTCTATCACTTATAAATAAGTATGACAGTGATATTGCGGTTTCTCAATTTATCACATTTTCAGAAAATGTAAATTTTATCAAAAAAGAACACTATAAAGAAGGTATTTTATCACCATATGAAGCTGTAAAAACAATGTTTTATCAGGCTAAATTTGACACTTCTGCGTGGGCAAAACTATACAAAACGTCATTATTTAATAGCATAAGATATTCGCAAACGGCTATGTCAGAAGACTTGGAGACAACATATAAATTGATGCTTAAATCAAAAAGGATAGCATATACAATGGAACCTACATATTTTTATTATTTAAGAAACGATAGTATGACCGGATGTCAATTTAATAAGAAAAAGCTTGACATTATAAAAGTAGCAAATGCTGTGGAATTTGATATAACAAATAATCATCCAAAGTTGATCCCTGCTATGAAATGTAGATTATTAAGTGCCTATTTTAATATATTCTTTCAAGTAAAGCCAAATGATAAAGATAATACAAACATATTATGGGAACACATTAAACTCTATAGAAAGCATGTTATAATGAATGTTCATGCTCGAAAGAAAGCAAGAATAGGTGCTGCAATATCCTACTTTGGCAAAATATTTACTAGATTTATATTTTCAAATATGTATAAGTAAAATACTACAATAAAATCTCTATTTGATTATATTATAAACTACAAACTATTTCTGTTAATGACTTTATCTATCTATCTATCTGTCAATACTTCGTTAAATATTAAGATATAGATTACGCCGCATAAGCAGCCATATCAATGAGTTCTTTGACAAGTTTAGCATTTAAAGTTCTGTTGGGCTTAAA
>JGI20214J51088_10002171_pt1 | contig 13222 bp, 10 predicted proteins | sample WetSurMetagenome_FD_51088 | JGI IMG/M metagenome (IMG submission 51088)
CTGGGTGCTGGGTGCTGGTTGCTGGGTGCTGGGTGCTTGCCTGATCGCACGATCGCACGATTGCACGATTGCACGATTGCAAAATCCACTCACAACTCACAACTCACAACTCACAACTCACAACTCACATCTCACTACTCTCTACCTCCCTCTTCACCTGATCGTCATCAGGATATCCCTCAGCAGGGAATCGAAATCCATCTCCCCATTTGGTTTCGGGGAATAGCCCAGCTCGACAACGACAAGCTCCTTCGACGGTATAATGAAGATCATCTGTCCGTCATGCCCTTCGCAGCTGAACATATCCCCGGGTGCCGAGGGGTATCTTTTGCTCCTGTTAAGCCAGAACAGCGAGCCGTACTTTCCGTCACTGGCTGAGGCAGGGGTCACCGTGTATCTGACCCATCCTTCGGGGAGCATCCGGTTTCCCAGAATGACCCCGTCATTAAGGTAAAGCAGGCCAAACCTGGCATAATCCCTTGCGGTGAGGTACAAATAGGATGATCCGACGAACATACCTTCACCATCGACCTCAAAAACAGCGTCTTCTATGCCGATCTTTTCAAACAGGCTGTCATGCGCAAAATCATAATATGCAGAGTCATCCGGAAACTCCTTCCTGACCAGGTGGCTCACGATGTTTGCGCTACCCGATGAATAATACCATTTTGTACCGGGCGCAGATCTGGCAGGCTGTTCGTATGCATACCGGCTCATATCCTCCTTGCAGTGGAGCATGACCGTGACGTCGGAACGGTTGCCGTAGTCTTCATTCCATTTAAGTCCGCTCTGCATCTGCATCAGGTCATTCACGCTAATCCTGTTCCTCGGATCATTCTTCCATTCATCGATAGCGGCCGGGTCATTAATATCCATCCGTCCTTCCCTGACAAGCACTCCCACAAACGCGTTCATGAAGCTTTTTGCCATTGACCAGCTGAGGAATCTGGTTTTGGGGCCGAACCCGGGCTTATATGCTTCAGCAACAGGGACGTCTTTGTAAATGACCATGAATGCATAAGCGTTTCCCCTGTAGGAATTCGAATCGATCAGCCTGCTCTTCACGATATCTAGAGCTTTCGTGTCGAGCCCTGATGGAACGGAATCGGGCAGAATGTTTCCGATCGGCCACTTCAGCGAATCGGGCAAGTAAATCGGGACCTCGCGGGGAAATTCAACCTTTTTCAGCTCTTCCTCTGTTACGCCTCTTAAAAGAGTTGCTCCGAAACCATCACGGTACACAGCTTTTGACTTTCCCCAGAGGAACCTGCTGGTCACGCTTTTATCCTTAAAGTCTACACTGTTCTTCGTATATTTTATGAATGAGAAATTAAGGTCGGCAGATTCAACACTTTCAGGCTGCCGGCACGAAACAAACACATCCGAGCAGAGATTCTTGGCAGCATACCCTGTGATTATGGGAAGCAGGGAGTTCAAGTAAACTGCAGCACCTATCAGGGCAGCTCCGAGGATGAGGGATACAATGTAAAGGGTTCGTTTTATTTTCATATGTAAGATGTTTTATAGTCTGCTGGTTAACGGTAGCCGAGGGCGGCATACCCCACCCAGTGGCAGTTTGTTGCGATCGCGGTCCTTCCCATTCGCAAATCATCCACGGGAATATGCCGTGAGGTGATGCTGGTCGAATACCCGATAATCTCGCCGTTCAATGGCTTTGATCCGTTCAGGTACCATCCTGTAAGCAAAGCGAACGGGACACAATACCTGCCGCACCATGTCCACCTGTACTCCCTGTAATTGGCCGGATCCACCGTGAATGAACTGAAAAGCCTCGCACTGGACGTATCAACCCTTCCTGCAAGGCAACTGTCGATAATGCCCTTTTCATGGGCCATGGCTCTCATGTTGCCTGCAGGGTCACACCCGAATAATGCCATATCGGCACCGCCCCAGTCCTCGTTGCCGTAATGAACAGCATCGGTGGTGACCACGACGGCAAAATCACGGCCCCACTCCCACCGGTGCTTCCTGGCGGTATTCTCCAGAGCTTCGGCAAATGCTTTGGCACACTGATCCATACGGTCAGCATCCATGACGGGGATCAGCACCGGGACAATGGATATATCCCTGTTAAAGTACTGAAGGAACGGGATTAGTGCCTCCAGCGAATGCTCCACACTCTGCAGGGTATCACTCACTATGGCAAACTTGTGCTTAAGCTGGTCAAAGATCTCCATATTTGCTCCGGAAACCGGAACCCCCTTCCATGGACCTTTCCAGGCGGAAAAGGAACCGAACACGATTGAATCCGCGATTCCAAGCCTGGCAGCTTTGTGGGCGACACCAATAAGTACCAGATTTCTGGCTTTTATATTTTGAAGAACTTCAGGGTAAAGCTTTCCGACATAAGTATAGTCGTCATGCGGACAGAGGGCCAGTTTCCACGGATCCCCTTCACGCTTCTCCCATCCTTCCCTGTCGATCCTGAACATAAGGGAATCCATCTGCCAAGGAAGATGGGCAAACCCAACCGTATCAACCAGTCCCCTGGTACCCCTCCCGGGACCAGCAGTCTGTTTATGGTGGGTACAGACACCGGTGACAGCCATAATAATTGCAAGGACAAGGAAAACAGTCACCCCGTTTACCTGTATGAACTTTAGGTTTAGCTTACTCATCATATCAGTTTTACTGCCTTGAACTTATGATTATCTTTTTTCTTCCGATAATCCTGGAATCCTGAGTGAGTCTCAGGATATAATATCCTGCAGGCACTCCGCTTATATCGCTGCTGAAATACTGGTACCCCGTTGCTGCAGGAATAAACTGTGTGATATAAGCAGGTTTTCCCGAAAGGTCAAATATCTCCATCCGGACCTCGATTAAGGAGCTAAGGTAAAAAGAAAGATTAATTATCGAACTCGCAGGATTGGGATAAACAAGTACATCGGTAGTCAATTCATGGTTTCCAGTATTTTCAGCAGCGGTTATATTGTTGTCTATCCAGTCCATCCTGGCGCTGATCCAGGATTTCAGCCAGTCAACCTCCTCCCCGTATGNAGACCCGACAAAGTAATTGGGCCATATATATGTTCCGATCACCGGCCACCTCGAAAAGTTCCTGTCCACTGACTCTCCCAGATAGTCGATCGTGTTGTCGATATATGCCATAACCGAATCGGTATCAAATGGCCCTTTCCGCAGTTCCCGCCACCTGCTTACGAAGGCGGTCCTGTACCTGGAATCCTGCATGAAGGTGTACCACCAGTGGATGCGTCCTCCGTAATCACTGCTGTATTTAGGATAGAGCCATGTATCGGTCTGAAGATTGAAGTCAGTGTAATCCTCATTGCCGTAACCGAGATCAAAATCCCAGAGAGGGCCTGCATGAAGCTTTCCTCCGTTGGAGTCCTTGTCCTTGTAAAAGTAGGTGCTCAGCCTGTAACCGTCAACATTGTTCGTGATCTCCTGGATGATCTGGCAGTCGACGAAGGAATTTACATCGACAAACTTCCTGAAGCCTGTTGCCGGATCACTGAAGCTGCTGCTGCCGATTGCATTATCGGCCTCGGTCAAAAAGTTTTTTATGTACTCTTTCTGTTGAGGCACAATGACATCCAAATCAGGATATACATATGTAAACTTATAGTTGTCCGTGATATGTTTATGGGTGGAAGGTGTAATCTCAAAATACTGTTCAGGCGTCAGGTCCCACAGCTTGTCAGCCTTAATGATGTATCCGCCGGTCAGATCATCTCCTGTAATCTCATCCGGCTTCAGCTTTGCGATATCCACCCGCTCCTTCCCTCGTTTTATCTTTTCTATCAGCATATAAATCCCGCTGTAGTCCCCGTTGATGAAAACTTCACAGAACCGGAAGCGGGGCTGCCAGTCTCTTGCCATCCTCCGTCCGAGATAATATGTAAGGGCATTTCTCATCAGCGATTTGTCAGAATAGAGGGCATAAAGCACCCAGTCTGATTCTGCAGGCATTCCAAGCAGGCTGACGCTTGAATCCGCACCCGATTCATTGCGGATCTCAAGGGAATAGCTTTTTTTGGGGAACATCTGCGACGACTGACCCCTGATCTTTATTCCTGCGTTTCCATTGTAATCTGTTCCTTCCTGGAAAAAGAAGTTCATTTCCCCTGCATGATTGTTTATTACCTTCAGCTCTGACGTTACTCTCTCCCCGCTGTAAATCGTCTGGCCATGAGTATTAACCGATATCACAGGCAGGAAAGATCCCTGCTGGTACGGGTCATTGAACCACGCCGGCACCGGCCGGTAGTTGTGGAAATCATCCCTTATTCCGAGTGTGAGGAATGTGGTTGAGGAAAGATCAGAAGAAGTTGCGCTGCAGTTATGGACCTGCAGGGCCAGGCTATTTTCACCCGACTTAAGGCAGGTCCGCAGCATTTCAGGTGAAATTATGAACTGTGCCGGCACCCCGCCCAGTGGAAGCTGAGCTTCATAGGTCGGAATCTCTGCCAGTTCATCAAAAGGCGGGGGGATGCCTGGAGTCCCGATATTTGCCCTGGCAATTTCCACTCCATTGAGATATGCCACAAACCCGTCGTCAAAGTCGACGTTCAGGATAGCCGTATAAATGGCCGAAGTATCGGCAATGTTGAACCTGATGCGCATGTAAACTGAGACCGTCTGGTCAATTACCGTGGAATCGTCCCCGTCGCCGTACCCTATTCCGCCTGCCCCTTGTGCCCATCCCGAGTCGTCAAATCCCGGATCCTTCCAGTTTGCCGGTGGTTCGGAGACCCCTGGCATATACCTCCAGATATCTCCTGCCGTGATCACTGTTTCCCAGTGGTTGACATCCGTTCCCTGGCAGCCTGCCTTGTGTACTGTCAGGATCAGAAGCAACAAGGAGATCAAATACCTCGTGGATTGACCGGCTTTCAGCCCCGGCAGGCCGTGCCGGAAATGCTTCACCACATTAACTTCATCTGCAAACATTTGGTATATCAGGTTGTTATCTTATCGCCTGGAAGGTTACTAAAGATAACTAAAAAACCAGGTTTCAGATTGTACTGGTTCTGAACAAAAATGCTTATTTTGTTCACATAAGAACACATAAAGGTTAACAAGGAATGATACAGATTAAAAAGCCGACCCTCGATTTTCTAGCCGACCTGAGGGATCATAACGACAGGGACTGGTTCCAGAAGAACCGCAAGAGATACGAGGATGCGAAAAACAACTTCGAGCAATTTGTCCAAGAACTGATTACCGGCATTTCGGAATTTGATCCCATCCTTAAAGGCCTTGAGGCTAAAACATGCACCTACAGGATATACAGGGACATCCGCTTCTCCAACGACAAAACCATATACAAATCGCATATGGGTGCATTCATTGTCAGGGGCGGCAAGAACAACGGCAGCAAGTATGCAGGTTATTATTTTCATATCGAACCCGGGAACAACAGTATGATTGCGGGCGGGGCTTATATGCCTCCGACACCATGGCTTACCTCGATCAGGGAGAATATAGGCGAAAATGGTGACAGGCTTCTGAAGATCATTACTGACAAAGGCTTCACGGATTATTTCGGAGACCTGGAGGGAGAGAAGCTCAAAACTGCTCCCAAGGGATTCCCAAAGGACCATAAGTATATCGAACTGCTTAAGATGAAGAGCTACCTGGCTGCCAGGACCATAAATGACAATGAGGTTCTCGGAGCAGGCTGCTATGACCTGGTACTGAAAGGTGCAGGAATTATGAAGCCGCTGAATGATTTTCTCAATGACTACGAAGCCTGGGGATGATCATTTAACTCTGTTCAGAATGATTTAACCATGCCCGGGATCTTTCTAATCCTGAGATTCAACGGCGTAACTTCCAGGTATTCATCATCCTTGATCTGTTCCATGGATTCCTCCAGGGTGAAGCTGAGCTTAGGTGAGATCTTAAGGCTCTCATCCGATCCGGAAGCCCTCATGTTGGTAAGCTTTTTTCCCTTGACAATATTCACCTCTATATCATTGGACCTGCTGTTCTCTCCCACTACCTGTCCCCTGTAGACATATTCCCCGGGATCGATATAGAACCTTCCCCTGTCCTGCAGCCTGTCGATGGCGTAGCCTGTGGCATTTCCCTGTTCAATTGAAATAAGCGAACCGTTTTGCGACGGAAGGAGGTCATCACCCTTGTACTTGTCATATGCCCTGAACCGGTGGTGCATTACGGCTTCCCCGGAAGTGGCGGTCAGCAGGTTATTCCTGAGGCCGATAAGTCCCCGGGCCGGGATATCGAATTCGAGATGGATCAGGTCGCCCTTGGGTTCTATGACAGTCATTTCACCCTTCCTCATCGTAACGAGCTCGATCGCTTTGCCCGAGAGTCCCGATGGTACATCAATTGTCAGTGTTTCATATGGTTCACACTTAACCCCGTCAATATCCTTAAGTATTACCTTTGGCTTCCCAACCTGGAACTCATATCCTTCCCTTCTCATTGTCTCGATCAGAATTGAAAGATGGAGAATTCCCCTTCCGAATACGTTGAAAGTGTCTTCCGAGCCTGTCTCTTCAACCTTCAGGGCAAGATTCTTTTCGGTTTCCCTGAAGAGCCTGGTCCGCAAATGCCTTGATGTGACGAGTTTTCCTTCCTTCCCGAAAAGCGGGGAGTTGTTTATGGTGAAGATCATGCTCATGGTTGGCTCATCGACCTCGATCCTCTGAAGNGCCTCTGGCGAAAGAAGATCGGCCAGCGTATCCCCTATCTCAAAATCCTCAAGGCCTATAACTGCGCAAAGATCTCCGCAGCCCACCCTATCGGTCCTGACCCTTCCAAGGCCCTCAAAGACATAGAGCTCCTTCACCCTCACTTTCTTCACCACACCTTCCCTTTTGCAAAGGGTATATTCGTTCCCTGCCACAATCTCTCCCCTGAAGACCCTGCCGATCGCAATCCTGCCTACATAGCTCGAATAATCCAGCGAAGCCACCTGCATCTGGGCAGTGCCTTCTATGAATTGCGGCTCCGGTATCTCCTCGATAATGGTATCAAGAAGGGTGGTTATATCTGATGAGGGTTTTTTCCAGTCCCTGCTCATCCACCCATACTTTGATGAACCGAAAACTGTCTCGAAATCAAGCTGTTCTTCGGATGCATCGAGGTTGAACATCAGTTCGAAAATATCCTGCTGTACCTCATCTGGCCTGCAGTTCTCCTTGTCGACCTTATTAACAACAACAATCGGTTTCAGTCCCAGATTGATGGCTTTGCCCAGGACAAACCGGGTCTGCGGCATCGGACCCTCGAATGCATCAACAAGCAGCAGCACCCCGTCGGCCATCTTGAGAACCCTCTCGACCTCACCACCGAAATCAGCGTGCCCCGGCGTATCTATGATGTTTATTTTGACTCCTTTGTAGATTACGGCAACATTCTTTGATATGATAGTTATCCCCCGCTCCCTTTCAAGGTCGTTGCTGTCGAGTATGAGNTCACCTGCCTCTTTTCGCTGGTCAAGCACCTTGCACTCCTGTATGATCCTGTCAACAAGAGTGGTCTTTCCATGATCGACATGGGCAATGATGGCAATATTTCTGATCTTCTGCATAGAAATTGAAAAGACCTGCAAAAGTAATATTGTTGGCCGTATTAATGTTAAAAGCGATAAAATTAATTTGTTTGAAAAATTTCATATATTACACAAATTTTAAAAACTGACCGTATGAAAAAGCTGATCTTCACATTATTCTTGACTTCAATCTCAATCGGTTACCTGATTGCCCAGACCGGAAATCTTGAGGTTGGTCAGAAGGCTCCCGATTGGTTGCTGACTGATGCCAGTAAGAAGGAATTCTCGATGAATTCATGGGCAGGCAGGGTTTTGCAGGTAAATTACGTTGATCCTGACGAACAGGACCTGAACGAGCCTTACAATGAAGTCCTTGATAAAGCCGTAAAGGTTGACAAGCAGATTGACAGCCTCAAATTCAAGGGTATCGGAATCGTTGACTGCAAATCGACCTGGAAGCCAAACGGCCTGATCAGGATGATTGCCGGAAACAAAGCCAAGAAATTCAAGACCACGATACTTTTCGATTACAAGGGGACCCTTCACGAACTCTGGGGGATGCCGAAAGACAGCTACAGCGTTGTCATACTTGACAAGAACCGGGTCTGCCGGGCACTTTACAAGGGAAAAATTCCCGAATCGGAAAATGAGAAGATCATTCAGCAGATCATCGAGCTGACAAACGAATAGAGAGGCACTAAATCATTTACTCCGCTTTCCTCAGTGCTTTCTCCGTGTCCTCCGTGTAAGTTCTTGATTTTCACAGAGAGCACGGAGGAGACACGGAGGAAGGCGGAGTTTTTTATTTTTGCACGATGACTATAGGAAACCTCATCATTATCGCCGGCACCGGCAACAAGTCGGGCAAAACAACCATGGCCTGCAGGCTTATCGCGCAGTTCAGGCACCTTGATGTTGTTTCCGTCAAGATCACCCCTCATTTCCATGAGACGACCCCGGGGCTTGTACTTCTGTATGAGGGGGAAGGTTATTCGGTATTTGAGGAGACTAGCCACAGCCTTGGAAAGGATACTTCGAGGATGCTGAGGGCCGGGGCATCGAGGGTTTTCTTTGCCAAGACCACTGACAGCTCCATCCTGCAGGCATTTGAAAGAATTTACACAATGGTTCCGCCGGGTACCCCCATCATTTGTGAATCACCGGCCCTGAGGCTGTTTGTGGAGCCTGGCATCCTGATCATCATGACATCGCCTGACGAGTATAACAGAAAGGATATAAGCAGATTGCTGGCTTTACCTCATGTCAATTCTGATCTGGAGACCCTTGGGAAGACGCCTGTGCTTCCATTCACTTTCACCGGTGGTCGGTGGGATACCGGACCGGATATGTCCTGATCAGGGAATTTCCTTTACATCGGTAATATCACTTCCAAGCTTTGCCTTGATCCGCTGAAGGTCATCCTTCATTGCGGCAATTGACTGTATGATCTGTTTTTCCGGGAGTGCGGGTTCCGGGAGCTCGTCGCTGATGTAATTCACGAATTTCCATATCTCCTTTACATCGCTCACACTTACCTCATATGGTTCGTAAAGCGGATTGAGTGAATAGAGGACGAGCTTCCCATTCTTCATGATGTTGTTTTCCACCACCTTGAAGACAATTCCGTCATTCAGCGTAAATACCACATATGCCTTCCCGCTTATGATCTGCATCCAGTCCTGAAGGAATTCTCCCGTCACCCACGATCCGTCAGGTATAGGGAGCATTGAGTCGCCCTTGAGCTGGAATGTCCTGTATTTACGCTTGTCGGAAAGGAAGGGAAGNGTGAAGACCGGCAGCTCCCCGATATATTCCGGATCGGCATAGCCGGTCGTGTACCCTGCCTTGGCCTTCTCGGCCACCAGCTCAATGTTTTCCCTGTTCGAGGAGTCGACCGTAGTGGCCAGGACCCTGAGATTGCTGCCTTTTATATAAGCGTCATAGCCTCTTTCAAGTTCACCCAGCTGGCTCCCGGAGAGCCGGGTTAGATCGATCTTGAGGATAGTGTCGATGGATATTCCGAAATATCCCGAGAAAGCCACCAGGATATCTATCGACGGCTGGGCCACTCCGTTCTCATACCCGCTCAGGGTCGAACGTTTTAGGTTCAGGGCAACGGCTACTTCGTCCTGCGTCCTGTCCTTTCTTTTTCTCAAAAATTTTATGTTCGATGTAAAGTACATGTGGAAATTTGATTATATTGTAATCAATTATTTGATTATTTTTTAATCAAAAGTAAAACTTAATTGTTATATAAGCAAATTATTTGAAAAAAAAGTTTGAAGTGAGCTAAAGTTTGAAATGACTAAAGTTGAAGAATATGGAAAACAAAGAATTCAGTAAAATGCTTGAGAAAAGAACAGAGAATTTTGCGATAGGAATTATAAGATTGTCCGCCAACTTGCCAAATACAATTGAGGGAAGAATAATAAGAAGTCAATTGACAAAAGCAGGAACCAGTATCGGGGCAAATTACCGTGAGGCTAACAGGGCAAGAAGCAAGGCTGATTTTAAGAATAAAATCAAGATTTGCGAAAGTGAGGCAAACGAAACGAATTTCTGGCTTGAAATCGTCAAAGATCTGTCATGGCAGGAATCCCGGTTAATGGAACCCGTACTACGTGAAACTAATGAGATACTTGCACTTTTCACTTCAATAGGCAAAAATTTACAAATCTAGTCACTCTAGTCACTCTAGTCACTCTAGTCACTCTAGTCACTTATTACTTATACCATGTTTCTGACTGGCAATATAGAACGCTCCGTGCTGCATCTTGATCTCGACACATTCTTCGTATCGGTGGAGAGGCTGAAGAACAGCAGGCTCAACGGCAAGCCGGTGATAATCGGCGGCATGTCGGACCGTGGTGTGGTGTCGAGCTGCAGCTATGAGGCAAGGAAGTTCGGGGTCAGTTCCGCGATGCCCATGAAGATGGCACGCACAATGTGCCCGGATGCCATCATAATCAGGGGCGATATGGAATTGTACAGCAATTATTCGAACCTGGTGACCGGGATAATCGCGGAACGGGCGCCGCTGTATGAGAAATCGTCGGTCGACGAGCACTATATCGACCTGACCGGCATGGATCGCTTTCACGGCTGCTACAAATGGTCGCACGAGCTGAGGCAGTGCATAATAAAGGAGACCGGTCTTCCCATTTCCATCGGTCTTTCCGTAAACAAGACAGTATCGAAGATTGCAACCGGTGAGGCAAAACCCAACGGGGAGATCGAGGTGAAAAAAGAGACGGTCCTCCCCTTCCTCGATCCGCTTTCAATAAGTAAGATCCCGATGATAGGCCAGAAGACCTATCACCTGCTCCGCTCAATGGGCATAGCAACGATCTACACCCTCAGGAATATCCCGGCAGAGATGCTTGAGAAGCTCATGGGAAAGAACGGCACTGAGATATGGAAACGCGCCAACGGGATAGACTCCGCTCCCGTCATCAGCTACTCGGAACAGAAATCGATAAGCACCGAACACACTTTCGAGAAGGATACCACCGACCTCGCAAGACTGAACCAGATACTCACAAGCATGGTGGAAAAGATCGCGTATGAGCTGAGGCACCAGGAAAAGCTCACATCATGCGTGACCGTCAAAATAAGGTATTCCAATTTCGATACCCATACCCTGCAGAAAAGGATCCCTTACACATCGTTCGACCATGTCCTTGCCGAAGTGGCCAAAGAACTGTTTGCCAGGCTCTACCAGAGGCGGATGCTCATAAGGCTCATCGGAGTCAGGTTCAGCAATATGGTCAGGGGCGTGCAGCAGCTCGACATGTTCGATGATACCCCCGAAAAGGTAAGCCTCTACCTGGCCATGGACAGGCTTAGGAACCGTTTCGGGCGCGATGCGGTGAGGCGTGCCTCCGGGGTAATGACTATACGGGAAAGGGAGGAAAAAGCCCGCAAACAGCTTGAAAATGCGTTAAACGAGCAAAAATTGATGGAGGAGAGACTGAAGGGCTATATGATGTATGGGTTTTAAAGGCGCAAGGCGCAAGGCGTAAGGCGTAAGGCGTAAGGCGCAAGGCGCAAGGCGTAAGGCGTAAGACGTAAGGCTCCAGGTAATGCACCCTGTACCTTGTACCTTACGCCTGACCCCTGACCCCTGACCCCTGGTGCCTGACGCCTGACGCCTGACCCCTGCCACCTGACCCCTGACACCTGACCCCTGACACCTATAAATTTATGTACCTGAATTGTCACACATATTACAGTCTCCGCTACGGGATGATGTCCGTGGAACAGCTCGTGAAGGAAGCACTGGCTGCAGGGACGGATACCGTTGTCCTTACCGACATAAACAACTCGACCGGGATCCCCGAGTTTGCTGCAGAATGCATTAAGAACAGCCTTAAACCGGTTGCCGGGATAGAGTTCAGGGATGGCAACACCCTGCGGTTCATTGGTATCGCCCGCAATAACAACGGATTCAGGGAACTCAACGAATTCCTGTCAAGGCTGAATTCCGAAAAGGTCGATGTCGGATTCCCAGCTCCCCGCTTCTCGAATGCCTACGTGATATACACGCTTGGGAATATGCCAAAAAGGAAGCTTTTTGAAAATGAGCGGATCGGGATCAGGCTCAATGAGATCAACAGGCTGCTGAGCATCGGGGAAGCGGTAAGCAGGAATTCGATGGTGCTCCTGCTCCCTGTCACATTTGCATCTCCGGATGACATTCCAATTCACAGGAGCCTGAGGGCGGTCGACAACAACATCCTTCTCAGTCACCTGAAGCCAACCCAGTGTGCCGGGAAGGACGAATTCTTCAGTCCGCCACTCCTGGAGCAGAAGAAGGCCGCTCTCCCCTGGCTGACTGAAAACACCGGGAAGCTTCTTTCAGACTGCACCCTTGACCTTGACCTTACCAGCGTCAAGAACAAGAAGATCTTTTCCGCAAGCCGGTACGACGACAAGCTGCTGCTCGAAAAGCTTGCATGGGACGGAATGGTGTACAGGTACGGCAAGCAGAACAGCGAGGCGAAAAAAAGGATCGCCCATGAGCTGGAGATCATAGACAAGCTCGGGTTCTCGGCTTATTTCCTGATCACATGGGATATTGTGAGGTACTCGATGGCAAGGGGATTTTACCATGTCGGCAGGGGCAGCGGGGCAAATTCCATAATTGCTTATTGCTTGAAGGTCACCAATGTTGACCCAATTGATCTAAACCTTTACTTCGAGCGGTTCATCAACCCGAAACGAAGCAGCCCGCCTGATTTTGACATCGATTACTCCTGGAAGGAAAGGGATGATGTGATCGACTACATCTTCAAACGGTACGGTTATGGGCATACCGCCCTCCTGGGAATGATGAGCACTTTCAGGGGAAAGTCGATAGTAAGGGAACTCGGAAAGGTGCACGGCCTGCCGAAGGAGGAGATCGATGCGCTGATCGATAATCCGTCAGCTGAAACGAACAGGAATGAAATAACCGATATTATTTTCTCCACGGGACTGAGGATCGCTGATTTCCCGAATATGAGAAGCATCCATGCCGGGGGGATACTGATATCCGAGGAGCCGATCACCTGCTACACCGCGCTCGACATGCCCCCCAAGGGCTTCCCCACGACGCAGTGGGATATGTATACAGCCGAGGAGATCGGCTTTGAGAAGCTCGACATACTCAGCCAGCGCGGCATCGGCCATATCAGGGAGAGCGCCGAGATAATCATGAGGAACCAGTCGATCGAT
>JGI20214J51088_10002172_pt1 | contig 13222 bp, 12 predicted proteins | sample WetSurMetagenome_FD_51088 | JGI IMG/M metagenome (IMG submission 51088)
CGGCTTCCTTTTCTCAGCTGGAACAGACACCCAAATAATCGCCTACGAAGCAGTAAAATACAAACCCGACATTCCATGCCTCACCTTAGCTTTCAAGGCTGGAACCCCCAAGGACACCGAATACGTAAAGAAAATGGTCGCACTCCTAAACCTAAAACAAGAAACCTATCAGTTCGGACGGGAAGACGTACTCAAATTTTACCCGAAAGTTGTTGAAGCACTCAAAAAATTCGACCCCATGGAAATCAGGAATAGCCTGCCAGTATACATAGGCTTAACCCTCTTTAAAGAAAAGGGAATAAAAAGTGTGTTTACAGGTGACGCACTCGACGAGCTTTTTGGGTACCCATGGCAGTTCCACCTGACTGAATCAGAATTTGCAAAGAAACAGGAAGAAATGTGGGCAGAAATGGGGTTCTCCTCACTTCCCATGGCTGCATCCCTTGGAATGACTATCAAAGCACCCTACATGGACCCCGAGTTCATGGAGTGGGCCAAGAAATTACCAATCAAACTCAAGATAAACATGTACAACGGCGTAAAATACGGCAAGTGGATTCTGCGGAAAGCATACGAAGACGTAATCCCAAAAGACATCATCTGGAGACCCAAAGCACCTCTAGAAGCAGGCACAGGAACCGAATCGCTAAGAACTCACTTCAATGACTTCATCACAGATGAAGAATTTGCAAAGAAAAAGGTTGCTATTAAAGAAAAAGACGATGTTGAAATCCAAGACAAAGAACAGTTGCTCTATTATGAAACCTTCCGCAAAAAATTCGGCAAACCAAAAGACGTGTTCCCCAAAGTTGAAGGCGCAATACAATGCCCCAAATGCAAGAGCTACATCAAAACTAAAATCCAGTTCTGCAAAACCTGCGGAGCTTACCCAATCTAATTTTCTTTTTATTTTTTCAAAACCACTTGTAATTTTGTTTAATTTTGGGAAAACCTTAATTCTATAGTTTTAGTACTTGTGAAAACTAACGAGAGGGAATAGTGCTTGGCTAATCTGTCACAACTAAAATTTGCGATGGCAANGTCCATTTTCCTATCCGCCTTCATATTCGGCCTTTTCGTTTTCGTAATCGTTTACTTCTTACAGTTAGACGTTTATCTTGGTTTACTGGTTGCTTTAGGCGGCTCAGCACTCTTTATCCTGTTCCAATATGCAGTTGGTCCAGCGATTGTTGCCGCTACAACAAGGTTGCAGTATCTCAAGCCTGGCGAGAACCCGTGGCTTGAATCAACGGTTAAAGAGTTAGCTGACAAAAGCGGAATACCCATGCCTAAGCTCGCCACAGTTCCAAATAGCACGCCTAATGCATTCACGTTTGGTAGGACCACCAGCGGCGCCACCTTAGCAGTGCATGAGGGACTCTTGCAGCAGCTAAACCAGAATGAGATAAAAGGCGTTATAGCTCATGAGCTGGGTCACATTAAACACAAAGATTACATAGTTATGACTGTGCTCTCAGCCTTGCCGCTGATTGCTTACTATATTGCTCAGGTAACGTTGTATGCGGGTGCTTTTAGCGGTGGACGGCGAAACAGTAAAGATAATTCGGGTGCAGCCTTAATCGTAATCGGTGTAATCTCGTTCGTCGTCTACATAATCACGTTCCTTATTGTTATGAGGCTTAGCCGCCTCCGAGAACACTACGCCGACGCCTATTCAGCTTATGTTACTGGTTCACCCAGAGAACTTGAAAGTGCGTTGGCAAAAATTACCTATGGCCTATCCATCTCACCTAAAGCTCCAGAGGGTGCAAGAGCCTTTTACATTGAAGACCCCGCAATGGCAAAACAGGAAGTTCAGCATATCATGGAGCAAAAAGACCAATACGACTTGGATCATGACGGCGTCTTAGATGAGCGAGAGTTGCAGTTGGCTATGGAGAAAGAATCCAAGAGTACATGGGTTCAAATGAATAGTCTGTTTGCTACGCATCCGCCCACGTTTAAACGTATCTTGCTCTTACGTGAGATTGAACAGGAAATGGGCACTGGGAAATACAGCAGCGACCAAATGTACACTCATGTTTAAAAGTTGACCAGACGCCAAAATCTTTAGGATATTCTATTGTGCCTTGGCAGGTTTCTTTGCTCTGGCGTCCATTTTCGCTGTTTTTTATGCTGAAATAGCTGAATTTTACGCGAAGACTAATATTTCCCAAGAAACGATTTACTATAAAACCCCGAAGAGAACCTAAAATGACGATATATTGTCCTGAATGCGGCGGAGAAATGCATTACATGATAGGCACCAAACTCTATGTCTGTAAAAGCTGCGGTTTATCAGTGACACAGCAAGAACTCAACGATTTGCGGGATAAAAACAGGCCCAAGCAAGAAACTGAGGAAGAAGAGCGAGAGAACCGCAGGAAAGACTACCTGAAATGGTGGCTTAGCAAGAAATAGCACTCTTAGCCAAAGTGTTATTTACGTTTTGTTAGCAAACACTATAAACAACAAAAACCATTTTTCCAATTTACTCCTCGGTGAGAAAGCTATGACTGTAGACTTGGAAGTAATCTGTGTAGGCAACGAATTACTCATAGGCAAAATAAAAGACACAAACGCACACTACCTTGTTAAACAAGCTACCCAACTCGGCGCAAACGTTAAACGAATAACGGTAATTCAAGACACCATCCAAGAAATTGCTAGCGCCATCTGTGAAGCCGTAGCACGAAAACCACAGTTCATAATCACAACAGGCGGGTTAGGACCCACCTTCGATGACAAAACCCTCCAAGGCATCGCTAAAGCACTAAACCGTAAACTAGAAGTAAACCAAAAAGCCTTGGCAATTGTTAAGCAAAAGTGTATTGAATATGCCAAAAAACGGCAATTATCAGAGGAAATTGAGTTGACGCCGCCAAGAGTGAAAATGGCAACCTTGCCCGAGAAAACCGAGGTAGTGAACAACCCAATTGGGACTGCGCCAGGAGTGCGTGTCGACGTGCAGAGAACGGTTTTGTTTGCTTTGCCAGGTGTGCCTGTGGAGGTGGAAGCGATTTTTGATGAAACAATAACACCGCTCATTAAGCAGGCTGTGGGTAGCAGTGCTTTTTGTGAGAGAAGCCTTTTTGTTGATAACATAATGGAATCTCGTTTGGCACCAATAATCGATAAAGTGATGACTGATAATGAGGGCGTTTACGTGAAGTCTCATCCTATACGAACAGAAGACAAACCTCACGTTGAACTTCACCTGACAATCATAGCAAGCCAAGAACAGAAGCCGGCAGATAAACTCGTCAAAGCCGCCAAAGAGCTTGCCAGCTTAATCGAGGCGAATGGTGGATTAGTAACCGTTAAGCCTTGAAAGGTAATTTGGGAATAAACATTTAAGCAAAAGTGCCCTTCGGAAGCGAATAGCTGGCTATCATTTCACATGAGAAGTACCTACGTTAAGGTAATAACTGTAGTAATAATCGGTGTTATAGTCCTTTCTTTAGTGCCACTTGGCAAAACACAGGTCGAAACGCAGGATTACATAGCCTCGTTTCTGCTGTTGAATCGGCCTAGCGGCGATTTAACCTATGAATTGAATGTGACGATTCCTCAAGATCTCTACCAATACTACACTATGCAAAACCATTTCTTGTATTCTGATTCCGATTTTGCTAAATTTGTCACTCCATACACGCTGAAACCCATAGCTGACAGACTTTGGCAGATTTACAACAACACCGAAGACTTCACGAACGGCGTTCTAATGCTTGTGCATCAGATAACCTATCAAGAAATAGTGCCCGGCAAGTATCCCGTTGAAACCTTGGTTGCTGGCAACGGCGACTGTGATCTTTTCGCCTACATTGCTGCTTCAATTCTGGAAGCGGGCGGAATCCCCGTTGTGCTATTGTACTATAAGACTCAGTTACACATGGCAATAGGCGTAGATCTTGGCAGTGCTCCTAAAGAGGCAAGAGTTTCGGTTTATAGTGTTAATGTCCAAAACGTTTCCTACTACATCGCAGAATGTACGGGCCGCCAGTGGAGGGAAGGCTGGCGAGTCGGTGAAACACCCACAGAATACCAGAACGTTTCATCCAAAATAGTAACGCTTGGAAATATTGAGCCATCATCCATCGGGCAAGTTTCAGCAAGCCTCAGAGAACTCGACCACAGCACTCTAACACTACAAATTTTGCCCTCTATCATGCTTGAAAACAATAACGTTACCATAAGCGGACAAATCCTGCCAAAAACCGCAAACGAGAATGTTACCCTGCAAGCAAAGATTAACAGTGACAGTTGGACAACCTTAGCCACCGTGGAAACACAAGCAGATGGGCGATTTGAATATAATTGGGCGCCTGCAACGGGAGGTATAATTGCTATCCAAGCCAGCTGGCAGGGTAACAGGCAGTATAATGGTGCAACGAGCACTCAAACAAACGTCATCATTCTACCGATATTCATGGTTGTGTTAATCGTTGTTTTAGTGTTAGCTGCGATTATACTTGTGTTGGCATTTTTCAAAACAAGAGAGAAAAAGTCGCAACCAGCAAAACCTTTAGAAACAGAGTGCATTTAGGGCTTGATTCGAAAACAAGAAAAAAATAAAAATTAAAAGGAGGAAAAATTATGCTTTTTTGGCTTTTTCATGCTCTTTTTTGAGCAGTTCAGCCTTATCGGTTTTTTCCCAGGGGAAATCTGCTTCTTCTCTTCCGAAGTGCCCGAAGCAAGCTGTTTTCTTGTAGATTGGTCTTAGCAGGTCTAGTTGGTCGATGATTGCTTTGGGTCTCATGTCAAAGTACTTCATTACTAATTCTAGGATTTTTTCGTCTGAAAGTTTCCCTGTTTCGAAAGTGTTTACCAGTACTGAAATTGGTTGCGCGACGCCGATGGCGTAGGAAATTTGGACTTCGCATTGTTCTGCTAAGCCTGAGGCAACGACGTTTTTGGCGATGTATCTTGCCATGTAGCAGCCTGAGCGGTCTACTTTTGATGGGTCTTTGCCGCTGAAGCATCCGCCGCCGTGGCTTCCAACTCCGCCGTATGTGTCAACAATGATTTTTCTGCCAGTTAAGCCTGAATCTGCTAAGGTTCCGCCTATGACGAATCTGCCTGTGCCGTTGATGACGTATTTTATGTCTTCTGCTAGCATGTTTGCGGGGATAACGTTCTTTATGACTTTTTCAACTATGTCTTTCTTTAGGGTGGCATCGTCAGTTGTTCCATTGTTTTGGGCAGCGATAACTACGGTTTTAACACATTTTGGTTTGCCACCTTCGTATTCGACTGTTACCTGAGATTTGCAGTCGGGTCGAAGATAGGGCATAAGTTTTGTTTTTCTGCATTCTGCTAAGCGTTTAACAAGTTTGTGTGCTAGCATGATGGGTAGTGGCATGAGTTCTTTTGTTTCGTTGGTTGCGTAGCCGAAAACCATGCCTTGGTCTCCTGCGCCTTGTTCGTGGCCTTTGGATTCGTTTACTCCCATGGCGATGTCTGGAGACTGCGCGGTTAGCGAAACCAAGATGCCGCATGTTTCCCAGTCTAAGCCGTCCTTAGCATTGTCGAACCCAATTTCTTTTAGAGTTTGGCGAACCATCTTTGGGATATCTATGTAAGTGCAGGTGGTTATTTGACCCGTAACCATTACGGTTCCCTGCATCACGAGGGTTTCGCAGTCGACTCGTGCTTTAGGGTCATTGGTGAATATTGCATCTAAAACTGTGTCGGATATTTGGTCTGCAACTTTGTCTGGGTGACCTTCTCCAACTGACTCGGATGTGAACAAATATTTTCCGTTTTTTTTCATTGGAATCTCTTCTATTCAAGCGTATAATAGGCATAGTAACTCGGCGTTTTTCTTAAAAGGCTTTCGACAACGCAGACAACTAATCAATAAACCACTGGCGGTGATGCCTATTTACAGAAACAATTTTAACCCCCAAACAACAAAGAAGAAAGTATGAAAAAAATTGTGTTAAGCCAGAACGCGCCCAAACCAATCGGACCTTACAATCAAGCAGTTCAAGTGGGCAATTTCCTGTTTGTTTCTGGGCAGTTAGCCATTGACCCCGCGGAAGGCAAAATACTTGCCAAAGATGTGACACTTCAGACCCGCCAGGTTGTGAAAAACATAAAAGTTATCTTAGAAGCGGCAGGTTACAGCCTAAAAGATGTGGTCCAATCTACTGTGTATCTGTCTTCAATGGCTTCGTTTGATGAGTTCAACCGTGAATACGCCAAATGTTTTGAGTGTAATTTCCCTGCTCGTGCCACTGTTGGCACAGAGCTCAAGTCGGGTGCACTCGTTGAGGTTTCTGTGGTTGCTTACAAAGATTACCCCGCATTGCTTTGATAAGTTATAAAAACCCAGTCGACGCTTTAACTAAGACAGTGCAAAACATGGTGGTATCCCTCAAGAAGTTTATGCAGCAAATTGCTGGAAAAAAAGCTCCAGGACCATCAACTACCTTCACTATATTCCACGTTTTCTACGCTTTAGAACTAATGGCACAAAAACCCCTTGGCAGAAACAAGCTGGCGGAGAAACTCAACGTTGGAGATGGCGCGGTACGCACAATAATTAGCAGGCTTAGAGATGCTGGTTTAATTGAAACCTCCCAAGTAGGCTGCAACCTAACCAAAAAAGGCTTAGAGATTTGGCAGCAATTCGAAGAAATTTTTCCTAAACGAATGGAAATTCCCAGGTCTGAGTTGGCTGAATCTGAGTTTAATTTTGCTTTCCTAGTGAAGAATAATGGCCAGAAGGTTGGGTCTGGAATTGATCAGCGGGATGCAGCTATCATTGCTGGTGCACGCAAAGCCTTAGTCATTGTTTTCAAAAACGGGCATTTATGCATTGAATCTGTTAGCGATTGTATAGAGCAGCAGTTTTCTAAGGCTACAGGCCTAGTTCTTAAGGAGTTGATGCCTCAAGATAACGATGTCATTATTATTGCTGGTGCCGATTCAACGTTGAGGGCTAAGCGTGGAGCGTTTGCGGCAAGCTGGTCATTAATTGGCACTTAAGTGGTGTATTTTTCTCCATCATTTAAAATGCGTTCAAGCATAGTGTTAATGTTTACCATGCCCTCGTTTGTTTTAGAGGAAACGGGCATTAAGAGGAATTTTAAGCCCAGCTTGTTGATGGCTTGCATCATGTTGCGGCTGAATAAGCGTTTTGTTCCCTCAAGTTTCTCCTCAATCGCATCTTCCAGTGCACTGGTATTAGCTGACCAATTCGCGATTGCCTGTACATCTTTCTTTGGCACCAAATCACTTTTCGAAAGAACATGCACTTGAGGCTGGAAAAACCGGTTGTAAACCGCTGCGGACAAGAACATGTTTGAAACGTAATTCAACGGGTTGATTGAGAAGACGGCGTCGAAGAGGTAGATTAGTGCTTTAGGCTCTTTTGTTAATTCGTTGACAATGTATGGTCCGCTTGCTCGAAAAGCAAACAACTCCATCTGTCCGGGAGTATCCACGAGTACAATGTCGGCATGGGCTTCTTCGATGTCTCTGGTTAAGTTTTCAATCTCGTCAGCGATTAAGTCAGCAGCCATAATTACAGCGCCGTTGGGACCTAAACCGTATTTATCCATTATATCGCCAACATCAACGTAGTTGCGCACATCAACGTCCGGTTGATAAGGCAGCTTCAATGCGCCAGGATCCAAATTGACCACTGCAACATCCTGCTTTGACATTTTCAACCATTCGGCAAAAGCTGCCGTGAACAAGGACTTGCCAGAACCAGCAGTACCAATAATAAATGCTAATGGCACTTTCTTATCTCCGCTCTACGAATGACCCTGTTAGAAGTAAAGAACCTTTCTGCCATCGGTTGAGAGTTAGTGTTCAAGCAGTTCATAGTTTTCCTTATATAAAGTCAAAAAAAGTCTTTACAGACCTGCCCTTTAGGTTTTCTACAATGATTGACTGTTAGGCTCCAAATATGCTGAGAAACAAATTTAGCGAAAATACTGCGAAAAAGGAGAAGAGATGGTGCTTACTGTTTTTGCAAATATTTGGGGTCTTCTCGGAGTACTTTTGGTATGTAGTTGCATGCTGGGTCTGATTCGAAGAGGTCGCCCGTGTAGAATTCAGCGCGTGTTCTGCATCCGCCGCATATTTCTCGGTATTCGCAGATTCCGCATCTGCCTTTAAGGTTGCTTTTGTTGCGTAGTTTGAGGTGGAACTCGCTTTTTTGTAGTTGCTCCCATGCGGTGCGTAGTTTTGTGTCTTTGACGTTGCCGATGCGGTAGCCTTCATGGAAGCCGCAGCTACGGTAGTCGCCGTTTTCGGTTATGCCGATGTAGTTGCCGCCGATGGTGCATCGTCCAAGGTAGCCTTCATTGAACCAGTCCCAGAAGTCCACTGAGTTCTTCTGTTTGACGATGCGTGCGTAGAACGGCGAGTAAACGTTGACTTTGACTTTGCCGTACAATCTGCGTTGGATTTCGTAGATTTCGTTGAATGCTACCTCATACTGGTCAGGGGTTGGAGCTAACTCTTCCATGTTTGCACCTGCTCTGCCCACTGGTACGAGGTTGTGGTAGACGACTGAGCGAGCTTTGTATTCCTCTGCAAGCGCCGCTGTATGCGCCATTTGGTGAATGTTATACTTAGTCATAGTTGTAACTAAACAGTCAAGTAAACCTACGCTGCTGAGTTTCTTCATGGCATATAAGGCTTTGTCGTAGCCGCCTTGGCGCCTTATTTTGTCGTTTGTATCTTTCATACCATCGATACTGATGGCTGTTTTAACATTATACTTTGTTAGTTTATTGAAGCGCTCTTCATCCCATGCGTAGCCGCTTGTGATTAAACTAACGTTGAGGCCATGCTCTTTCTCTGCGTACTCAATGATTTCCCAAATATCTGGTCGAACCAAAGGCTCTCCGCCGCTGATTCCGAACCATTTTGAGCCGAACTCTGCCATTTCATCAACCATATGTTTGGCTTGTTCGGTGCTTAGCTCTTGGTCTTTAGCGTAATCTTTAATGTAACTACAATACGTGCAACTTCCTACACAGTTGCGGGTACACCGCCAAACAACCATAAACAAGGGTGTTGTGGTTGGATTCATTTATTTCACAGTGTCAAGATAAATTCGGCAAGGCGATATAAAACTTCCTCTAAGAAACTGATTTTCGGTTTTTTTAGGAAAGCTGCAGAAAACAATCGTGTTAGACATAGAGCGGCTTTATTCTGTTGGGGCGTTGCTTTTGCGTTTGTTCTGCAGTAACCCTTCGACAGTGAAAACAACCAGTGCCAACCCAGTTATGAGCATTAATAGCGCGAAGAAAACTTTGAATTCATAGTTTTCAACCCAAAAATGTAGGATTAAAATGAAGAGTTCAACGATTAATATACCTGTGAAAAGTAGGGCGTAAAGCCACATTTTCGGTACCAAGTGTCGGCCAAGCCACGTGTAACCCCTAACATGCCCCTTACTCTTGATCGTGTATTCACCATACACATTTTTCTGTAAATAGCCTAAATCTTCGAGTTTTTGCAAATGCCTGTAAGCCACGCTGGGGCTGCTAAGGTTGGTGCCCTTCATGACATCTCTGGGACCCACAGGCTTACCTTTTTTGACGGCATACACGTAGACGTTTAACGTTATTCCTTCAAGTTTCTCGTTATTGGCATCGGTCACACTAAGCCACTGTAAAATATAGTTTACAACTTACTCGTATTAGCTTTACCCAAGAAACCATTTTCCAGCTACAAAATTGGCCTTTTTCAAACCAAACTGCCGCCTAAGTGCGTTTATATAAACAAAGCAAAAATTGAAAATGTGGATTCTTGGCGGAAACTCGCTTTACGAAAAAGTTTAATAGCCCAGACCTTTAAAACTCTTCATTTAAGAAGGTTAATTAAAAAATGAGTAACGAATCTACTAGTGAACTAGTTGTCAAATCTGCTCCACACATAACCGGTACAATGTCAAAGAACCGTCTGATGCAATACACTTTTGTTGCTCTATTAGCAATCACCATCGTAACCGCAATTCTGTGGTGGCCAGTGATGTGCCCTACAGATGCCCAAATAAGTAGCTTAACGCTAACAAACATCTGGCAATTGCCGCTTGGTGCAATAGTCCTCATAAATGCTTTGGTAGCAATCGGAGTAGCAGTTGGAATCGATGCTTTATTCTACAAGGTAGTCTCTGACAGTGAATTAAACACTTGGTCCTCAGCAGTTTTCGGCTTAATCGTTACACTCTCATTCTCACTCGGTATTCCATCAATGGCTAACGCAACCGACGTAATGCCCATCGACACATTAACCGCGCCAATGGCCTTCGTTTACGTTGCGCTCATCTCACTGATTGGTCTTGTTCTCTTCAAGAAGATGCAAGGCATAGCTGGCAGAAAATTTGTCAACCCCGCAGCAGCCGCAAAATTCCTAGTTCTAATTCCCTTCATAGGCAGCGTTTTTTTAACCCCCGACCATTTCGCCGCATATGACCCAGCAACAGGAACAGGCCTAGGTGTACCGCATCTTGCAGGTCCATTAGGCGGCGGATCAGCGGCTATAGGAACTAACGGTGCCGCTTCGTTCCTCACCTATCTGCAATCATGCTTCGCCAACCCCGCTGCTACAAACACTCCTGACTTAAACTCACTCATGATACTGGAGAAGTTCCACGGTTGGACAGGTGGCGCTTGTAGCATCGCAGTAATCATTGCCGGTATCGCATTGTTCGTTGTTGCTCGCAAATACGTCAAATGGAAAATCACTCTCGCTTACTTCGCGTCTATCGCTGTGATGTCTCTGATATTTGCCACTGCTTACGCAGACACAGACCTGACGACAAGGTTGCTCTTTGAAATATTCATCGGCAGCTCAATCTTCTTGGGCTTCTTTATGGCAACTGACCCGGCAACAACGCCACTTACAAACATAGGACAAATCATATTCGGCGTCGGCTTAGGCATACTGACCATCCTGATACAAACCTATATGAACTTCTTTGGAGGCGCATTGTTAGCATTGCTAATCATGAACTTGACTGTACCACTCCTTGACCGTGTAGGTATCCACAAACCCTTTGGGAGATGAAAAAAATGACAAACCTCGTTGAAATAAAAGAACACAAAGATAAAGCAAGAATGACCCCTATCGAAGTCTTCCCTGACCCTAAAACCGCCTTGGTTCTAACCTACCAACACACTGGGGCGACAAACACCCCATTGGTTTCTGTTGGTGACACTGTAGTTATAGGGCAGAAAATTGCAGACTCAAAAGAACGCGTCAGTGCTCCAGTCCACAGCCCAATCTCTGGAAAAGTTGTAAAAATCGGTGACATATACAATAGTTGCTACGCCGAATGCTCTGAAGCTATCTGGATTGAAAACGATGGAAAAAAGACCAAAGACAAAACGCTAACACCCATATCCGAATCAGAACTCAGTACCACTTCAAACGATGTCCTGCTTAAACGAATCCGTGAGGCAGGAATCATCGGTTTAGGCGGTGCAGGTTTCCCAACAAGCGTTAAACTTTCAGTGCCAAAAGATAAACCCATAAAAAATCTTATTGTAAACGCTGCAGAAGGCGAACCGTACGATACCGCAGACGAGCGACTAATGATTGAGAAAACCGAGAACTTGGTACGAGGCGTTAGAGTTATACGCAAAATCTTAGGGAACCCAAAAGTTATCGTTGCAACAAAAATCAGCAAAGTTGAAGCCGCACTTAAACTGCAAGAAGCCTTTGGCAAAGAACCAGACACAGAAGTCGTCATTAAACACCTCACTTACCAGCAAGGTGACGCAAGTGTACTTCAAAAAGCAATCCTAAAGTATGAAACACCGCCAGGCAAACGCTCATACGAAATGGGCACCATAGTGCAAAATGTTGCAACCATAAATGCCATTGCAAACGCCGTCTACGATGGCGAACCATTAATATCCAGAGTCACAACTCTCAACGGCGACGTCCCTGAACCAAAGAACCTGCTTGTTAAAATCGGCACTCCAATAAGCAACATACTCACCCAATACAACATTGACACAAACGACATCCGACAAGTAATAGTTGGCGGAGTCATGATGGGAAACGCTATCCAAACAATCGAAGCTCCAGTAACCAAGAGGACTTCTAGCCTTATCGTTTTATCCAAAAGCAAATACAAACCTGATCAACCAACAACACCCTGCATTCATTGCTCCAAATGTATCTCCTCATGCCCAGTACGCCTGCACCCCATACTGATTTACAACGCCATTATGAAAGGCGATATTGCGAAAGCCGAAAAACTCTGGGTCAAAGACTGCATCGCCTGCGGAACATGCTCATATGTCTGCCCATCAAGACTGCCCCTAAGCGGCATCATCTGCGCCTCACGCCACTGAATTCAAAAGCAGCAGTAAAACTTCAATCCCTCAACCCTTTTCTTTTATTATCATTTTTACGCTGTAAACTCTTATAACTAATTTTCTTCATGTGGTTATAGTGCTGAATCTTTAACACTCTAAATTCTTGCATACCCAGCTTGTAAGCATTAAGCTTATAAATATGCCACCACGTAAAATAAGTCAAGGGATAAAAATTGACAGAACCGGGAAAAGTTAAACTTAGTACCATTCTTTGGGGCATAATTATACCATTGATAATCGGAATAGTAATAGTGATTTTCCCAGCAGTACTTAGACCAATACTTGATTCAGCTTTCCCACCTCCATCGATGGATTCAGCTGGCTCGCCATATGCCTTTCTGACAGTAATATTCACACACGGCCTTGCTCTGATGGTAGTGCTTGGAGTTCCGCTCTTCTTAGGCTTGACTTGGAATAAATATGCCGGTGGAGCCGCAGGATTCATTATGGGTACATTGTACTACGTTGCCAATGCTGGATACAACATTCAATACTCTATTATAAACTACGGTTCATCACTGAATATGTATGCTGACCCTAGCTTCATTGGTGGTTATATTGTAGGCGGCATTCTAATAGGATACATGGCAGGCTCCTTAAATGAAAAGTCGATGCGCATTAAGAGAATGCTTGGTGCAGCTTTGACGGCTTCAATCGCAGTAGGCGTATTTCAGTTCATCCTTAACTACACAGTTGCATTCGGTGCCTGGATGACGCAGAGTGACCCATTGAACGCACTATGGCAGACGATGTTACCGTTGGTACTTCTAGGTATAATAATACCCTTCATCGCCAGAATTAGTGGCGCTTCTGAATTGGGCTACCACCCATAGCCACTTCCCCTTTTTATTTTTAAGAGCTAAAAG
>JGI20214J51088_10002173_pt1 | contig 13219 bp, 10 predicted proteins | sample WetSurMetagenome_FD_51088 | JGI IMG/M metagenome (IMG submission 51088)
ACGCCGATTGCTATGTCTTTAATAGAATTTGTTAACTTCACAACCAAAGAGTGAAAATTTCCAGCTGAATAAGGCCGATTCATTTTTCGCAAGATAGTATTGTCTCCACTTTGAAGCGGGAGGTGGAGGTGGGGGCAGAGGATCGGGGAGTCAGCCAGCACGTCTATCACGCCTTGGATTATCTCATTAGGTTCGATGGAGCTTAAGCGAACGCGGGGAACGGGTATTTGTTTTTCGATCTCTTGAAGAAGGTTTAATAACGAGGTTTGGGGAGACAGGTCAAGACCATAGGCCCCGAGGTGGATTCCGGTAAGCACTGCCTCCTTATATCCGGATGAACCAATACTGCTGAGCAGTTCTAAAACGGTTTTGGGGAGCATGCTCCGGCTTTTGCCCCGTACCTGGGGAACGATGCAATACGAACACCGCGCGTTGCAACCATCCTGAATTTTTAAAAAAAATCTTGTTTTGGCGGAAAACTTTTTAATTTTTTTCTCGGGGAACACGATTTCTTTTTCCATCGGGGTTACAATAATCCCAGCAGAAGAAGCTTTTTCTGCCTCCTTGATTATATTAACGATTTCCCATTTATCAGGATTGCCGATCACCAAAGACACCCCGGGTATTTTTTTAAGATCTTCGGGAGCGGCCTGAGCATAACAGCCCGTTACCACAATTTTTGCTTGAGGATTAACGCGATGTGCTCTTCTGATAAGCTGACGAGCCTGAAAGTCGGTTTTCCCGGTGACCGTGCAGGTGTTGATCACATAAATATCCGCAGGTTCAGAGAAAGGCACAATGTCGAAATTTTTTTCTTCAAAATTTTCCCGAATTATTTCAGAATCGTATTGATTGGCTTTACAACCAAAGGTGGTAATGGCAATCCGCATTATGATAAAATCCTTGAACTAAATTTGAGGTTATGGTAATAAGGGACGATAATTTTTTGACGGCTTCGTAAAAAGTCCCGCCTTAGGGCGGGGGGATAAAGAACTGAAGCGCGCCATCTGCGGCGTTGCATCTGAAGCTTTTTAATGTGCCGTCTGATTTTCGACTTTTTACAGTTTCATCATTTTTTAAACCATTTCTATTTTAAAGGAATTTTTCTCACATGGCGATTATATCACCTTTTCGCGGCTATCTTTACAACAAAGAAAAAATTGCAAATCTGGAACTGGTAGTGGCTCCGCCGTATGATGTTATTAACGCTGAACAGCAAGCCTACTATTACCAGAAACATCCGCTTAATATCATCCGTTTAATCTTAGGAAAACAAGAGCCCGGGGACAATGAAACGAGCAATAAGTATACCCGAGCCGCTCATTTTTTAGCAACCTGGCAAAAGGATACGACCCTGGTGAGGGTTCCTAAGCCAGCGATACTTTTTTATGTCCAGGATTTTAAGCTTCCTTCGGGTGAATCCCGGAGAAGAAAAGGGTTTATTTGCCTTTTTAAGTTGGAGGAGTTCAGTTCCGGCGTGATCCTTCCCCACGAAAGAACGCTAAGCAAACCCAAGGTTGACCGCCTTAACCTCACCATGGCTTGCCGGGCTAATTTTAATCCGGTTTTTTCTCTTTACTCAGACCCCGCTTTTACGGTTGAGCGTCATAGTGATGCGGTTGGGAAAAAGCCTCCTTATCTTGATGTCACGGATGAAAATGGTGTTCGTCATAAACTGTGGGTTGTGGATGACCCTGACGTAATCAAGGAAATACAACAAGTATTGCACGATAAAAAAGTATTAATTGCTGACGGACACCACCGGTATGAGACCGCGCTTAATTACCAAAAAATTATGCGGGAGCAGTATCCCGGCTCAACGGGTGCCGAACCGTTTAACTACACCTTGATGTATTTTACCAACATGGATGATGCGGGCTTGGTGATCCTGCCTACCCACCGGTTACTTAAAAATTTTAATTTTAACGCAACCGAATTTTTAAACAAGGCACAAGAATTTTTTGATATCCAAGCCTTTCCCTTTGGTTCTGACACCGAGGAACGGGAGCGGGAGAAAGTGTTAGCTGCCATGCAAAAAGAAGCAAAAGAGCGCTATCTGGTTGGAATGGTGGCCAAAAAGCAGGGCAGCTGTTTTCTCTTGCGGCTCAAGGATTTTTCATTGCTTGATAAGGTTATCGGCAAAGGACTATCCACGGCGCTGCGCCACCTTGATGTAAATATCATGGAGTTTTTAATTTTTAATAATCTCCTGGGGATAAGCTGCAGTGATCCGCAATGGGAAGAACATTTCACGTTTGTGCATACTGAGCGCGAGGCNATTGAGTTGGTNNAATCAGGNGCGTGCGAAGTGGCCTTTTTGATTAATCCTACCCGGATTGAACAGGTGCGTGATGTTGTTGCCCAGGGGGAAGTTATGCCACAAAAATCAACCTACTTTTTCCCCAAGCTTTTAAGCGGCCTGGTGGTCAATCCCATCAACCCCGAAGAAAAGATCGCATAAACGATTTTTCCCGAGAAACATACCCCGAAAGAACAATCACGATTGTATCATTCCAGACGTGATTTAGCGTGCTCTGAACTTGATTCAGGGGATCCAGAAAAACAATACTGAATTCTCACCCCTCGCCAGAAATTTCCCCGGGAACTGGTATCGCATTATACTTCCTAAATGTTGAAAGAGTTAATTTTTAAAGGTGCAACTAAAATCAAAGCTTGAAACTTTTCTTTAATTATTCTAAACTTAAAAATAATAACCATATTATTTCCTTCTCTTAAGGAGAAAGGAGGTTTCTATGGCAACCTTTATAATGTGCGGGAAGTATTCGTTAGAGGCTCTTAAAGGAATTAAAGCTGAACGCACCAAGAAGTCGGTTAAATTGATTGAAAAGTTTGGCGGTAAGGTTAAGGCAATGTATGCTGTGCTGGGAGAGCGGGATTTGGTGTTTATTTTAGATTTTCCGGGGATTGAGGAAGCTGCCAGAGCTTCAATTGCCTTAACCAAAATGACCGGCATCGCATTTTCAACGAACCCAGCTATTTCTGTTGATCGGTTTGATAAAATCACTGCCACGCTTTAGTTCTCAGGTGGCCGGCACTGAGGTGACAATGAAGCCTATTTTTAAAATGCATGATGAAATCAGGTAACCCCTTGCGGAAAACTGCGCGGGCAGCTGCGCGTAAGCTCCTCCACTTTCTTGAGCAGAAGAGAGAAGCTTTATCTCCTCTTTTGATCCTTGCCCATGATTATCCTGATCCGGATGCTTTGGCAAGCAGCTTTGCCCTTGCTTATTTGGTCAAGAAGGGTTTTAATATTTATACCCGGATAGTGTATGGTGGTATTATTGGGAGGACGGAGAACCAGGAGATGGTTAAAATTCTTAAAATACCGGTCCATAAGTTTAAAGCCAATGATCTTAAGAAATTTTCTCAGGTAGCCTTGATTGATACCCAGCCTGAGTTTGAAAATAATTCTTTTCCTGGAGACCGGCGGGCTACCATTGTTATTGACCAACACCCTTCAGTAATCAAACCTTCGGCTGAATTTAGTATTGTGGACCTCGAGTGCGGAGCAACATCAGTAATTCTTGCACAGGCACTCCTTTTAAGTAACATTGACATTCCTCGGAGGATAGGAACAGCGCTCGCCTATGGTATTTTAACTGATACGCTCAACCTTTATAGAGCTAAACGATCCGATATTATCAAAACCTATAGTTCTCTTTTGCCTTTTTGCGATATGCGAGTTTTAGCGCACATCCAACATCCTTCGCGATCGAGGAAGTTTTTTACTACCCTGGAGAAGGGTATTAAAGACGCCATGGTTTGTCACAAACTGATTGTTTCTCACCTCGGGTGGGTAGAAAACCCGGATTTAGTCTCGCAGATAACAGAGTTTTTACTGACCTATAAAGGGATGCGCTATGCGTTTTGTACGGGAAGATATAATGAAAGGATTCACTTTTCGCTTCGAGCGACCAACCCGAATGCTTTGGCGGCAAATATTTTGCGCGACATTGTCAAAGATCCAAAAGAAGCAGGGGGACATGACACTATCGCCGGAGGTAGTTTTGAGGTGGAAAAGGGTGCCGAATCAACCTGGCAAGAGGCAGAGGGGTCCCTTACCCAAAAACTGATCGAACGGTTAAACATATCAGAAAAGAGTACGTTTTACTTTCCATTCAAGATAACCCCCACATAAAATAAGGTGGATGCACGATGGAGTTTTTTAACTTTTTTAAAGAGATTGGGATAGCCGGTTTTATCGATATCCTCTTTATGTCGCTTGTTATTTACAGTGTGCTGATTTGGTTTAAAAAGACCAAAGCGGCCTTTGTTTTGACGGGCATCATCATCATGGCAGGGGTTTATCTTGTTGCTCGAGAATTTGATTTATCGTTAACGGCTTCAGTCTTGCAAGCTTTTTTTGCCGTGATATTAATTGTGGTGGTGGTAATTTTTCAAGAGGAACTGCGACATTTTTTTGAAAAGATAGCGGTTTGGAGCTTAAACCGAAAAAGCCAAAAACCGATGCAGTTATCTCGACCCGAAGTAGAAACCTTGGTTCGTACGCTTAATGATTTTGCCCATGACAAGATCGGCGCCCTTATTGTTATTCAAGGAAAAGATTTGGTTATGCGCCATTTGGATGGAGGAGTGGAGTTACACGGAAAACTCAGTGAGTCACTTTTAAAAAGCATTTTTGATCCCCACTCTTCTGGGCATGATGGAGCAGTGGTGATTGAACGGGATCAGGTAAGCCGGTTTTCCTGTCAGCTTCCGCTTTCCAAGGATTTTAAAACCCTTGGTCAAACCGGTACCCGCCATGCTGCTGCGCTGGGGTTATCAGAATTAACTGATGCACTTTGTCTCGTGGTTTCGGAGGAACGGGGAACAATTGTTATCGCCCGTAATGGCGCACTTCAGACTGTTAATGATAGTGAAACCTTGAGCAAGATCATAAAAGATTTTTATCAGGAGATCAGCCCCTCGCCGGTAAATAAGCTCTGGCAGGAGTTTTTCAAAAAAAATTCCCGGGAAAAGATCATAGCGCTGGTTATGACGTTGGCGCTTTGGTTTGTTTTGGTATATGGATCAAAATTAGTCTATAAAACCTATACAATTCCGATTGAGTATTCGGCTTTACCCTCCGGTCTTATTGTTGAAGAAATTGACCCTCAAGAAATTGAGGTTTCCTTTTCCGGGCCACGTCGGGCATTTTACTTTTTTAGTACAAAGGAGATCAAGGTTTTTTTGAAGCTCTGGAATGCTAGTGAGGGAAGACGTAGAATAAAAATCTCAAAATCCGACCTCTCCTTTCCTCAGGGTATCGTCCTTGAAAACCTTGAGCCATCGGTGGTGAGAGTTAATATTGCTGATTTAGTCAGCACACAAAAAAAGGAGCCATTGCCTTAAGATGAAAAACCTTGAGTTCATGATTCGACCTGCGGCAGGTGAAGATGCTGAAAAAATTTATGACCTTTTGAATGACGTGGGAGCAGAAAATACTTATTTTATGGTCGATCCAGACGAAAGAACAGTGGAACAGATCAAAGGGCTGGTTCACCAGCAAACCCTTAACCGGAGTCTTCTTCTGGTGGCCGAAAATAATGGTATCATTGTAGGGGTGTTAGGGTTTATCGGAGGAAGATTTAGGAAGATTGCCCATGTTATCGAAATAGGTTTGGCAATTGGAAAAGATTTTCGGAAATCAGGAATTGGGTCAACTCTTTTCCGAGAAGCGATAACCTGGGCGCGCAAAAAAGGATTCCATCGGTTGGAGCTTGGGGTTTTATCCACCAATCAGCAGGCGATCTCGCTTTATAAAAAATTCGGGTTTCAGGAGGAAGGAGTCCGTAAAAATCGATACCGGATTGAAGAGACGTGGGTAGACGAAATTTTAATGTCCAAGCTTCTGTAGGTTTATCGTGCATTACCCGCGTGCGCTCGAAATGTAGTCGCGTCTTTTGCTTCACTATTTGATGTTATTCCGGGAGAGAGTTTCTCAGGAGAAAAAACTTTATGGTACGTAATTCTGTTTTTTTGAAAGCCTGCCGTAGAGAACCAACTGATTATACCCCCGTCTGGCTCATGCGTCAGGCGGGCCGCTATCTGAGCGAATACCGAGCGATCAGAGAAAAAGTCTCTTTCCTTGCGATGTGTAAAAATCCCGATTTAGCTGCCGAAGTTACTCTTCAACCGATAAAGAGCATAGGGATGGATGCAGCGATCATCTTCGCCGATATCCTCCTTCCGCTTGAACCAATGGGGATTAAACTTGAGTTTTCCCAAGGCGAAGGGCCGATAATTCATAACCCCATTCAGAAAGAAGATGATATAGAAGGCTTGCGTATCATTGAACCGAACGAGGATGTCCCTTTTGTGCTTGAAGCGATAAAGAAAGTTGTTAAAGAGCTCAACGGCACGATACCGCTCATTGGTTTTGCCGGTGGTCCGTTTACCTTGGCGAGCTATTGCATAGAGGGGGGTCATTCCCAAAACTTTATTAAAACAAAACAGCTTATGTACCATAATCCGAAATATTGGAATCTTTTTATGGAAAAACTCTCTACGGTTGTTACTCGCTATCTTAATGCTCAGATTGCGGCAGGCGCGCAGGCTATCCAGGTCTTTGACAGTTGGGTGGGCTGCTTAAGCCCTCATGATTATGCTCAGTTTGTTTTGCCTCATGCGCAAAAGGTTTTTCAGGGACTTACCAACGATGTGCCGGCTATTCATTTTGCGACGGGGGCAGCTGACCTCCTTGACCTTATGAAAGTAGCAGGGGGCGATATTATTGGGGTGGATTGGCGGATTGAGCTCGGCAACGCCTGGAAACGCCTGGGATATAATGTCGGGATACAGGGTAATTTAGACCCGGTCACGCTGTTTGCTCCGATTGCAGTGATCCAGGAGCGAGTGAAAGAAATTCTTCAGTCAGCTGCAAATCGTCCTGGCCATATCTTTAACTTAGGCCACGGTATCCTCCCTCAAACTCCCGTTAAAAATGTTGTCGCGCTGATTAACATGGTCCATGACCTTAGCAAGCGATAAATGAAAACCCCTTATCAACATAGTGGCATCCTGCTTTTAGCTTTTGGAGGGCCCAACTCGTTAGAGGACGTAGAGCCTTTCTTGAAAAATGTTTTTTCTGGCCGACCTCTTAACCCTTTTGTCGTTAATCAGGTAAAAGAACGTTACCAGCTTATCGGGGGAAAATCTCCGCTGCCTGAAATCACCGAACGGCAGACGCGGAGTCTTCAGGATAATCTTAAAAAGAGGGGAACGCTCTGTGATGTTTCTATCGGCATGCGCTATTGGCAACCTTCCATCTCAGAGGCTATTAACACTCTCCACGCAAAGGGAATAAAAAAAATCCTGTGCATTATTTTATCGCCTTTTTCAACCGGAGCTGCTACGGGAGGCTATAACAGAGCAGTTTATCAGACGATCAAAGAGTCTCACCAGACCATGGAAGCGTATTTTGTTTCACCCTGGAATACGTATACCTGTTATCTTGATGCCGTAGCAGACAAGGTGAAAGAAGGGCTGGCTATGTTCTCTGCAAACATAAGGGCCTCTGTCCCCATCGTTTTTTCTGCGCACAGCCTTCCTTTAGAGGACCTTAATGATGATCCTTATGTAAATGAAATTAAAAAAACCATTGCCGGGGTGATAACGCGTTTAGAAAAACATGAATGGTATCTTGCCTTCCAAAGCCAGGGAAAAGAAGGAGTGTGGCTCGCACCTTACGGGGAAGAAGTCCTCAAAAATATTGCTGCGAGCGGCAAAAAAGACGTGCTGGTAGTACCCTTAGGATTTGTTTCTGATCACCTGGAAACACTTTACGATCTTGATATTGTTCTCAGAAAAAAAGCGCTTGACCTTGGACTTCATTTTCAACGGGCTCCCTCACTTAATGACAGCCCTCAATTTATCGAAGCCTTAACTGAGATCATCGTAACCTCTCTGAGTAGCTGAAAATAATGACGCGCACTGAAAAAACTATCGCCATTATCGGGGGAGGTATTGCCGGTCTTTCTGCCGCGCAGGTACTTCAGAAAGAAATCGAAGAGCGGAAAGAAGCGATAACCTTCTTGCTGGTGGAAAAAGAAAACCGGTTAGGCGGAAGCATCCTGACTGAGCGACACGATGACTTTATTATCGAGGGAGGACCGGACTGCTTTTTATCCGAAAAGCCTGAGGCAATTGCGCTCTGCCACAAACTCGGCATTCAGGATCACTTAATGAAGACCAATGAGAATGTCCGCCGCATTTTTATTCTCTCCAAAGGAACCTTACGGGAACTCCCGGAAGGTTTTATGCTTCTTGCGCCCACGAATTTTTCTTCGTTTATCAAAAACCCTTTAATTTCACCGTTGGGAAAACTCCGGATGGCGATGGATCTTATCATTCCAGCAAAAAAATCCGTTGAGGAGGAAAGCTTAGCACAGTTTGTCACCCGGCGTTTGGGAAAAGAAGTTTTGGAGAAAATTGCCGAACCCCTGGTAGCTGGTATTCATGCCAGTGACCCGGCAACCATGAGCCTTAAGAGCACCTTTCCGAGGCTGATTGAGTTAGAGAAGAGCTATCGAAGTTTGATCATCGGAATGATAAAAAGAAAAAAAATATTCAAAGGGAAACAAGGCACCAATAACCACACCATGTTTATGAGTTTAAGAGAAGGGTTGGCGACACTTCCTAACACAATAGCTGCTTCACTAAATCCCAAGGGACTTTTGACCGGAAACCCGGTCACGGGTATTGAAAAAGTTTCTGATGCTTCCGGATATCTTCTTACGTTGGCAAAGGGAGATTTGTTAAAGGTTATGTCAGTGGTGTTTGCTACACCAGCGTTTGTCACTGCCGATCTCTTTAAAAAAATAGACCCCGTGCTTTCATCGGAGCTTTTCTCCCTTCCGTATGTTTCCACTGCTACAATATCTCTTGCCTATGAACGGAAAGAGATCTCTTATCCGATGAATGGTTTTGGATTTGTAATCCCTCGGATCGAAAACAGGAAAATCATGGCCTGTACTTGGACCTCAATAAAATTCGCGCATCGCGCGCCGCACGATAAGCTCCTGATCCGTTGTTTTGTGGGCGGGATAAAAAATGAGCATTTAACCCGTTTGAACGAGTCTGCGCTTATCGCGATCGCCCGCGAGGAACTCCGGGATATTATGGGCATACATGCTGAACCATTATTTGCCAAGGTTTTTCGGTGGGAGAAGTCAATGCCGCAATATATGGTTGGTCACGAAGCGAAGATAAAAAGAATTGAGGAGCGCTTATCGCTTAACCCAGGGCTCTTTTTGGCGGGAAGTGCCTATTATGGTATTGGTATCAGCGATTGCATTAAAAGCGGCGAAAAGGCTGCTCTGGCGGCACTCAAATTTTTGCTTTAAAAAATTCGATTGTCCTTTTCAACCCTTCATCGAATTCGACCTTAGGCCCCCATCCTAATGTCTGTTTAGCTTTTTCTGCAGAGAGGACACTGCGGAATTGTTCTCCTTTTTTGGGTTCTCCGTGGACTTCCAGCGCCCCTGCATGAGTGAGAGACTGAATCTTGGTGAAAAGATAATTAACCGTTGTTTCCTTTCCTGTGCCGACATTGAATNTTCCTTTTATGTCATNTTTTAAGACCAGCACATTTATCCGGGCTACATCTTCCACATACACATAGTCTCGGGTCTGTTCTCCGGTTCCATTAATGATCGGTTGCTTTCCGGTTAGCATGCTCTGGGAAAAAATAGCAATCACCCCAGCCTCACCCAGAGGGTCCTGACGAGGGCCGTAAACATTGGCATAGCGAAGCGCCACATAAGGGAAGTCAAAATTCTGTTGGTAATAATAAAGAAAACTTTCTCCTGCCAGTTTAGCTACCCCGTAAGGGCTCAGGGGTCTCAGCGGATGCTTTTCGTCAGCCGGGAAATAATCCTGTTCACCGTAAATAGCTCCTCCTGAGGAAGCGAAGATTACTTTTTTTATACCGTATTTCCGGCTTAATTCAAGGAGGTGAACAGTTCCCCGAATGTTTATTTCTAAGTCATAAATCGGGTCGGTTACTGAATCTCGAACGCTCACCTGGGCAGCGTGGTGGTTTAAAACGTCAGGCTTTTCCTGAGCAAAAACCTCCTCTAAACTTTGGTCTCGAATATCAAGGTGATAAAAAGATGCCGCAGGGTTAAGATTAGCTTTTTTCCCGTTCGAAAGGTTATCAACGACAATAACCTGATGACCTTCTTTTATAATGAGGTCAGCGATATGGGAACCAATAAAACCAGCTCCACCAGTAAGCATTACTTTCATCGTATTATTCTTTTTTATACTATGAACAAGTTAAAAATCATCAGGCGTGAAAATATCCCTGATACCAACCCACAAAAATTTTTACCCCTTCTTCAATCGGAGTGGTGGGTTTAAAATCAACATCCTTTATTAAGTTCTCAACATCAGCAAAAGTGGCAGGAACATCACCCGGCTGGATGGGCAAAAAGTTCTTTTTGGCCTTTTTCCCCAGGCACCCTTCCAAAACTTCGATGAGGTTCAAAAGCTTCACCGGATTATTATTCCCAATGTTATACAGTTTAAAAGGAGCTGCGCTCGTTGCTGGATCAGGATTTTCGCTACTCCATTGGGGGTCGGCATTCGGAATTCTATTTATCACCCGGATAAGACCTTCAATGATATCATCGATATAGGTAAAATCCCGTTCCATATTGCCAAAGTTATAAATATCAATGGGTCGATTTTCCATAATCGCCTTGGTAAAAAGAAAGAGGGCCATATCCGGCCTCCCCCAGGGACCATAAACCGTAAAAAATCTAAGGCCAGTAGTGGGAATGCCGAATAAGTAACTGTAACTATGAGCCATCAATTCATTTGCTTTCTTCGTTGCCCCATAAAGGGAAATTGGATGGTCAACGTTTTGATGGACAGAAAATGGCATCCTGGTATTTAATCCATAGACTGAGCTGGATGAGGCAAATACAAGGTGTTTTACCTTAGCGTGCCGGCAGCCTTCCAAGATATTTAAAAACCCATAGATGTTGCTATCAAGATAAGCATAAGGGTTAATAAGCGAGTACCTCACTCCTGCCTGCGCTGCAAGGTTAACCACAACGTCAAATGCTTCGGAATTAAATAACGAGAGGACCTCTTCTTTTTGTTCCAAGGAGAGTTTGATAAATCTAAAATTTTTTTTGCTCTCCAGTTGTGCTAAACGGGCCTTTTTTAATGCGACATCATAATAATCATTTAAATTATCAATGCCGACAACCTCATCCCCCTGTTCTAACAATCGCTTACAGAGGTGAAACCCAATAAATCCGGCTGCACCGGTTACCATTTTTTTACTTTTTGACACTTTCCTTGTCTCCCTGTCAGGCACCATTTTTTATCTTACCTTATATACTAAAATTCTGCTGTTAAGGCGAGGACTTTTTCTTTTTCTGACGATAAGCGGATATTTTTCAAGTAGTTCATTGGACTCAGGATGACTAAACCCATGAAAAGGGNAAAAAACTTATTTTTTATTAAGTTAACGTGATGATTTAATAAATATTTTTAATACCCGTCCCGTGTATCGCCTTATAGAGGTATGAATTGACTTAGGAATTTAGATGGGTTATAAGTTAATATAATTTTAAAAACAATGTTCATTAAACAAATCATCGGACAAAAAAGGAGTATCAGGAATGGCCTTGACCAAAGGGAACAACGTCGCAGAATTAGAAAAACTCCGGTCCCTGATCGCTTATAACGAGAGCTTAAAAAATATTACTCGCCAGCTCCATATTGCTGAAAATATTGATGATATTTTGATAAATTTAAAAGATAATTGCCTTGCACTCTTTGACGCCGAGAGGATCACGATCTATGCGGTTGATCATGCCAAAAAGGAAATCTACTCAAAAATAAAAGAAGGTAATGAAATAACCGAGATTCGTCTTCCGATCAATCGGTCGAGTATTGCCGGGTATTGCGCTTCTACCGGGAAAATAGTCAATATACGCAACGCGTATGATGATAAAGAACTATCCGGTTATTCTCCGGAGTTACGATTTGATAAAAGCTGGGATTTGAAGACTGGTTTCAAGACGCTCCAGGTGCTTGCGGCCCCATTTCTTTACGAGAAATATTTAATGGGGGTTATCCAATTGTTAAACAAAAAAACAGAGGCTGTTTTTACCCAGGAAGACAAACAAAATGTAGCTGAAATGGCAGATGTTTTAGGATTGGCCTTTTATAATCAGCTTCAAAAAGCAAAAAAGAAGCCCACCAAATTTGATTATCTTCTCACCAATAATGTTGTATCCCAGAAGGAATTAGAGGACGCCTCTATCCGAGCACGGGAGACCAAAGGGGATATCATTAAATTTCTCATAAATTCTTATAAAATTTCCAAACAAGATATCGGCAAGAGCTTCAGTGAGTTTTATGGTCTTAAATACCAGGAGTTTGACACCAAAATCATTGTTAACCAAGACATTGTTCGAAAGCTAAAGGCTGATTTTATGAAAAAGAGCCTTTGGATGCCCTTGAAAGAGGAGGGGAACAATCTGATTGTTCTCATTGATGATCCCCATGACATCCAGAAACGAGATGCGATCGAGCAGTGGGTGAAGTTTAACTATGCCAAGGCTAAAAAGGTTGAATACTGGGTCTCTCTTCCTGAAGATATTATCCAGTTTATCAATAGCGCCACTCAAACCGTAAAAGAAGGCGTAAAAGAAGAAGCACCAATGTGGGGTGGAGGGACGGTGCAAGTTGAAAGTGTCGATATCCAAGACCTGATTGGTGAAATGGAAGAAGGGATTGAAGCTGATGAAGACGCTCAAGAATCTTTTTTTGATGAGGTGAAGGAATCTGACAGTAAAGTTGTCCAGTTAGCCAATAAGATTATTGTTGATGCCTATAATCAGGGGATTTCGGACATCCACATCGAACCTTACCTTGGAAGGAAAGATACGGAAATCCGGTTTCGTCGGGACGGGGTCTGTTTTAAATATTTGGAGGTTCCTCCCAGTCATACCAATGCCCTTATCTCCCGATTAAAAATCATGGCCCGGCTCCGCATTGAAGAAAAGCGTCTNCCCCAGGATGGGAAAATAAGGATGAGGTATAAACACCAAGATATTGAACTCCGGGTAGCTACGGTTCCTACTGCCGGGGGTAATGAAGATATAGTGATGAGAATCTTAACGGCGGGCGAGCCGCTTCCGGTTGATAAGATGAATTTTTCAGAAAGGAACCTGAC
>JGI20214J51088_10002174_pt1 | contig 13219 bp, 10 predicted proteins | sample WetSurMetagenome_FD_51088 | JGI IMG/M metagenome (IMG submission 51088)
GATCCCCCGAACATCCTCGCCCTGGGGTTCAGTTATGGAAAGCATGCCGGGGAAACGGAGAGCAAGGAGCCGGAAAGTCCTGTGCTTTTTATCAAGGGGACGAACAGCCTCATTGGCCCTGGAGAACCAATCCTTCTGCCCAAAGCGGGGCCCGATGAAGTGGACTACGAGGCGGAACTGGTCATCGTCATCGGAAAGAGGGTGAAGAGCGTTTCAAAAAAGGAGGCGATGGATTGTGTCCTCGGATACACTTGCGCCAACGATGTGAGCGCCCGGGACTGGCAGATGGTCAAGCAGAAAAAACAGTGGGCCCGGGGAAAGAGCTTTGACACCTTCTGCCCCCTGGGGCCCTACATTTTGACGAAAGATGAGGTTCCCGATCCGAACAACCTCCGGATCCAGTCCATCCTCAACGGCAAAGTGATGCAGGACTCGAATACTTCGGATATGCTCTTCAGCGTCGCCGAGATCGTGAGCGACGTCAGCCAATCCCTGACCCTTCTGCCGGGGACCGTGATCCTGACGGGTACGCCGGAAGGCGTGGGCTTTGTGAGAAAACCGCCGGTTTTCCTGCGGCAGGGCGATGTGATCACGATTGCCATCGAAAAACTTGGAGAGCTGACGAACCCCGTGGAAAGAGAGACGTGAGCGCTTTCCCGGAGCCCATGTATTTATGGCAAAAATATTTTGCGTATGCTATGAACCGAAACGGGGGTCTTAAAAGGATAAGGCCCCCTTTTTCGTCAAGATTTTTCGATAAATGCCTGTACCCGTCGGATGGGCGGGTCGAGGGCAAGCAGGAGGTTTTTCATGAGTGACGGCACCTACGAAAGAAAACAATTTTTCGTAATCCTCGTCATCTGCCTCGTCGGGTTCTTCATCCTCTCCGTAGTGGGGGTCGTGAGGTTCTCGCTGTCGCCGGGCCTGCGGTCGTCTTATGCCGGAGCAGACAGTGTCAGCGCTCCGGCCACGCCGACGGTTANCCCCAAAACGGCCTTCCCCTCCGTACCGGGCGGCTTTGGGGCCCCGGGAACATTTGCCGATCTCGTGGAAAAATTGAGCCCGGCCGTCGTGAATATCAGCACGACGAAGGTCGTCAAGATGGACGGAAAGCGTGCGCCTCTCAACGAAATGTTTCCCTTCGACCGCTTTTTCGGAGGCGAGGAGGATTTCTACAAGCGCTATTTCGGCGACAACCCCGAGAAGGAGTTCAAGCAGCGCAGTCTCGGGTCGGGGTTCATCATCAGCAAGGACGGGTACATCTTCACAAACAATCACGTCATTGAGAAGGCCGACAAGATCAAGGTTCGACTCTCGTCAGGGAAGGAATACGATGCAACCGTGAAGGGGAGGGACCCCCGAACGGACCTCGCCCTCATAAGATCAACCCCGACAACAGCCTGCCAACGGTGAGCCTTGGCGATTCGGACAGGCTTCGCGTAGGCGACTGGGTCATGGCCATCGGGAACCCCTTCGGTCTTGATCACACGGTGACAGCCGGGATCGTGAGCGCCAAGGGTCGCGTCATCGGCGCCGGTCCTTACGACAACTTCATCCAGACCGACGCATCGATCAACCCGGGCAACAGCGGAGGCCCGCTTTTCAACATGGCAGGCGAGGTCGTCGGAATCAACACCGCCATCGTGGCCCAGGGGCAGGGGATTGGGTTTGCCATCCCCGTGAACATGGCCAAGGAGATCATCGAAGACCTCAAGGCAAAGGGGAAAGTGACCCGGGGCTGGCTTGGCGTTTCAGTCCAGGATATTACGGAAGACCTCGCGAAGAGCCTGAAACTCAAGGATCGCAGCGGGGCCCTGGTGACGGAGATTTTCGAGGGCGACCCGGCGGACAAGGCCGGTATCAAGCAGGGCGACATNATCATCGAGGTCGACGGGAAAAAGGTCAAGGACACTCATGAACTGCTCCGGCTCGTCGCAGTCCTTCCCGTCGGGAAAAAGGCGGGGATCAAGGTCCTGCGCGAAGGCCAGGTAAAAGAGCTCCAGATTACCGTCGCCGAGCGGGAGGACAAAAAAGAGGTGGCNGCCGTTCGCGGGGAAACGAAGGATAACTTCGGCATGTCCGTTCAGGACATCACCCCTGAAGTCGCAAAGCAGCTGGGGCTGCCCTCGACGGGCGGCGTCATTGTCACGAAGATTCGCGAGGGCAGCACGGCCGACGATGCAGGGCTGCAGCCCTACGACGTCATTCTCCAGGTCAACCGGGTGAAGGTGGGATCGGTCAAGGACTTCCAGCGGGAGATTTCGAAAAAGACCTCCGAGGACAGGCTGCTTCTGCTCATCCGGCGAGGCAAGGGCACCTACTATGTNGCGATGAAGAAAGAGTAGTGGGCGGGGGCATGGAAGCACGGTGACGGACAAAGGGAGGTTTCCGCAGAACAGAGGGGGGAATTCAAAAAAGCGGCTGCTGCGGATTTATGAGACGCTGAACCGGTTCTACGGGGATCTTCACTGGTGGCCCGGGGAGACGCCATTCGAGGTTGCCGTTGGGGCCATCCTGACGCAGAACACGAACTGGGCCAACGTGCAGAAGGCCATCGGGCGGCTCAAGGCGGAAGGGGTCCTGGAGCCGTGGGCGCTGCACAGCCTGGAAGATGAGTCCCTGGCCGGCCTGATCCGGCCTTCGGGGTATTTCCGGGTCAAGACAAAACGGCTCAAGGCTTTTCTCCAGGTGCTTTGCGGCGAGTTCAACGGCGATCTGGGNCGGATGCTTTCCGGGGAGCTGCTGATTGCGCGAGAACGCCTCCTGGGAATCACGGGCATTGGCGAGGAAACGGCCGACAGCATGCTCCTTTATGCGGGTGGCAGGCCGGTGTTCGTTGTCGATGCCTACACCCGGCGCATCTTGGCAAGGCACGGGGTAATTGAGGGAGGGCTGTCCTACGGGCAGATCCAGCGCCTGTTCATGTCTGAGCTGCCCCCTGATTCAGGCCTCTACAACCAATACCATGCGCTGATTGTCGAAACGGGAAAGCGCTATTGCCGGAAGGAGCCCCACTGCGGAGAATGCCCGTTGCAGGGGATCAAACCCCGGANCGNGNTGAGATAGAATGCTGCGGNGGATTGAAGGAAGGGAAGGGGTCGCACGACGTGTTCGTTCGGGAAGCAACCATGAAATCGAGGCTCCAGGAAAGNCGGCACACCTTTATCCTGAAGCTCAACGACTATGCCGGAGTCATCCATCTCCATTCCGATTATTCCCATGACGGGCGCGCATCGATCCTGGAGATCGTTGAGGCGGCCCGGGCCAACAGNATCGACTTCGTCATGCTTACCGATCATGACTGGCTTCAGGCCAAGTATGACGGGTATGAGCGGTCCTATGACGGCGTTCTCGTCTTCATCGGCATCGAAGTGACGCCCCGCTACAATCATTACCTCGCCTTCGGGATCGACGAACCCCTCATCACCTGCGACCTTTCCTGGGTTTTCCCCTATGAGGATGAGCTGGAAATGTCCCCGCAATTCTATATCGACTGGGTCCGTCGCAAGGGGGGGCTCGGTTTCATTGCCCATCCCGACCACGGGGGGGCCTTGAGGTTTCACGTGAAACAACACCCCTGGAACGACTGGAGCGTCACGGGCTACACGGGGATCGGCATCTGGGACTTCATGACCGACTTTCAGAGCCGCCTGAAGGGGTATCCGAGCGCCCTGCTCAGCTATTATTTCCCGGCTTACAGGCTCCGCGGACCGAAGANGGAGACGCTCAAGCGTTGGGACGAATTGAACCAGACCCGCCGGGTCGTCGGCATCGGCGAGCTGGACAACCACGAGACCGTCAAGGAACTTCTCGGGCTTCGCTTCCATATCTTCCCGTTTCGCAAGGCTTTCCGCTTCATCCGCACCCACATTCTCACCGAAGCCAGTTTCATGAACGAAGACGAGCTGGACAGGGAAATCATCCTGTCGGCCCTNAAGCGGGGTCGGGCTTACGCGGCCCTCGAGTATTTCGAGCAGGCCAGGGGCTTCTCCTTTGTTATCATGGATGAGTCGGAAGTGGCCACCATGGGTGACGAATTTTACCTCGACGAGATGGCCATTGTGCAGATCGAACTTCCCGTGAAGGGGAAAATCCNCCTGATCAAGGACGGCGAGCTCTTCCGGGAGGAGGTGGGCAGGGAAATGGTCTGCGGCATCGATGAGCCGGGCATCTACCGGGTTGAGGCCTATCACAAGATCTTCATCAAGTACCGGCCCTGGATCTTCTCCAATCCCATCTACGTCAGATAAACATGTCTATTCGGTCTCTCCGGTCTATCCCGTCAATTTTGAATGGCCCGCTGCCCCTGAGCCTCTGGGTAACAGNCCGTACATTCTTATCTCTTTGACGGAAAAGACGGAACAGACGGNATGGACGGAATAGACTCTTTTTCAGGCGTGCTTGGCCGCATGGTAGGAACTGCGCACGAGCGGTCCCGACACGACGTTTTTGAAGCCCCGCTGCAGGGCCTCTTGCCGAAACCTCTCAAACTCTTCCGGCCTGTAAAACTTCGCGACAGGCCAATGGCCGGCCGATGGCTGAAGGTACTGGCCAATGGTGAGACTTGCGCAGGACACGGCTGCAAGGTCGTCCAGGAGCGAGAGAATCTCGTCGCGGCTCTCCCCGAGACCGATCATGAAGCCCGACTTCGTCACCGCTTTGCGATCGTCCGCGCGGGCGCGCTGGAGAAGCTCGAGGGACAGGGTGTAGTTGCCCCGGGGACGCAGCTCTCCAAAAAGTCTCGGGACAACTTCCACGTTGTGGTTGAGAACGTGGGGACCGGAGGCAAGAATCCTCTCCAGGGCATTCCAGTTGCCCTCGAGATCGGGGATCAGGACTTCCACCCTGCAGTCTGCGATCTCATTGCGCAGAAGATCAACGCAGCGGGCAAACAGCGACGCCCCGCCATCGATCAGGTCGTCCCTCGTCACAGAGGTGATGACGATGTACCGCAGCCCCAGGGCCTTCACCGCCGCAGCGAGGCGCTCGGGCTCCCGCTCATCGGGCAAAGCGGGCTGTCCGTGCTGCACATTGCAGTACCGGCAGTTGCGGGTGCAGGTGTTACCGAGGATGAGGAAGGTGGCCGTACCGGACTGGAAGCACTCCCCCATGTTGGGACAGCGGGCTTCCTGGCAGACGGAGTGGAGATCCAGTCGCTCCAGGAGCCCCCGCACTTCGATGAACTCGCGGGAATTTGGCAGGGGGACTTTCAGCCAGTCGGGTTTTCGCATGGGATAGGATAAAGGTCAAAGGTTAAAGGTTAAAGGAAAAAGGCCGCAAGGACACACGTTCTTCCCTTTCACCTTGAGCCTTTATCCTTTTACCTGGGTTTAGAAGTAGTACCAGATAGAGCTGTAATCGTTCACATTTTCCCCGTCATCGGCCAGGCGCTTGAGGTAGTCGTAGATGGGCACGTCGGTGTGCAGATAGTCCAGCGCCGTGACGAGCCGAACCTCCCAGGAGTAGAATCGGTACATCCGCCGTCCGTCGGGAAGGATATTGACGATCTCGTGGTCCTGCCAGGCCCTCAGGTTCACCTTGCCCAGCCGGGGCACGTTGAAAACGGGCTCGTCGGTCCTCACCAGCCCCGGCAGCAGTCGGGCCTCCTCCAGCTGTTCCTGCTCCATCCGCGCTATCGGGACCCTGAAGTCTACGGTTTCCTCCTTGCCTTTCGTGCTGAAGGAGTAGTAGGGGTCGATGCCGGAGAGTTTCAGGGTTCTTCGCAGGAGCGCCGTCTCGAATCTCCGACTGTTGTAATAGGTGAAGACCTGCTGGTTGTAAACATTCATCCCGATGTTCTTGATCTTCCGGATGCACTCGAGCGAATCCGGGGTCATCTCCGTGGGATGCTCGAAGTGAGTGACGACGGCGATCTCGCGCTTTCCCCACTCGTGGTACTTCCTGAAGACCTCCAGCAGCCCCTCATCGATCCGGAAGGGCAGGGTGACGGGAATGCGGGTGCCGATGCGGACCCGCTCGATGTGCTTTATGGCGGCCACCTCGCCGAGCAGCCAGTCCAGGTAGTCGTTGTTGAGGGTGAGCGGGTCGCCTCCCGTGATGAGCACCTCGGAGATGCTCTCGTTCTCCTCGATCCAGCGGAGCGCCTCCTTCACTTTCTTGCGGGCCATCATCACCGTGTCATCCATGCCCTTGATTTCCCAGTTGCGCTGGCAATACACGCAGATCTGGGGGCAGGAGTTGTAGGGCTTCAGGATCAGTATCTCGGGGTAGCGGCGGGTGATGCCGTCAATCGGGCTTGTGGACTTTTCCCCCATGAAATCCAGGTCGATCCCCTTGCGGCGGCTCTCGGCCACCTGCTCGCAGTAAAGGGTACTCGGGATGACCTGGGCGCGGATGGCCCGGTCGTAGTCGGAGCGGCCCTCTTTGCGGAACAACGAAAGGTAGTACGGCGTAATCTCGAAGGGGATGTTGTTCTTCTTCGCGCTTGCAAGTCCCTCGGCCTCGTCCCGCTCGAGCTTCACCAGAGCCCGGATCGTGTCGAGGTCCTTGATGACGTGCCGCAGGTGCCAGCGGTGATCCTGCCAGTCTTGCTCCTTGGAGTCGAAGAAGCGCAGGATGTCGCCCTTGAGGTTCTTTCTCTCGCGCAGCAGCGGCTTGTCGTAACCCGTGCGGTAGCGACGAAAGAACCGCCTGATATTACAGGCATAATCGTCGAGTTGCTTTGAGCGGGCAAGGGCGGCCTCGCGCCCGTCTTTCATTTGGAAGACCTCTTTGCGCCGCAGATGCTTTCCCCCCTTGCCCGTGATGCCGAGAAACAGGGCCAGGTACTCGCAGAGAAAGGCTTCGGACACCTGCTCGAGGGCCTCCTTTTTTCCCTGGGCAAGATCGAAGAGAACCTGCATGGGGGAAAAATGGGTCACGTACTCATTTTCCGTTCGCAACGTGTTTGAGAGCACACGGATGCACTCCTTGGCGTTTCGTTTCTCCACGATGTTGAGATTCACGAAGTAGGTGTCGGAGCGCATGTTGAAGAGGTCGCGCTCGAGGCGGTTGAGATAGTCGAAAAACAGATGCCGCGCCTCTTCCATGTGTCTGGAATTTCTGAATATTTGTCTAATTCGAGGCTCTGCTGTCCAGAGTTGTTCCGCCAGTTCTTCTTTCGTCCAGTTCAGCCAGTTTTTCATGTTTGCTCTCGTTGATTATTTTTGATCGGGGGCGCATCCCGCAGGCCCCGCCTTACAGGCGGGGTTAGGGCGCGCAATCATGTTTAGTTCTTTCCTTGCCGGGAAGCCCTGCCCTGTGGGCGGTGCTTCAAATAAATCTGTGTCCAAGTGGTGCGGATTCCCCGCTCGGGCCTAACACAATGTCCAGCAGACGTCTGGCTTTCGTGCCGCCAGGACATCATCCATGCGCTTCACCGGAGTGGTCAGGGGCGCCGATTTCACCAGCTCGGGGTTTTCCTTTGCTTCCTTCGCTATTGAGATCATGGCTTCGCAAAACTCGTCGAGCGTTTCCTTACTCTCCGTCTCCGTGGGCTCGATCATGATGGCCTCCCGCACGATCAGGGGAAAGTAGATCGTCGGGGGGTGGAACCCGTAATCAAGCAGGCGTTTGGCTATGTCCGTCGTATGCACGCCGCTTTCCTGCACCTGCTTTTCGCCTGAGAAGACGCATTCGTGCATGCAAATCCGGTCATAGGCAAGCAGGTAGTGGGGTCTGAGCCGCTCCTTGATGTAGTTTGCATTGAGCACGGCGTTTTCACTCACCCGCTTCAACCCCTCGGCGCCAATGGACCGGATGTACGTGTAGGCCTTCACGAGCACGTTGAAATTGCCGTAAAAGGATCGTATCCGACCGATCGAGTCGGGGAACGTTTCGGACCATCGGTATCGGTCGCCTTCTTTCACGACCCTCGGGACAGGCAGGAAGGGTACCAGGTGGGACTTCACTCCCACGGGCCCGCTCCCGGGACCGCCGCACCCGTGCGGCGTGGAGAAGGTCTTGTGGAGGTTGAGCTGGATGATGTCGAAGCCCAGATCCCCCGGCCTCGTGACCCCGACAAGGGCGTTGGCGTTGGCCCCGTCGCAGTAGAGGAGCCCGCCTTTACCGTGGACGATGGAAGCCACCTCGTCGATGTTCCGCTCGAAGAGCCCCAGGGTGTTAGGGTTGGTGAGCATGAGCCCGGCCACATCCTGCGTCATCAGCTCCCGGAGGTGGGCAAGGTCCACGCCGCCCTCGGCGTTGGAACGGACCGTGGCCACCTGGAAGCCGCACAGAGCGACCGATGCAGGATTCGTTCCGTGAGCCGTATCTGGAATCAGGATTGTCGAGCGCTTCTCCCCCTTTTTCTCGAAGTGTTTCTTAATCACCATCACGCCCGTAAGCTCCCCGTGCGCCCCGGCTGCCGGCTGGAGGGTGAAGTCGGCCATGCCGCAGATCTCCGACAGGTAACCGGCCAGTTCGTGGAAGAGTCGAAGATTTCCCTGGGCAGCGGCCTCCGGCGCGTAAGGGTGCAGAGAGGTGAACCCCGGCAGCCCGGCCACATTCTCGTTCACCTTGGGATTGTACTTCATCGTGCAGGACCCAAGGGGGTAGAAGCCCACGTCGACGCCGAAATTACGCCGGGACAGGCGGGTATAGTGTCGGACGATATCGACCTCCGAGAGCTCCGGCAGATTCAGATCGACACGCAAAAGCGACGCATCGATGATCTCGTCCAGGGCTACCTCTGGGACATCGCTTGCGGGGACCGTCCCTGCCGTGCGGCCAGGCCGGCTGTTCTCGAAAATCAGTTCCATGTCTACCTCGTAATTGCTTGTAACGTTACAAGTAACAAGACCGCTTCTCACTTCAAAAGAGCGGCCACGTTGTCCATATCCTCTTTCCGAAGCATTTCCGTCGCGCAAAGCAGAATGCCGCCACCNAGCTCCGGGTAATCCTTCGACAGGTCGTATCCGCCCGTGTATCCGGCCGATTCGAGGCGGCTGTTTGCGGCCNTGACGTCTGGGCAGGCAAGGACGAATTCGTTATAAACGGGCCCCGGGAAAAGGGGCTTCCAGCCTGGCAGGGTGGCCAGCTTCGTCTTGAAATAATGTGCCTTCCAGGCATTGAGCAGTGCAAGTTTTTCGAGGTTTTTCCCGAGGCTTGCCAGATATACGGCCGCGGCGAGCATACAGAGTGCCTCGTTGGAGCAGATGTTGGAAGTCGCCTTCTCGCGGCGGATGTGCTGCTCGCGGGTCTGGAGTGTGAGCACGTAGCCGCGGCACCCCTCGCGGTCCACGGTGGCCCCTGCGAGCCTTCCGGGGATTTTCCGAAGAAAGGCATCGGTGCTGGCCAGAATGCCCAGATAGGGACCCCCGTAATTCATGGGGTTTCCGAAGCTCTGCCCCTCCCCGACGACAAAGTCTGCCCCGGCCTCTCCGGCGGGTTTCAGTATGCCGAGAGAAGTGGCGTCCGTAAAGCCTGCCACAAAAAGGGCACCCCGTCCGTGGACCAATTCGGCCAGGGGTTTCACATCCTCGACGATACCGAAAAAATTAGGGCTCTGCACCAACACGGCGGCCGTCCGGTCGTCGAGCAGATCCTTTAACGCCCCGCTGTCGACCTGTCCCGACGCCCCGTAGGGGATTTCGACACAGTCGTATCCGTTTGCCCAGGCGTAGGTCTTGACCACTGCGCGGTACTCGGGATGGATCGATCGTGCCAGGAGCAGGCGATTTTTCCCCAGGGTCTTGGCAGAGAGAACAGCCGCTTCAGCCATGGCCGTTGCCCCGTCATACATGGAGGCGTTTGCCACCTGCGTACCCGTGAGCCGGGTGATCATCGTCTGGTACTCGTAGATGGCCTGGAGTATCCCCTGGCTGATTTCGGCCTGATAGGGGGTGTAGGCGGTATAGAACTCCGAGCGGCCGATCATGTGGCCGACCACGGCAGGAATGTAATGATGGTAGGCGCCCGCGCCCAGCAGCGTCGCCTTAGGCAGCCGGTTCCGGGCAGCGAGATTCGACGTGTGCTCCCAGATCTCCTGCTCGGAGAGTGGCGGCGGCAGTTCAAGGAGCTTTTTGAGCCGGTATTTCTCCGGGATATCGGCGAAAAGCGCCTCCAGCGACTCAATGCCGATAACCTTCATCATCTGAATCTGCTCTTCCGGCGTGTGCGGAACGTAATCCATTATGCGATCCTTTCAGGTCTCCCTGGGTGATTCTGCCGGTACAGGGATGCTTCGTCGATGTGTCCGGGCTTCAGGCTTCGGGCTTCGGGAATCCGGCTTGGGAATATTGTTCCGGTCGGAATCCGGATGCCTGATACCGGAAGCCCTGTATGTCAATGCGGGTTCGCCTTGACGTATTCTTCGTAGCTCTCTGCGGCCATGAGACCGTCCAGCTCCGAAGGGTCATCCATTTTGATCTTCGCGATCCATCCCTCGCCGAAAGCATCTTTGTTGACCAATTCCGGCGTCGCTTCCAGGGATTTGTTGACCTCAGTGACCTCTCCGCTGACCGGGGCGAAAATATCAGACACGGACTTCACCGACTCCACGACGGCGATCGGCTGCATTTGCTTTGCTTTCCGGCCTATTTCCGGAAGCTCCACGTAGACCACGTCGGTGAGAAGCTCCTGCGCATGGTCCGTTATGCCCATCGTGACCGTCCCGTCACCGTTGGGCTTGGCCCACTCATGCTCTTTCGTGTACTTTCGATCGTTCGGACTGGGTTTGGCCATCTTCCGCTCCTTTCAGCTTGAATCATGCGGCTCCCCGCGTCGCCGCTTATTTTTTTCTCTTGTAGAAGGGCAAGGACACGACCCTCGCCTTCACCCTCTGGCTGCGGATCTCCACCTCCAGTTCCGTTCCGGGCTCCTTGAGTCTCACTGGTACGAACGCCAGGCCGATTGCCTTCCCCAGCGTTGGAGAGAAGGTTCCCGAAGTGACCTCTCCGATTTTCTCCCCGCCGGCGAAAACCGGGTAGCCGTGGCGGGCAATACCGCGATCGATCAGTTCGAAGCCGACGAGTTTCCTCCGAACCCCGTCTTCTTTTTGCTTCTTTAACGCATCGCGACCGATGAAATCCTTGTCCAGGTCGGTTATCCAGCCATAGACCACCTCGTAGGGGGTAACGGTCTGGCACATCTCGTGGCCGAACAACATCATTCCCGCCTCCAGACGGAGGGTGTCCCGGGCCCCCAGCCCCGCAGGCTTGATCCCGTGCGGATCCCCCACGCGCAGCAGAAGGTCCCAGATCTCCACGATCCGACTGATCGTCGCGTACACCTCGAATCCATCCTCGCCGGTGTACCCGCTCCGTGACACCAGGGCAGGCATCCCCGCAACGCGCGTGTCCATGGCATGGTAGAACGGCAGCGCCGACAGCTCCCCTTCGACGATTTCCGAAAGGATCGTCTGCGCGACGGGCCCCTGGATGTCGATTTTTCCCATCTCGTCGGATACATCCTCGACCTCCGCGCCTGAAAACCCCTTCTGCTGCCTCGCCTTGAGGATCCATTGCAGGTCGCCGTCCTTCGTCGCCGCGTTGGTTACAACCATGTACTGGTCATTCCCCCTCTTGTAAACCGTCACGTCGTCGATGATACCGCCCTTTTCATTGGTTATGGCCGAGAGCTTCATTTCATCGATCTTTTGGTTCGCCAGGTCGCGGCTCATCACCCACTGGAGCAGATCCAGGGCTTGGGGGCCCCTCACGATGAGCTCCCCCATGTGGCAGACGTCAAAGAGGCCGGCGAGGGTCCGCGTATTCTTGTGTTCGTCGATGACACTGGAATACTGGACAGGCATGGCCCATCCGCCAAACTCGGTCATAGTTGCTCCAAGGGCGACGTGACGGTCGTATAGCGGCGTCCTTTTCATGGGGTACTCCTGTCGGAAGGTTGATGATTTGCGTAGAAATGAGGGTGGGGGTGAGAAGTTTCGGGGACAGCCCGGGACGGCCATCCCTCGGTACCAATGCCCGGTCCGAGGCCCGCCAGGGGTGCAAAAAGAGACAGCCAGATCTTCGGGTTTGGCAGATTGTGCTCCGTACCCATAGCTCCTGCGTTTCCGCGTGTCGTGCTGTTTCGATGGATCGCGAGGCGGCGCCCCGCTGCTGCCTGATGGGAATGACCGTGCTTTCTTACCAAAATCTGTTGCAAGAGCCTACTATAAACACCGGGAGATTTCAACCCGGATATCGCCCCTTCAGGCTGAAATTCACTCTGCCCCGGTTCGCAACGCCCCGCTTTCCGTCCCCCCTGGATAAGGCGATGAAAAATTCAGTAGAATTTTTCTCCCATTTGTATTAAACGATCTGAATACTTAACATTTTCCTCGATGAATCAGCATGTTTCTTTTCTGGCCGCGGGATTGAGCCCGACGGAACAAAAACGTACTCTGCTTTTTCAACAAGGAGGCGCGCCAGGGGCGCCGGGAGAAGGTCATTATGAGATTCGACATCGCCAAGAGGGGAAACGGACTGACCTACGAAATCCGCAACATCGTCGGTGTGGCGAACCGTCTCAAGGCTTGCGGCATGGAAGTGATCTGGGAAAACATCGGCGATCCCGTCCAGAAGGGGGAGCACATTCCCGACTGGATGAAAGACGTGCTGGCCGAGATTCTCCGGGACGACAGGTCCTATGCCTATTCCCCCACACAGGGCATGGACGAGACGCGAGAGTTCCTGGCAAACCTGGTGAACAAGCGCGGCAAGACCCAGATTACACCTGACGACATCCTTTTTTTCAACGGGCTTGGCGACGCGATTGCACGCTGCTACAGCGCGATCCGTCTGGATGCCCGGGTGATTCTCCCGGAGCCGACGTATTCGACCCACTTCCTGGCCGAGGTGCTTCACGCCTCTTTTCCGCCCAACACGTACCGGATGAACCCCTATCACAAGTGGCACCCGGACATGAACGAGCTGGAGATGAAGGTGAAAAACCACAAGGCCATCGTGGGGATTCTCGTCATCAACCCGGACAACCCCACGGGCTTCGTCTACCACGAGGAGACGCTCAAAAGGATCGTCCGCATCGCCAAGGAGAACGATCTTTTCCTTGTATTTGACGAGACCTACATCAACATGGTGTACAACGGAAAAGTCGCCACTCCGCTCTCCGACATCATCGAGGATGTCCCGGCCATGAGCATGAAGGGCATCTCGAAGGAATTCCCCTGGCCCGGGGCCCGCTGCGGCTGGATCGAATTTTACAACGCCGACAAGGACGAGACCTTCCAGCGCTACACCAGCGCCATCCTGCAGCAGAA
>JGI20214J51088_10002175_pt1 | contig 13216 bp, 13 predicted proteins | sample WetSurMetagenome_FD_51088 | JGI IMG/M metagenome (IMG submission 51088)
GCCGTTGGCGAATGGAAATTACAAGCTGTATTTGCTAACGCACCATTAAACCCTATTGATATTTCCTTTAATATCAAAGCGTTACCTAATGAAAACGGTAAAGTGTTCTTTGCATCAATTAGTACAACCCCTGATTTAGCCATTCAAAACAAACCCGTTCTCATCGAAGCAAATGTTTCTGGTGAAGGCGCGGTTTCTGGGGAAGACGGCGCGAAGACCGAATTGCCGATTGCTAAATTAAACGTTTCTGGCAGCGTGAAGAAACCCGACGGCAATGTTGTCACTTTGGCATTGAACGACAACGGTACAAATGGCGATAGAAAGGCAAATGATGGTATTTATACCGCGTCGCTAACTCCCGACAAATTGGGCGAATATGCGGTTACAGTTAAATTGGATAACAAATCTGGCACGGGACAATTGAGCAGCGGAAGTATTAATTATGCGCCAAGTCCAACTGGTCACATTCCTGCCGCCACCACCACGCCCATTACCGACAAATTTGAACGGGTTGTTCAAGCACAGGTGATCGCCAAACCCACTTTACAAAACCACGAACGCGTCATGAATTGGGCTGAGTCCATGTATCCCACCATTTTGACGGCTTTAAATAAGCAAGAAATAGATATTCCTCCTTTTAAAGTTCGTTTTTATCCTTTAGCCAATACTTACTTAGGATTTAATAGCTTAGATAGCCAAATATATATTTATGATCCCGATGGTAAGATTTTTGGAAGAACGGACGTATTCTCGGTCGGACAAATGTCTAGCTTCTTTAGCTTTGCGCAACAATCTGAATTTTAAAGATAATTAACTTGCAAGCCTATTTTTCGTTTGAAAAGTAGGCTTTTTTTAACGCTTGCGTTTTGGTGAAAAATCAAGGATAATGCGCGCTTCATTTGGAGAGATGGCAGAGCGGTTTAATGCGGCGGTCTTGAAAACCGTTGTGGGCTTGTACCCCACCGGGGGTTCGAATCCCTCTCTCTCCGCCAACCTCCCCACCTTTTAAATACAATATGTTGAAAATATTCATTTTTTTATTTGCAGCAAATGTGTGGGCTATCGATCAAGCGGCGACTCCGTTTTCTAATCCTCAGCAAGAAACTACTTATCAAAAACTCATCGAAGAATTGCGGTGCGTTGTCTGTCAAAATCAATCACTTGCCGATTCGAACGCCTCTTTAGCTCAAGATTTACGCAATGAAGTCCGCTCAATGGTGCAACAAGGCAAATCAGAACAACAGGTTACGAATTTTTTAGTGGAACGTTATGGTGATTTTGTGTTATATCGTCCGCCTTTAAAATCAACAACTTATTTGTTATGGCTTGGACCTATCGCATTATTATTAATTGCTTTTGCAACCGGTTTTTATTTCATTCGCCGCCAACCTAAAGCAGTTTCTACCTTAAGTGCTGACGAACAATCACAATTAGATAAGATATTGAATTCTAAGGAAAAATCATGATTTTTTGGTTTGTGGCTGGTCTTTTAATTGCCTTAGCATTAGCCTTTGTATTACCCCCATTTCTACGCAAATCTTCCCCCGTTGTTTCTCAAGAAAATAGTTCCTCGCGTGATTTAAATATTTCTATTTATCAAGAACGTTTAGATGAATTAAAACAACTTAATTTATCAGAAACCGACTTTGCGCAAGCAAAAACTGAATTAGATAAAACCTTATTAGAAGATATTCAAACTGAACAAACGATTTCTCCAGAAACTCAACCTCGCGGACGCTGGGCGGCAGTGGTTGTTTTAATTATATTACCCATTTTAGCAATTGGAACATTTTGGAAAACAGGGCATTTTGCTATTTTAGAAACGATCCAAAAAGCCCCTTCTCAAACTAAACAACAAGCCGAATTAAATTCCTTAGATGAAATGGTTGGGCGTTTAGTTGAAAAAATGAAACAAAATCCAGAAGATTCAAAAGGTTGGGTAATGCTTGGACGCTCTTATTTGGTATTAGAGCGCTATGCAGAAGCCGAGCAAGCCTATGCAAAAGCCGTCGTTTTAACTAAAGAAACCGATCCCGACATAGTAGCCGATTATGCCGAAGCAATCGCATTTAAAGATGATGGTCAAATTGCAGGAAAACCTTTAGAACTTATTCAAAAGAATTTAAACAACTTTCCAGATCATCCGAAATCTTTGTGGTTAGTAGGCTTAAATGCGGCACAACAAGAAAACTTTAAAGAAGCCGTGCAAAATTGGGAGAAAGTTTTAGCGCAAATGCCGCCTAATTCTGAAGCGTGGAAAACCATGCAAAATCACATTCAAGAAGCAAAGAAAGCGGGTAATTTGCCAGTAGAAACTAAACTAGAACCGAAAGAATCGCAACCCATTGTTTCAAATGTGAAATTGAATGTTCAAATCGAGGTTGATCCCGCTTTGCAAGCCCAATTACAACCCGAACAAACCGTTTTTATTTATGCGCACCCAACGCAAAATAAAATGCCGCTTGCAATGATTACCAAAACCGCAAAAGAGTTACCTTTAAATGTAACATTAGATGATTCGCAAGCAATGTTACCGACAGCAAAACTCTCGCAATATCAAGAAGTTATCATTTCTGCGCGGATTTCTAAAACAGGTACTGCCGCTCCTCAAAGTGGTGATGTTTTTGGAGAAACTGGCGTGATTAAAATTAACGAAGTTTCTCAACCGATTAAAATCACCATTAATCAAGTAGTTCCCTAATATGTTAGAAATTAAAATTAGCGACATTGATAGTGCCGCACGAATAGCAAAAACGTGGGCAACTCATGTCATTAGTTTATTTGATACCGATTTCAATGCAGAGGAATATTTCCTACCTCTTCCTAATTATAATTCTTCATATCAATTAAAACGATATTATTTTGATGATGTGTTATTGCAAGATAACAGTTTTAACTCAAAGAACTTGAAACCCGCTACTTTAGAACAAATTCAAGAAATTCTTCAATTTACTCAATCACTTATTTATCAACATAAATTACTTATTCATTGTAATGGTGGGATTTCTCGTTCTCCAGCAATTGCGTGCGGTATTTTGTGTCAACATGGGCTTTCTCCTCAACGTGCAATCGATAAAATCCTTGAAATCCGCGATATTGCAAGTCCAAATAGTTACATTATTCAGTTATTAGATAACAAATTAAACCTTAATAACCAATTAATTACAGAAATTAAATCGCGGCACTTTCTATTTAGTTAAATTTTCCTGCAAATACATTAATTTCAAATATCTATAATAACAACCTTCGGCATTTGAAATCGCTAAAATAAAACCTTCTTTCCCATCTAAAAAACCAAGCTTAAAAAAGTAATTTTTTATAAAGGTTGACAAACCATGCAAAATGGCTTTGCTTAAACTACTTTTCTTACCTTTTTCAAATGCCATTTGCGCCCCGATTGTTGAATAGGAATTCACTTTATTTAAAACGCTATTCAAATCATCATAGGCATAATGTAATAAAGGTTGTTTTAAATAGCCAGCTTCTCCCTTCTCAACCATGACTTTTTCATGAATTAAATTGTTGGTGAAATGCGCTGTTCCTCGTTTCCACAAACGCAACACATAATCGGGATACCAACCGCCATGTTTCATCCATTTTCCGCAATAATTTGATAATCTTGGAATATAGAAAGCGGTAAATTTTTCTTCACGAATGGCTTGTTGAATTTCTAAAGAAAGTTCTCTTGAAATTTCCTCATCAGAATCAATCGATAAAACCCAGTCTCCCGTCGCTTTTTCTAAAGCACGATTCTTTTGAATTCCAAAGCCTTGCCAATCGGTTTCAAAAACCAAATTCGTAAATTGTCGACAAATCTCTTTTGTTTGATCGGTACTTCCCGAATCTAAAAGAATTATTTCATTTGAAAAAGATAATGAATTTAAACAATTATTAATTGTTTTTTCTGCGTTTTTTGCAATGATAATTACTGAAAGCGTTGGCTGCATAATAAACCCACTAACCAAGCAAAAAGATGCGCTTCTGTAAAATCTAGCAAGGCGGAATTAAACAAACAAATGCTCGCCATTGTTAAGGCTAATCCCTGCGCTACATAACCTTCAAATAGCGGTAAAACTTTTGCTATGTTCCACAAACTTACTAACATTCCAACAAATAAAATAACCCCTATCAAACCCCATTGCGTTGCAATCATTAAATATTCGTTATGCGGGTTTTGAGTGGGGCGTGGAGAAATTTTTGCGTATTCTTTTTCAAAACTCCCAGTTCCTTTCCCAAAAAGCGGATTTTTTTGAAATAATTTCCAACTGTATTTGTAATATTCTAAACGCATCCCTAAAGAAGTATTTTCAGGATAACCTTGCTCATATTTTTCTATATCGTTGAAACCCGCAATTAAGCGATGTTGTAATGTGGGTGAGAAATGATATAAACCAATCGCAACTATGATTGCTAAAACAATCCCAGAAATTAGACCTTTTGCTTTAAATAATTGCCAAAGTAGCAATAACATTAAAATAAAGAATAAAATATAACCTGTTCTTCCAAATGATAAAAATAACGTATCAAATAAAGCTAACATTGCGAGAAATAAGGCGGGATAGCGGTATTTTTTATGTAAAAAAGCAAATAAAATCAAAGCGTAAGCTGCAAAGATCATGATAATGCTTTGCGTAATGTAATTTTTAAATGCGGGGGCATTGGAAATTGCTTTTCCAGAAATTGGAATTCCTAATGCGTATAAGTAAGAAACAATTAAAGTAACGATGATAGAAACTAATAAAGCAAACCACGCATACTTTTTGCTTTTTAGTTGACTAAAAGAGATTAAAAAAAGTGGAATTAAAAATAATTCGCGGTATTTTGCAAATGTATCGAAACTTTCTTTCCAACCCACTGAAGAATAAAAAAAACCTATGATTATAAAAATCAACAAACTGATTGCCCACAAAGCAACAGGTTCTCTTTTAAATGTTGACAAATGAAACTGATTTCTAAACATTCCTTTTAAGATGAATAATAAAATTAAATTATATAAAGCAACTATCAAGGTTAAATTATTGGTGATTGCGGTAGAAATGGGAATGAAAAACCCTAGCAAAATGATCGCAATCAAGTTACTTATTGAGAAAAACTGAAAAAGATTCATCTGAAAATTATTGAGCATTATTAGGGTGAGCGCGGTGACCATGCGGATTCACGGACTTCTGCGCCCGCTTCGACGCTGATGCGCTGCCGCACCCGCCCGTCGATGGAAACCGCCGCCAATGACCGTTGCGTCGCGTACATGACCATGCTGCCGTTGGGGGCAAATGACGGCGATTTGTCTGCGGATGTTTCGCTCAAATAGCGTATTTGACCGTTTTCTAAGACCGCGATTCGATATGCCCCGCCATCGCCGTTAATTAACACAAGTCGTTGACCAGACGGGGAAAAACTCGCACGGGCGTTGTAATTGCCTTGAAAAGTTAATCTTTGTGCCGATCCGCCTTTGCTAAGTATTTGATAAATTTGAGGTTTTCCGCCTCGATCTGAAGTAAAAACAATCGTTTTTCCATCGGGCGACCACGCGGGTTCAGTATCGATTGCCTGATCATACGTTAAACGCTGCAAAGATTTTGTAGTTAAATCAAGCACATAAATTTCTGCGTTGCCGTCTTTAGAAAGCGTCATCGCCAATTTTGTGCCGTCGGGCGACCACGCGGGCGAACTGTTCAAACCTTGATGCGCCGACACCTGATCGCGTAAATTGCTATAAATATCTTGGACATAGATTGCCATGCGTTTATTTTCGAGCGACACATACGCCAATCGCCGACCATCAGGCGACCACGCGGGCGATAAAATCGGCTCGTCACCTTGCGCAATGATTTTTGCATTAAACCCATCAAAATCAGAGACTTGCAATCGATATTGTTTGCCTTTCGCGGTTTTATGGGTGGTAATGTAAGCAATCCGCGAATCAAATGCGCCCATTTCGCCCGTTAAAGTTTGATAAATTAAGTCACTGATTTTATGGGCAGTTTTTCTCAAATCCATTCGCGCCGACGGCAAACTTTGCGATAACATTGTTTGTCTGTCCACCACATTAATCAAATGAAAAGTAACCGTATAATTATTTCCCGTTGTTTGAACAGTTCCTAACACCACATAACGGGTTAATTCTTTCCATATTGCAACATTTAACTGCGTAGGATTATTAGGTTTTTCAGGATGTTGCGTATTTTGTAATACCGAAAATCTTCCACTTCGTCCTAAATCATTTGAAATGATCGTTGCAACATCTTCTTGCACGGGTAATCCACTGATTTCTAATCCAAACGGTACAACCGCAATCGGTAATGCGCTTTCCATGATTTGTGTAATGTCGATATTTAATGCCGCAAATGCGTTCTGAAATATACATAATTGCATGATTAATAAGATATTTTTTATCATTTTACTGCCGCCTTGTAATTCAAGTTAATATCGTAAAATTCACCCAACTGATAAAGTTTGCTATCTTTTCCTTTAGGAACGGGCAACGGAGAGGATTTTCTTATCCCAATTTCAACCAAACGATCAAACTCTTTATTTCCACTACTTTGTAATAAAATAACGTCCGTAATTTGACCATTTTCCTGTGTTTTAATATTAAATTCAGCAACCAATTCTTTTGAGAATCCTTTAATTAAGGGTTCGGTATTTGTTTGAATAAGTGCTTTAACACCACTTTTGTAAGTTCCAATAAGGGACATTTCTTGAAAATTAGGCACACTTTTTTGAGGAATACTGTTTTTATCATTGGCATCAGATTCTTGAAAATCTCTAAAACTATTTTTTGTCGTTGGGGTTTCTTCATTTATGTGAGGTTCAGAACTATCTTCAATTGGCATTTCTTTAGGAGGCTCTTTTTTCGGTAAAGTCTTTTTAAGTTCTTGTTTTTTTTGGAGTTTCTTTTTACGTTCTTCATCTTTTAAACGTTTTTCTTCTGCTTTTTTAGCGCGAGTTTCAGCTCTGGCTTCCTCAAGAATACGTTTATTTTCTTCCTCTCGTGCCTTTTTTTCAAGATTTTGTCTTTCAACAAGTTCTTCTTGACGTTTTTTATTTTCTAGTTCTTTTTCTTTACGGGTAATTTCTTCTTCAAGTTCACGTTTTTTATCTGCTAAACGTTTATCTTCTTCAAGTTTTTGTTTTTTCTGTTCTTCTAATTCTTTTTGTTCTTTTTCTTTTTGATTTTTTTGAAGTTTCTCAAGATGTTTTTCCTCTTCTTTTTGAGCTAATAAAATTTTATTTAAACGCTCTTCTTCTTTCGAACGCTTTTCTTCTGCCAATTTTAATTGTTTTTCTATGTCAGCGGCTTTCTTTTCATTTTCTTGACGTTTTTGTTCCGCTTCGGCGACGGCTTTTTCTTGCTTTTCTTTTTCTAATTTCGTTTGTTCTTCAAGTTGTTGTTTTTGAACAACTAAATTTAAAGATTTTTCATTAATGGCTTTTTCTTTTTGCATTAAATTTTCTTCGGCTTCCTTGTGTTTTTGTTCTATGTCTTGTTGTTTTTTCTCATTTTCTTGTTGTTTAAGTTTTTCTTCCTGTTGTTTTTTAGCTAAGGTTTCTTGAATAATTTTTTGATCAAAAGGTTTTACTTTCACAGATTGAGAAACCACCGCACAATCATTATTTAACGATTTTTTTGTTCCCCAATTAATTTTAGAATTAGATAATATGATCATTACAACACACAAATGTATTGCAATCGCTAATATAATACTGGTTAAATAATGTTTTCTCATAATCATTTTAAAGAAACATTGATACCTTTAGATTGTAGAATAATCATAAAGTCTTCTAATTTTCCAAAGGTAATTTCTTTATTAGGTTCTAATGTAATCATATTATTTTTTGAATTTTTTAATAATTCTTTAATCGTATCGGCAATTTCTTCAGCATTTTCTATTGTTTTATTCGTTTGATTATCTCCAATAAAAACATAACCTTTCAAATCTATTTTTAAAATAAGTTCGCTCGTTTCTTCTGTAGTATCAACTTGCTTTGATTCATTTGACATTAAAGGTGATGTGACCATAAAAATCACCAATAACACCAACATTACATCAATGTAAGGAACAACGTTCATTTCTACAATATGTCGACGTGAACGGCTCATATAATTTGCTCTTTCTCAACGGTTTTCTCGGTTTTTTCAGGTTTATCATTTGCTAACATTTGATGTGCTAAACGTTGCAAGATAATACTAAATTCCTCGACAAAATTTTCATATTGATTATTTAATTTATCGACTTTTGTTATATAGTTGTTATACGCCATCACTGCGGGAATTGCGACAAATAAACCCATTGCCGTCGCAATTAACGCTTCAGAAATCCCGGGTGCAACCATTGCTAAAGTCACTTGTTTAACTGTCGACAAACCATGAAATGAATGCATAATTCCCCACACAGTTCCAAACAAACCAATATACGGACTTACCGATCCTAAAGTCGCTAAAATAGGGAGTTTTTCTTCAAGTTTCTCTAGTTCTTTTTGCATCGTTATTTTCATTGAGCGTTGCGCTCCTAAAACCATATCCATTGCTAACATATTATTTTGACGATGTAATTTTGCAAAAGTTTCATATCCAGCAATAAATACTTGATCTAAAACACTTTTTTGATAACGATATTCAGAAACTTGTGAATATAAATGATTGAAGTCTTTAGTAAAAGCGAATTGCTCAAGAAATTTAGTTGCTTGTTGGGTTGCTTTGGTTAATTCATAACGTTTTACAAAGATAATAAACCACGAATATACCGACATACTTAATAAGATTAACATAATTAATTGAACTAACAAACTTGCTTTGAGAATTAGCTCTAATGTATCGTTCATGCTTTAATTCCTGCTAAAATCAATTCTGGAATACGACGAGGTTTGAAAGTATCGGGATAAACAGCAGCAATTTTCACTTCTGCTTTACATAGTATTTCATTAGTTTTTTGATTTATGATGCTTTGTATTAAATATAAACTCGCAAAAGCAGCTTCTTTTAATTGGACAGAAACAATTAGCGCATCATTAAAACGGGCAGGCTTAATAAAATCTATTTCAATCCGTTTGACAACAAAAATACATTTGTGTTCATCTCTCAAAGTATCTTGTTCAAATCCTAAGATTCTTAACCATTCAGTGCGTGCTCTCTCCATAAAATTCAAATATTGACTATGATAAACAACTCCTCCACTATCGGTATCTTCATAATAAACTCTAATAGGAAAATTAAAATCAGGCATCAAAATTTTTCCTATTAAATAATTTAAAGAATTTTTTCATTATTATTTACTTTCTCCAAATCATTTGTAATGATTGATAGTGACTAATCTCTTCTTGTTTTCATGCTCGAGCATGAAAAGGGATTTTTTATCATCTATTTTACTCACTACCTAACGCTTTAAGTGGTGAGTAATTAACATTTTCTCATTTTGTACTCACCACTTTTAGTTATTATTTAGTAAATTGTAACTTTGAAATATCCGCAACTTGTAAAAAGAGGTTTCTTAACGATTGCAACAAAGCTAAACGATTTTGGCGAACTTTCACGTCTTCAACCATTACCATCACGTTTGTAAAGAATGCGTCCAAAGGTTCTTTCAAAGTTGAAATCTCTTTTAATGCCGATTGATAATCGCTTGATTTAACTGCATTTTCTACCTTACCAATCAGAGATTGCAATACTTTATACAAATCTTTTTCAGAGGCTTCTTGTAATGCACTTTCTTCCACTTTATCAGAAATAGTTTCTTCAACTTTCTTCAAAATATTGTGAATGCGTTTGTTCGCTTCCGCTAATGCCGATGCAGATTCGGATTTTCTAAACTCTTCCACGCTCCGAATTCTCAAATGCGCATCTAAAGGTTTTGTTGGGCGACAACAAAGCACCGCTTCAATGCTATCGGGACTAATATCAAAATAATACGCCCGCATCCGTTCAATCACGAAATTATAAACCTGTTCTACGGGCTCTGTTGTTAAAAGCCCAAGCGTTGTTGCTGATTCGTGAAGCAATTTTTGAGTAAATTGAATTAGTTCTCTTAAATCTAATGGTAGATTTTTCTCAATTAAAATTCTTAACAAACCAATCGCTGCCCGACGTAAACCATAAGGGTCTTTATCACCAGTAGGAATTTTTCCAACCTCAAAAATGCCCACTAAAGTATCTAAACGATCGGCTAATGCAGCGGCTTGCCCCGCATTTGAAATCGGTAATTCATCGCCTGCAAAACGTGGCAAATAATGTTCACGAATCGCCTGAGCAACTTCTACGGGTTCTTTATCATTTTTAGCATAATATTCGCCCATAATTCCTTGTAACTCTGGAAACTCGCCAACTAACCCACTTAACAAATCACATTTGCACAATTTCCCCGCACGATTTGTTTCGTTTTCATTCGTTTGAAGTTGTTTTGCAATGAAGCTTGCTAATTTAGAAACTCGAATTGATTTTTCATATAAACTGCCAAGCTTATTTTCAAATGTCACAGTTTTAAGAGTTTCTAAGCGACTTTCTAAAGAAACCGTGCAATCTTGTTTCCAGAAAAACATCGCATCGGTTAAACGTGGACGAATTACCCGTTCATTTCCTGCTTGCACTAATTCTGGCTGACGACTTTCTATATTACTTAGTGTAATAAAATACGGTAATAATTTACCAGTTTCTTTACTTATTAAATGGAAATAACGTTGATGACCTTTCATTACTGAAATTAACGCTTCGGGTGGGACTTCTAAAAACTGTTCTTCAAATTTTCCTACCACTGGAACTGGATATTCCACCAAACTTGCTACTTCTTTGAGTAATTCCTCATCAATGACGGCTTCACCATTGTATTGTTCTGCGGCTTCTTTTACTAATAATTCTACACGGGCTTGGCGTTCAGAAAAGACTGGAATAACATGACCTTGCTCTTTTAAAATCTTTTGATAATTAGCGGCATGATCAATCGATAATTCTTCTGGACAATGAAAGCGATGTCCTCTCGTGGTACGATTTGATTTTGCTCCCATAATTTCAGCATCGATGATTTGATCATCAAATAACAAAACCACCCAATGTACTGGACGCACAAATTCAAAATCTTTATCACCCCAACGCATTCGTTTTGCAATAGGTAAAGACGCTAAGGCTTGATTAACAATTTCAGGTATAAGTTCAACGGTTGGTTTTCCCACTTGTTCCATACGATGAACTAACCAACTTCCTTTATCTGTTTCTAATTTTTCTAATTGAGAAACCTCAACCCCACAAGAACGCGCAAAACCTTCAGCTGCTTTACTCGGTTTTCCTGTTTTATCAAACGCAGCTTGCAATGCAGGACCGCGTTTTTCAATAATTTGAGTAGGTTGAGTCGTTTCTAAGTTTTTTACTAAGACTGCTAAACGACGCGGGGTTGCAAAAGGAGTTGCAATAGCATAGTTTAAACCTCTACTTTCTAACCCATTACAAACCCCCGAATGAAATGCTTCTGATAAAGCAATCAACGACTTTGGAGGTAATTCTTCCGTTCCAATCTCAATCAATAAATCTTTTTGCATCGTAGAAATCCTTTAAAAATGTAAATCTGTTTTAAAATGAAATATTTTCGTAAATATCTTCAAAAGGTAAGGCTAAATCTAAACTTTTTAAATAAGGGGTTTCTAATTGATATATTTCTCTTTGCCATTGATTCTCTTGACGATAAATCTCTACATAGCGTTCATGTTGAGCAACTAACACATATTCTTCTAAACTATCTAATTGTTGATACGCATAGCGTTTCTCAGTTCGATCATAACGTTCTGTACTTGGAGAAAGCACTTCAATAATTAATTTCGGTGTAGTTTCAACATGGCTTTTTTGCAATGAATCTTTATTACAACTTACTTGCAAGTCTGGATAATAAAACCGTTCAGTTGTTCTAGTTTTAATATGTGTTTTTATATTTTCCATATACACTCGACAAGGTGATCCTTTCAAATGCACTTTTAATAAAACAACTAAATTCGTTGCAATAACATTATGTGCTTTACTTTCTCCAGACATTGCATATACTTCACCATCAACATATTCATAACGAATGGGGCTAGTTTCTTCACCACTTAAATAATCTTCTGGTGAAATGATCATTTTTAAGGCGGCGTTCATCATTTTTCCTCAATCTAAAAAACTAAAAGTCTACAAAACTAAAAGTTGCTTCAATTATTCGATTATTTTTAATTTCAACAGTGCAAGCATGTCGACTATAAGAACGGGGTGTATGAAAAACAATAATAGTTTCATCAACATATTTGCTTAAATCGTGTGGTTTCAAATCAAAATGGTTTTTTAGTTTTTCTAAATCACCTAATGTTTTAGATTGCTGGGCTAATTGGCAAAACTGTTCAACGTCTTTTGCAGCGGCAAACATCCAAAAAAATTTTACCATCATAAAAAAAGTAAAGCCAATAAAAATAATTAAAATTTCGAGCAATGTTTTCTTCATATTCTTTCTAATTCCCTCACTCTTTCAAAACAGAAGAAAAAGTGAGGAAATTCATTAAGCAACGGTTTGACACATGGGAAAGCCAAGTGATTGACGACGATTGAAATAGGCTTCGGCGACAGCTCTTGCTAACCCTCTGACTCTTAAGATAAATCTTTGACGCTCAGTAACAGAAATTGCTCGACGTGCATCTAATAAATTAAAAGTATGTGAGGCTTTCAAAGTCATTTCATACGCTGGTAATGGCAAATCTTTTTTGATGAGATATTCACTTTCTTTTTCACAAGTATCAAACCAATCAAAAAGTTTTTCTGTATTTGCGTGTTGAAAGTTGTAAGTCGACATTTCAACTTCGTTTTGGTGAAATACATCGCCGTAAGTAATTTTGCCTAATGCACCGTCCGTCCAAACTAAATCAAAAACGCTTTCTACGCCTTGCAAATACATTGCAATTCTTTCTAATCCGTAAGTAATTTCGCCAGTTACGGGACGGCATTCTAAACCGCCAACTTGTTGAAAATAGGTGAATTGTGTGACTTCCATGCCGTTCAACCAAATTTCCCAACCCAATCCCCACGCGCCGAGTGTGGGAGATTCCCAATTATCCTCAACAAAACGAATGTCATGCACCAACGGATCGATGCCCAACGCTTTGAGCGAATCCAAATATAAATCCTGAATATTTAAAGGGGAAGGTTTGATAACTACTTGATATTGATAGTAATGTTGCAAGCGATTGGGATTTTCGCCATAACGTCCATCGGCGG
>JGI20214J51088_10002178_pt1 | contig 13210 bp, 11 predicted proteins | sample WetSurMetagenome_FD_51088 | JGI IMG/M metagenome (IMG submission 51088)
TGAATACGAGCGCCTCTTCGCATACCACGAGGTGGACCGCCGTGCCTTCTACGCCGTGGAGGCGGACTTCGTGACCACCGAAGACGGCTCGGGCATTGTCCATATGGCCCCGGCCTACGGCGAAGACGATTACCGCGTCTCGCGCACCTACGATCTCCCCACCATCCATCCGGTGAACCGGAGTGGTGCGTTCGGGGCGGAGGTAGCGGACTTCGCCGGGAAATTCGTGAAAGACGCCGACCCGCTCATCATCCAGAACCTGAAGTCCCGGCACCTGCTCTATAAGAAGGAGACCATCACCCACAGTTATCCGCACTGCTGGCGCTGCAAGACGCCGCTGCTGTACTACGCGCGCGAGTCGTGGTATATCAGCACCACGAAGTATGCAGCCCGGATGATCGAACTGAACAAGCAGATCAACTGGGTGCCGCCCGAGGTGGGGGAGGGACGGTTCGGCAACTGGCTGGAGGAAAACAAAGACTGGGCGCTCTCCCGTGACCGGTTCTGGGGGACGCCGCTCCCCGTCTGGGTATGCGAAGCATGCCAGGGACAGCGGTGCGTGGGGAGCATCGAGGAACTCCGGCAGGGCGAGAATGTTCCTGAGCCGCTCGACCTGCACAAGCCCTGGGTGGACGCGGTGACCTTCCGCTGCTCCTGCGGCGGCACCATGCGACGAACTCCCGAACTGATCGACGTCTGGTTCGATTCGGGGGCGATGCCGTTTGCGCAATGGCACTACCCGTTCGAGCACCGCGACCTGATCGATTCCGGGATGCAGTATCCCGCCGATTTCATCTCGGAAGGCATCGATCAGACCCGGGGATGGTTTTATTCCTTGCACGCCATCGGGACCTTCCTCTTCGACAAGCCTGCCTACCGGAATCTCCTCGTGAACGAGCTGATTCTGGACAAGGAGGGGCAGAAGATGTCCAAATCGAAGGGGAACACGGTCAATCCCTTCGAGATCATGGCGAAATACGGGGCCGACGCCACGCGATGGTACCTGGTGACCACCAGTCCCCCCTGGCGTCCCACGATGTTCGATGAAGACGGGCTGGGCGAGGTGCAGCGGAAGTTCTTCGGAACGCTGCTGAACACCTATGCGTTTTTTGCTCTCTATGCCAACATCGACGGGTTCACCTACAGCGGACCGCGCATTCCGGCGGCCGCACGTCCGGAAATGGACCGCTGGATTCTCTCGGAACTCAACTCCCTGCTCGGGCGCTATGCCGAAGCGATGGACGCGTATGATGTCACCAGGGCGGCGAGAAGTGTCAGCGACTTCACGATCGACCAGCTGTCCAACTGGTACGTCCGCCGCAACCGCAGGCGGTTCTGGTCGGCGAAGGGGCGCGCCGAGAACGCCGGTGCCGGAGAAGATAAGAATGCGGCGTACCAGACCCTCTATGAATGCCTGACGGCGGTGACAAAGATGATGGCTCCCTTTGCGCCGTTTGTCGCCGATGAACTGTTCCGGAACCTGAACACCGTGACCGCCCATGAGCAGGAAACTTCCGTCCATCTGACGCACATGCCCGTGCCGGATCCTTCCGTGATCGATCCCGCGCTTGAGGAACGGATGAAGCGTGCGGAGAAGATCGTGATGTTTGTCCGTGCCATGAGGATGAAATCGAACATCAAGGTGCGGCAGCCCTTGCAACGGATTATCCTGCCGATCGCCAGCGACCAGGAGCGGGAGGCGATCCGCCTCATGGAAGACGTGATCATGGATGAGATCAACGTGAAGGCGATCGAATATGTGACGGACGACTCGGGGATGGTGAAGAAGCGGGCGAAGGCGAATTTCAAGGCGCTGGGCCCGCGGTTCGGGAAGGCGATGCAACAGGTTGCCGGCCGGATCAAAGACCTGACGGCGGCGGAGATCGGCGAGCTGGAACAGACCGGTCGGCTGGAACTCGTCGTCGGAACCGAGCGGTACACCCTGGGCCGAGAGGATGTGGAAATCCTCCGCGAAGATATCCAGGGCTGGCTGGTGGAGTCCGACGGCGGACTGACCGTGGCGCTGGACACGGCGCTGACCGACGAGCTGGTTGCCGAGGGAAGCGCGCGCGAGTTTGTGAGTCGCATCCAGAGTATGCGGAAAGACGCGGGGTTTGTGGTGACGGACCGCATTGCCGTTGCCTACCGCGCCCCCGCGCGGCTGCAACAGGCGATCGAGGCCCTGGCTCCGTATATCCGGACCGAAACGCTGGCGGTGGAGCTGTCGTCCGAGTTTCAGCCGGGCGAGTTCTCCGCCACACAGGACATCAACGGTGAGCAGGTGGAAGTCGGCATCGAGCGCCGGCCCCGCCCTTCATGAATCGAGGACAAGGAGAAGCAATGGCGAAAAAGGGATCGAAGGCGATCGTCAAGTCGACGGTGGAGATCATGAAAGAGAAGACCGCCTCCCGGGCGAAACAGATCAAGAAGGCGAAAGCCAACCTGAAAAAGGCCGCTGTGGCGCGTAAAGCGGACGCGCGGCTGCTCGGTCCGAAAACCTTCACGCCCAGGGATCTCCAGCATTTCAAGACGATCATCCTCGAAAAGCGCAAGGAGACCGTTGAGGAACTGGACACCCTGAAAGAGAGCATGATGGACGTGACCACAGGGGAATACGTGAGCGAAAACTCCACCTATTCGCTGCACATGGAACAGGGGACCGACGCCATGGAACGGGAGAAGACCTTCCTGTTTGCCTCCCGCGGAAGCAAGTTCGTGAACCAGCTGGATGACGCCCTGGTCCGTATCGACGCGGGAACCTACGGCGTTTGCCGGGTCTGCAGTCTCCTGATTCCCAAAGAACGGCTGGAGGCCGTCCCGACGGCCCAGACCTGCGCCGAGTTCAAGAACACCAATGTCCCCTGCGAACGCGGCAAGCTTGCCATGGCGAAGCTGCGGAAACAGCAGGGACAGGGTTGACGGGTCCCGCTCCGTGCGCGTCCTGATCCTCTCCCTCGCCATTCTCGTGACCGACCAGTGCACGAAGCTCCTGGTCAAGGGCATCAGCATTCCCTGGCTGGGAATCCATCTCCAGGGTATGCCCTACGGTGCGAGCCGGCCGGTGCTGGGTGACTTCTTCCGCCTGACCTACATCGAGAACCCCGGTATGGCATTCGGGATCGACCTGGGAGGGAAACTCTTCTTCTCGATCTTCTCGGTGGCGGCGAGCGCGGCCATCCTCTATTATCTCTACCGGACGCGCGGTGGGCCGCTCGGGTTCCGCCTTTCCCTGGCAATGATCCTCGGCGGCGCGGTGGGAAACCTTGTCGACCGGATCTTCTACGGCGTGATCTTCGGCGATGCCCCGCTCTTCTACGGGCGCGTGGTGGATTTCTTCGATATGGACTTCTTCAACATCTCCCTCGGCAGCTATCACCTGACCCGGTGGCCGGTGTTCAACATCGCTGATGCCTCCGTGAGCATCGGCGTGGTCCTCCTGCTGTTCTTCCATCGTTCCATGGTCCGCGCCGAGCCTCGGGCCGATGAACGACCGGCGCTTGCCGGTGAGGGAGAGAGACCGCCCGGCGGCGAACGGCAATAACGCCGGAACGTCGCCGCCATGCCCCACACTCTTGAGATCATTGTTCCTCCCGGGAAGAAGAAGGAACGCCTCGATCTCTATCTTACCCATCACGTCGAGAATGCCACACGGACCAAGGTCCAGCGGGCCATCCGTGAAGGTCTCGTGCTGGTCAATGGCGACACGGTCCGTTCCAGTTATGCGCTCACGGGCGGCGAAGTCATCCAGGTCACCCTCCCCAGCCCCCCGCCCCAGGACGCCCTGCCGGAGCCCATTCCCCTCGATATCGTCTATGAGGACGACTTCCTGCTTGTCGTGAACAAGCCCGCGGGAATGGTCACCCATCCGGCACACGGGAACTACACCGGGACGCTCGTGAATGCCGTGCTGCATCATTGCGGCGGACTGGCGGCTCTGCAGGACCCGCAGCGGCCGGGAATTGTACACCGCCTGGACAAAGAGACCTCGGGTTTGATGGTGGTCGCGAAAACGGAGCAGGCCCTGGCGGCGCTCTCCCGGCAGTTTGCGCGGCGTACCGTCCGCCGCGAATACCAGGCGATCGTCTGGGGGGTCTTCCGGGAGCGGCAGGGACTGATCGAGGCGGACCTCGGACGCAGCAAACAGGACCGGAAGAAAATGGCGGTGGTGGCGGAAGGAAAGCCCGCTGCAACCGAGTACGTTCTTCTTGAGCAGTTTTCCTACCTCGCACTCCTCCGCTTGAAACTGCGGACGGGACGCACGCACCAGATCCGCGTCCATCTGGCGCATATCCACCATCCGGTCTTCGGCGATCCGACGTACAACGGACGGCATCTGATAGCGGGTCCGGGCACGCCGAAACAGAAAAGCGAAGTGGAACACCTGCTCGCACTGATCCCACGACAGGCCCTGCACGCCAAGACGATCGGCTTCACCCATCCTGCATCGGGCCTCCCCCTGGATTTCGATTCCGCGTTGCCGGCGGACATGGAGGCCGTGATCCGACGACTCCGGGGTTCCGACGACGGCCGGTAAGTGCCCGCAGGGGTTGCCTTTCAGGTACTCAGGCGCTATATTGATCGAATCTTCTCCGGCCCCCGGGGCAGGAGGAATCCTTCATCACCACCACCGTCTGGAGGAACAATGCGCAACCTGCACCATATTTCCGGTCCCATCCGGACTGCGGTTCTGCTCGGTGCGTTCGTTTTGCTCTGTGTCCAGGGAGCGACCGCACAGTCGGACCTGGAGAACGTCCTGAAGCAGTACACGGAAACGACCGTCAAAGGGTACATCCAACCGATGGCGGACCTGTTCGGAGCGAATATGCACTCCGGGCTCTATCCTTCCGCCTCGGTGCCGCAGACCGGTCTCTCGATCCGTCTGACGATTGTCGGCATGGGAGCGATGGTCGGTGACGACCAGAAGAACTACTCTCTCGCCCTTCCCCCGAGTTTTGCCCAGCGGACCATGCAGGCCCCGACGGTGTTCGGCCCGAAAGCCACCGTCGTCCGCGACCCCGACACAGGGCTGGAATTCAAGCCGTCCGACGGTATCATTGATGCCACGCTCTTTCCCCTTGCGGTCCCGCAGCTGACGGTGGGGCATATCTTCGGCACCGAAGCCACGGTGCGTTTCATCACGACCCCCTCGATTGGCAGCGGGAAATTTCCGAAGACAACCCTGTGGGGACTTGGCGCCCGGCACAGTGTCAGCCAGTATATCCCGGAATCCCCTGTGGATATCGCCGTGGGGTTCTTCTACAGCAGCTTCACCGTGGGCGATATCATCGACTTCTCCGGGGTGACCATCGGTGCACAGGCCGGAAAGAGCTTCGGTCCCCTGGACCTGTTCGGCGGGTTCTCGTGGGAAAAGAGCACGATGAATCTCTCATTCACGCCGTCTGCGGCCGGATCGCCCTCGGTGAATCTCGATCTTGATGGCGAGAACACGGTCCGTTTCACCGCCGGTGCCGGACTGAACCTCAGCGTGATCCGGCTTTATGCCGACGCCAATTTCGGCGCGGTGACCAACTTCTCCGCCGGCCTCGGTTTCGGGTTCTGAACGTCCGGCCGGGCGAGTAACCTCTGTCCCTCTTTTTCAGGAGAGTATCGATGAAATCCACAGTTGTTCACCTTCTCATGATGACGCTGGTGCTGGTCTGGGGGGCCTGTTCGATCGTTGATCCTTTCGTTATTGCGCTCGACCTTCCCCTCGACGCCTGTGCCTCCATCAATGACGGCTCGAACTGGAACGAAACCAGTACGTACGATATCCGTGACGAGATTTCCAGGATCAGTACGGACTATCCGGACAAGATTCATGCCACGCGCGTCAACGATATCACGGTCTATATGCCCAATCCTCCTGCGACGGGGACAGGCACGGGGACCGTGCGGTTCGCGTTTGACGGCGGCGGCCTCACCACACTGCTTACGTTCACCAACCTGCCGTTTGACAGCCTCCGCGGGAACGGCATCTCGCTCCGGTCACGCATCACCAACCCGGACCAGGTGGTGTTCAACCCCGCGGCGCTGGCGAACCTGCTGAACGTGCTGCAGGATTCGACCGGACTTCCCCATGTCAACACCATCACGCTGTCTTCCTCCGGGTTTACCTCGGTGAACGTTCCCCAGGGGACCGGCATCTGCGCCCGCATCCATTTCCAGGCGGACGCGGAGATCGGCGGCGAGTAGCGCGATTCCGTTGCGCCTTTGCAGAAGCCCCTTCGGCCCGCAGGCCGGAGGGGCTTCGCGCTTCTGGCGCTTCCACAGGCACCCGGCGGCGTGCGCCGCAGCGTGTCCGGCATCACCTTCCTCTGCTTGATTGGCGGCCTGTTCTTTCGTAAATTGCTCGTCATGCGCAATCTGCAGGGACTTACAGAAGCGGAGCTGGTGGAGTTTGCGCGCGGGATCGGCGAATCGCCCTATCGCGGCCGCCAGATTTTCCGCTGGCTCTATGCACGGGGAGCCGGGTCCTTCGAGGAAATGACCGATCTTGCCCGCTCCTTCCGTGAGCGACTTGTGCAGGAGGCGGTCATTGCCGGCGTCACTCCCGTTACACAGCGGCGTTCAGCGCAGGACGGGACGACCAAGTATCTCTTCCGGCTGGCGGATGGTCTGCATGTGGAATCCGTCCTGATCCCTCCTGCCTCCTCGTTCGCGGGGGCGGAGGCCTCGACTCAGGAGGAGCAGCAGCGGCTGACGGTCTGTCTCTCCACGCAGGTGGGTTGCGCGCTGGACTGTGCCTTCTGCGCCACCGGTACGATGGGGTTCATCCGCAACCTGACGGCCGGTGAGATTGTCGACCAGATGTTGCAGGTGCGGCGTCATTCGGGCCGGACCATCACCAATGTGGTCTTTATGGGGATGGGCGAACCGATGCTGAACTACGATGCCGTCATGAATGCTGCGGGAATCATGACGGACGGGATGAACATCGCCGCCCGCCGGATCACGCTCTCCACGGCAGGCTGGGCGGACGCCATCCGCCGGATGGGGGAGGAACGCCGGAAGGTGAAACTCGCTGTTTCGCTGCACAGTGCGGTCGACGCGACCCGCAACCGGTTGATGCCCGTAACACGACGCTTCCCCCTGTCCGTGCTCATGGACGCCATCGACCAGTATTACCGGCGCACGAAACTGCGCGTCACGTACGAATATATTCTTTTCGACGGGATCAACGATACGGACCACGAACTGAAAGAACTGATCCGCTTCGCCCGCCGGGTACCATGCAAGATCAATGTCATTCCGTTCCATTCCATCGCGTTCGCCGGACCGTCAGGATTTGCGGCGGGACTGCGGCCCTCGCGCCGGATGGAGGAAGCGGTGGCAATGCTCCGGGAGCATCATCTGACCGTCATGGTCCGGAGCAGCGCAGGGGAGGATATTGAGGGGGCCTGCGGCCAGCTGGCGGTCCGGACGGGACGCCGGCGGCACATACCGGCGGCACGGCCGGTCCAGGCCGCCAACTGAAACGACCAGAAAACCATCAGAGTGATCATGCGACTCATCCTGTTCGGCCCGCCGGGCGTCGGGAAAGGGACACAGGCCAAACTCCTCTCCGAGGAGTTCGGCATCACCCATATCTCCACCGGCGACATGCTGAGAGCCGCGGCCACGGCCGGAACAGAGCTGGGGAAGCGAGCGAAGATCATCATGGATGCCGGACAACTCGTGCCCGACGACCTGATGATCGGGATCATCCGGGATACGCTGGGATCTCCCGCCGTCGCAAAGGGGTTCATCCTCGACGGGTTCCCACGCACACTCGAGCAGGCTAAAGCCCTCTCCCGGCTCTTCGATGAGCTGGGCATCAGCGAATATAAAGTCGTGGTCTTCGACGTGGACGACGAGGAGATCATCCGCCGTCTCTCGAAACGCCTTGTCTGCGCGAACGACGGGAAGATCTTCAACACCGAAATGGACGGCGTGGATGTCGGGATGCCGTGTCCCGCCTGCGGCGGACAACTCTACCAGCGGGACGATGACATCAAGGAAACCGTGCGCCGCCGTCTGAAAGTCTATCACGGCACCACAGAACCGCTGCTGCACTATTACCGGGAAATCGGACCGCTCTACACCGTGGACGGTACCGGATCCATCGACATCGTCAACCGTGAAATCAAATTGATTCTCCAGCCGATGGGTTCGGCGGAATAAGGAGCGGTCTCCACCGCCCCCGGGATACCATGCTCAAACGCTCACCTGACCGGCCGCTCGTCGTTGCCCACCGCGGAAGTTCCGGCTCCGCTCCCGAGAACACCCTTGCGTCTTTCAAGATGGCATTCGCCGAGAATGCCGATATGATCGAGCTGGACGTGCGGATGACGCGCGACTTCTTCCTCGTGGTGCTTCATGACCAGGATATCAAGCGGACGTCCAACGGCGAGGGAAAGGTGTGGGACTATTCTCTCCAGGAACTCCGGGCGTTCGACGCCGGTGTGTGGTGCGGTCCGAAGTTCAAGGGCGAACGCATCCCCACCCTCCGCCAGGTCATGGAGCTGCTGCCTCCGCGGGTGGAACTGAACATCGAAATGAAGACGGACGGAGAGCCACGACAGCGCCTGGCGCTGGAAGAGGCCTGCATCCTGGCGATCATGGAGAAGAAGCTGGAACAGCGGACGATCGTCTCCTCGTTCGATCATGTCTTTCTCAAACGGTTTCATCATCTTTTTCCCGCCATCAGAACCGGAGCGCTGTACCTGCCCGCCCAGGATACCATGCACACGCCGTCCCGTCTTGCGCAGACGCTCGGGACGAGCGCGTTCATCTGCTCGCGAAGCCAGCTCACCCGGAAGATGGTGGAGGACGCCCATGCCCACGGAATCCCGGTCGCCTGCTACACGGTAAACACCCGCGAAGACCTCGACAGGATGATCGAGATGCATGTGGACGCGGTCATCAGCGATTTCCCCGGTCGTATCCGGGGTATGCTGCCGGCATAGCCCGGCCCCCCCGCGAGGCGGGAATCCCCATGACACGCACCCCTGCCGGCCAGCCCCGTCGCATCCTGGTGATCAAATGGGGCGCCCTCGGAGACCTGGTCGCAGCAACCACAGGGCTCCGCGCGCTGCGCGACGCATACCCTTCCTCCCACATCACCCTGCTCGCCAATCCCCTGATGGAACAGGTGTGTCCGGCGGGCACGCTGGTCGACCGGATCCTTCCGCTTGAGCGGACGCGGGACGGCATGCTTGCCACGGTCCAGAGCCAGTGGACGCTGGTACGTGCACTGCGCCGCGGCCGGTTTGACCTGGCCGTCAATCTGCGATGGACGTCGGAACGCTCCGCCGTACTGGCCGCATTGAGCGGGGCTCCGATGCGTGCCGGCTCGGGCCCCGCNTCGTGTGCGCGCCTGTACACCCATCGCGCCCTGCTGCCGACCGGCCGGCGCCACGAGTTTCAACGGCATCTGGATATTCTTGAACCGCTGGGCATTGTCCCCGACCGGATTCTTCCGTTTGTGTATATGTCGGACGACGATGGACGGTTTGCCGCGGAGTTTTTCCACGCGCACGGACTTCGCCGCGAAACCACCGTGGGAATGCACCCAGGGGCGAGCAAGCCGTCGAAGGCCTGGCCGGCNGACCGGTATGCAGAGCTCGCACNACGCTTTGCCCCGGGCACGGAGATGCGCACGCTCATCACCTGGGGACCGGGAGAAGAGGCGCTTGCCCGGGAAACCGTTGAACGTGCCGGCGGCGGAACGATCCTCGCACCGCCCACGCCGGGTGTCGGGTCCTTTGCTGCACTCATCCACCTCTGCGGCGTGTACGTGTGCAACTACTCAGGACCGATGAATGTGGCGATGGCGGTGGAGACGCCGCTCGTTGCACTGGGGTCGACATCGCCGGAGGACTGGGGGCCGTTCGGGGATATCCACCGCACCATCAACAAGTCAGGGGAGCAGGACAGCTACACGGAAGACGAACAGCTGGCGATGATGAAACAGATCAGCGTGGACGAAGTGGAGGCGCTTGTGCAGAAGAGAAGGAGGGAGCTGTACGGGAAAGATCAATAGACAATGAACAATTGTCGATATTGTCAATGGACAATTGTCAACGGTGGGTGCATCACGACCAGACACCCGGGAGAGGCGTGGAGCAGGAGGGGCAGGCACCGGCCACGAGCAGGTTGCGGATAACCTGAAACCCCGATCGCTCGATGACGAGGGTCGAGCAGGACGGGCACCGGGTGTGTTCAAGTCCGGCGACCACCCCGGGGAGATTGCCCGCGTAAACGAATCGCAGACCCGCCCTCTCCCCGATACGGGCGGCGCGGAGAAGGGTTGATGGCGGGGTCCTCTCCACATCGGACATCCGGTAGGCCCGGTGGAACGCCGTCACGTGCCAGGGAATGTCGGCTGACACCGAGACAAGAAATTCCGCAATATCAGTCAACTCCTCTTCGGAGTCGTTCAACCCCGGTATCACGAGCGTCACCACTTCCACCCAGATCCCCCACCCGACCAGCGTCCGTATCGTCTCAAGGACATTCTCGAGTCGACCACCCAGCTGCTGGTACGTCTTCTCACGGAAACTCTTCAGGTCGATCTTGAAGAGCCGGAGATGCGGACGCAGATACGCAAGGACCTCAGGCGTCCCGTTGCCGTTGGAGACGTATGCCCCGGCGATACCGTGCGTGCGGGCAAGGGAAAGAATCTCCACGGCCCATTCGCTGGTAATCAGGGGCTCATTGTAGGTGCTGGTGATAACCGGGACGCGGTGCTCGCGGGCGAGGGCCACCACCTCGTCCGCGGAGGCGGTCTTCGGCGGCGAATCGGCGTCCGGATCCCGGAGCGTCTGAGAGGTGGTCCAGTTCTGGCAGAAAGGGCAATGGTAGTCACATCCCAGCATGCCGAAACTGAGGGTCGGTGAGCCGGGGAAAGCGTGAAAGAAGGGCTTCTTCTCGATGGGATCGAGCTGGAGACCGGCGACGTATCCGGCCGGCACCTGGAGTACACCGTCCCGGTTGAATCGTACGCGGCAGATCCCGGCCTTGCCGGGAGCTATCGGGCACCGGTGACCGCAGGCGACACACTTCACCCACCCCTCGGCCATGCGCTCGAACAATATTCCGTCGCGCACATGATGGGAGACCGTTTCCCGTAATATCTCCTCTGTTTTCATTCCGGCAACTCAGCTCAGGTTGGCGGGGGATGCCTGCTTCGTTCCCCGCGCATGATTCTCCTGAGAATATACGAAGTCCGGATACCAAGGTAAACGCCGTCCCGGGAGAACAGGACGGCGTTGCAGGGGGAGGAAACGCAATTACTTTTTGTGGGGAAGAACCATCCGCTTCAACCCCGGTCGTGCCTTGGGGTCGGCCCGCTTGTCGACCACCCCACGTTTCGAACTCATCCGGTCCTGGTCGCGCATGATCTTGTCCGCGTGCTCCATCTTCTTCTGAGGAGATTCCATCCGCTTGGTCACCTCNGCGAGNTTCTTCGAGGCCTGTGCCGTGGCGAGCACGGAGACCGAAAGCCCGAGAAAGAACAGAACAAAAATCCTGGCGAGATTCTTCATGATCGTCCCCCGGTTCCTCTAGAGTTGTTTTCAATAATAAGGTAATCGGGTAAAACGAGAAAAGCAAGAGAGGGGCGCAGATTCCTGCCAATACAGATCAAAAACAGCGCGAATTTTCAGGACGCGGTCAGAATGTTAGGCTCATACCCAGGGATGGGAAGATCGGAATGCCATTGACCGCTCGCTGCCGGAGGCTTCCGGATTCGTCAATATAGTAGCTCAGCTGCTGCTGATTCTCACGGTTGTAAATGTTCTCAACATCCAGGTAGAACGACCAGTCGAGTCCCCACCAGCGCGGATACGTGGTCACGCGAACATCCAGACTGTGATAGAGGTTCAGTCGTCCGGTGTACGCGTCGCGCTCATAATCAACATCGAGGACGACCCGTCCGTTGGGGTCCACCTGTACAACGGGGGTATCGACACCTCCGAGGCGCTGGTAGACAACCCGTGGTTTCACCCCTACGGCCTGAGTGAACGGACGTCCGGAACGGAGGGTGAACCGGGCTCCGACATCCCACCGCTCGGCAAACCGGTAGTTGCCCACCACATTCACCGCGTGGCGCTGATCGAAGAGGAAGGGACTGATCACGCCGTCCCGGTCCCGTTCCGAGAACGAGAGCGCATAGCCCACCCATCCGGTGAACCGGTCGCCGGGTGCTGAACGGAGCTTTTGCAACAGCACCTCAATGCCGGAGGATGTTCCCGTTGCGTCGTTGACCGGCCGCGGACTCATGGAATCCGCCGCCACACGTACCGGAGCCGTCCACCCCGCGCGCGTAAAAATGTCCGCCCCGGTCCGCGCCGTGTACCACTGCGATCCCCGGACTTTCTCGGGGACCACGATATCGCGGAACCGCTTGTAATAGGTTTCCACTTTGAACTGCCATTCCGGAGAGACCATCCGGTCGAAGCCGAGGATGACATGGTCCGCACGCTCGGCATTCAGCGTGGCGAAATTCTCGCGCGAGAAAGCCAGGCGGAGGCGGAAATCCTGCTTCTCCATGCCCGGCGACTGGTAGTACGTCCCGATGGCGGCCCGGATCGTGCTGATCTCATCCAGTTTGTACGACACATTGATGCGTGGCGCGACATACACTTGCCGTTGTAATGTCGGATAGTAGTCGAGGCGCAGGCCGGGCTGCACAAACAGACGCTCATCAATGGCGATCCGGTCCTGGACATATCCGTTGTACCTGTTATAGCGCACGGTCTCCGCGGCGTCCGTGGGTATCACCAGTCCGCGGGAGCGGAGGAACTCCTGGAAGGATGCATCCACCTGGAAATAGCGGATGAAATCCGTACGCAGGATGTCGGCGCCTACGCCTGTCTCGATCGCATGGCTGCCGGCGGACCAGAGGATCCGCTGGGTAAAAGAGTTCTTCTGGAAGAGGTAGTCATAGTCGACGGCGAACCGGAACAGGCGGATGCCGGTGGTGTCGAGGCGGCCCAGATTCCCGGTGTTCTGGGCCGGATCCACGAACGTGCCGTCAAAGAGCCCGTCCCCGTTGTTCCGGTACCATGAGAACTGGGTCTGCGCCACCAGGTCCTGCGACGGGTTGAACTGCCAGGTGGCTCCCAGCAGCGTGTTGTAGGATTTGTCGAAGATGTTGACGCTATCCGGTGCGTCACGCTCGGCACCGGACATCAACTCGATGCCGTCGCGAGAGGTGAAGGCGTTGACC
>JGI20214J51088_10002180_pt1 | contig 13187 bp, 11 predicted proteins | sample WetSurMetagenome_FD_51088 | JGI IMG/M metagenome (IMG submission 51088)
CCGCTGTTCCAAAGAGCTTTTGACCCTTCACAAACTGTTATCTCGTATGCTGTCTGTAAAACATCACGGCCTTCAGAGATAAGCTTCCATGTAAAGCGCGGTTCTCTTGTATCAATGCTGAGAGGATTTGATAAATTTTCAGTAAGCAGTCCGCTAACTGTGACCTGACCCACTGATGTCATGAAGAAGCTTTGCAATATCAGCAGAAAGAGTATGGTTCTTTTCATGATGATGATTCTATAAAGTATCAGACTTGCATCAAATGAATGTACCAACCAAACCTAAGAAAAAATAATCTCTAAACCATATCAAAGAGATAAATAAATGCTAGAGGATGTCCTTAATGAAGCCCAGTCCAACAATTTAGAAGAGGTTTATTAGCTCTGTTCAGAATTTGTTCAGGGTTACGCCTGTGCCTGGTTCCTTCCGGTCTCCCTTATCTCCATAATGCGGTCAACCCACGATTGCGGCAGTTTCTCCAGAAACGACCCTAAACCCGACATGCTTCCTATCTGATACCTGACTTTTGGTTTATTTGTTCTCAATATTCCGGATATTAATGCTGCCACCTTTTCAGGCTCTGTTCTTTTTTGAGCAAACTTTTTAAGGTCCTCTTCAAGTTTGAACAACCGGCTTTCATAAATTGCAACTCTCTCTTTCGGGGCCTTAAGCTGTTCAACAATGTTGTTCTCTGTCCGCATTGGAGCCGGAGTTTTTATTCCTCCGCACCTGACAAGAATATTTTTTATACCATCGGGATGAAGCTCCAGGTTTAATGTTCTTGCCAGGTAGTTTACAGCAAAATCAGGTGCATGGATGTCGGCCACATACGGAACAGGGAACAGCCCGGGTGTTGAAATCCAGAGTATCCGTCCGGTTGTCTTTCGCAATAGAGGGATCATCTCCTGCAGCAATGTGATGTTACCTACCAGTCGTTTCTCCAGTTCATCTCTGAAATCAGAGATATTCATCAGCTCAACAGGAGCGATTTTTCCGCCTCCGGCAATAAAGATCACAGAGTACAACGGAGGGAGTTCCTGATTCTCTATCTGTTCCCTCACTGAGTTTGCTGCAGCATGGATCTGATCCTGTCTGGTAAGATCAAGCGGGGAAAGAGGTTTCAGGTTATCATAACCAAGAGAGTTGAGTTTTTCCGCATCAGCATCTTTGCGGACTGATGCCAGGACAGTATAACCCTCTCTGGCAAGATAAACAGAAACAGCATGCCCGATTCCTGAAGAAGCGCCTGTTACTAATACTGATTTTGAATAAATGTCTTTCATATTATATATCTATTTTTGCAAAGGTTCCGTTATAATGACATTGATGCAATACTGATTAATCAGTATTTTATGGATAAGACAATAGAACAGTTACAGCGTGAGAATGAGAAGCTTCTTGACAAACAACATTTTGTGGAAGAAGCGCTGGATTATAAAGTACTCATGAATCATATTCCTTTTTTAAAGAGCATAAGTGAGCTGAGTAACAGCGCCATAATGATATTTGATCTGTTCAGGAGGGAGCATGTTTATGTCTCTGAAAATATATCACGTTTGTTTGATCTTGATATAACAAAAACCATTGGAAATCCGGGTTATCTTAACGAAAGGATACATCCTGATGATCTGCCCGGGATGTATGAAGCAGGATTGTATTTTTTAAGTTATGCCTTTTCGCTGACACCTGAGCACCATAAAGATTTTAAGCTTGTCAGTGAATACAGGATGCTCAGTAATAATGATCGATATATCAGGATCATTGAGCAGCAGATCTGCCTTGAAGACGACTGTTTCGGTAATGTATGGCTGGCATTGGGTATAATGGATATATCTCCCGATCAATCAGTCGATGCTCTGTCACGCAGCAGGCTGATAGACACCACCAACGGGAATGTCTATTTGTTTCCTCCACCGGATAAAGAGGCCATGCTAACCACCCGTGAGCGTGAGATACTGCAGTTAATAGCCAGAGGGCTAATCAGCAAACAGATAGCCGATAAATTGTATATCAGTGTAAACACAGTCAACACCCATCGTCAGCGTATTCTTGAAAAGCTACAGGCAGAGAACTCAGTCGAGGCTATAAAATATGCTGAGAGGTTGGGATTGATTTAGACGCAGTTGAAAGTTTATAAAGTTTATAAAGTCAATAAAGTCACGCGCTCTGATCTTTTTGTTTTGTCTTCGGGGATGGTTTCTTTCGCCCCTCCGGGGCTTTTTATTTGTGGGGTAGAGATATCTCCACGGGGCGTTGCCATGGGTCTATTTTCCAAACACTTTCTTCAGCAGATCCGAGGTGCGGGCGGCAGGATTCTGGCGGATCTCTTTTTCTTCATGTGCTATCTTAACAAACAATCCCTCCATGGCTTTCCGGGTGACATAATCTGTCAGATCAGGATTCATCTTCTTCACCATTGGTATCTTGTTGTATGTGTTCATTACATCACTCCAGTATCTGGTGGCGTTGACCCTGTTAAGCGATTCCTCAATTACCGGTCTGAACTGTCTTATCAGCTCGTCGGTTGTATGTGTCTGCAGGTATCTGGTAGCAGCATCGTCACTGCCTTTTACTATGTTGACAGCATCTGTAACAGTCATCTGTTTGATGGCGGCAACGAATATATCCCTTGCTTTTACAGAGGCATCTTCAGCAGCACGGTTTATTGAGAGAACAACTTCATCAACTTTCTTACCCATGCCTAAAGCACGCAGCTTTTCTTCAACACTCTTTGCCTCGGCCGGGAATGGGATCTTTATCTCCTGATCGCCAAAGTACCCATTCACTTTGGAGACCATGTCAACACCTTTATTTATGCCGTTGCTGAGTGCCTCTTTGATACCTGCTGCAGCCTCATCCTGGGTCAGCCCGACAGAATTTATGTTCTTCTTCACAAATTTCTGTGCATTCTTCAATACCTGCCCGTGTACACTAATGGTACAAACAGCCAATATCACCGCAATAGAAATAACTGACCTTCTCATATAGATGTTTTTTGACTTTCTTTCTGCAATTATCATGCAAGTTTAGTAGCTGGCAGATGAATTATTACCTTGGTTTATGCAATGGTTGTCTCAGTCGTCAGTTTAGCGTTTGGGATTTCACTCTACGCTTTATGCTCTATGCTTTGTGGACTTATGGCCATGCGGTCACACAGTCATGCAGTCGTTAATCTGACTGAAAGACTGAAAGACCGTATGACCCCACTCGCCTGCCAATAGTCTAATTCAGGCTCTTAAGATTAGATATTGCTTCCGGGACGTACTTAATAACTCCTGCTACAAGAGTGCATGTTTCCAAATCCGGACAGTTACCACAGGTGTCAAAGCCTTTGGCCTTAACGCAGTTTCTTATCTCGCAAGCATCACAGTGGCTGAACTTTGCACCCGGTTCCCTGCATCCTGTACAGTTAATCATTTCAGCAGTAATACCGGGAGCATTAAACTGAACACTCCATTTTTCAGCGGTGACTTTTCTGAGTTCATCATCATTATTAACCGTAGCTATCCGGGCATCGCAGGTAGCACAGTTCAATCCGCAACAGGCAATAATTTTTTCCATAATTTCATGTTTTAAGTTGTTTTTTTAAGCGTTATTTTGATTAGATACTAATCAACTTTCATAATATAATATATGAATTTTTTTAAAAACAAAAATATAATCTCAAAAAGTTTCTGCTCTTTTTAGCTCATGGGGATCATTTTATCAGCGGTGTGTTTTCATCTTTCCCCCTGCAGAGATCACAGAGAAAAACAATATCCCCTGCATCCTAGGTGTGCTTCGTAATGTGCTTTTATTATTAATATCCATGGATAGAATTTTATAACGCCCTGATAGCGAAGGCATCTCATCAGCAGGCTCCGCTCGCCAGCCAGTCAACCGGTAAAAATGCCCGCCTTAAATACTTTGAGAGGTCATATCGTTGGTTGCCTTGCAATATTTTATGGCTGCAATTTAATAGCAAACTATAATGCATAAAGTCTGAACTGCTGACAAGGATAAAGGTCTGCAGGGTTCCATATCCGGGCGTTGCAGATAGCGTGGTAACTACAACTAAGTATTACTTTTCTTTCATACCAAGTTCTATTGTTAACCATCAAGGCACCGGATAATTTTATGGCACCTCATTTTAACAAACACAAATAAACTACACAACTATGTTAAACTTAATTTCACTTCAGACAACAGCAGTAATGGATACAGGGTCAACCGGATTCATGCTTCTTGCGACAAGTCTTGTAATGCTTATGACGCCGGCCCTTGCCATGTTCTATGGCGGACTGGCTACCAAGCGAAACATTCTTGCAATAATGATTCAGAGTTTTATTTCTCTTGGCTGGACAACTGTTCTTTGGGTTATTTTTGGATATTCACTATGCTTCAGTGGCGGCGATGGAGGCATTATAGGCAATTTCGATAAAGCATTTCTGTCGGGTATTAGTTTAAATACTCTTTGGAGTGGCAATGGAAAAATCCCGGAGCTTGTTTTCATTGCATATCAGATGATGTTTGCCATTATAACCCCGGCTCTTATAACAGGTGCGTTTGTAAACAGAGTTTCCTTTAAAGCTTATTTTCTATTTCTCACCGTTTGGCAGATCTTCGTTTACTATCCTTTCGTTCATATGATCTGGGGTGGTGGCTTACTTGCTCACTATGGTGTAATCGATTTTGCAGGTGGGATCGTAGTTCATGCTACAGCCGGTTTCGCAGCGCTGGCATCTGTCTTTTATGTCGGTGCCCGTGTTGATAAGAACTCAACGCCAAATAGTATTCCACTGGTTGCCATCGGCAGCGGGCTATTATGGTTTGGCTGGTATGGTTTTAATGCCGGCAGTGAGGTTCAGGTTGATAATGTTACCTCTCTGGCTTTTTTGAATACCGATATTGCCGCATCATTTGCAACTGTAGCCTGGCTGGCTATTGAATGGATAAGGGAACGCAAACCTAAGTTTGTCGGGCTTCTTACAGGTTCCATTGCAGGACTTGCAACCATTACTCCGTGTGCCGGTTTTGTTCCGTTATGGACATCGCCACTAATAGGCATTGCCGCCGGTCTGGTGTGCTATTATGCGGTTCAGTTTAAAAACAGGATGAAATGGGACGATGCCCTTGATGTATGGGGCGTCCACGGTATGGGAGGCCTCCTTGGAACAATTCTCCTTGGTATATTCGCATCCAAAGCAGTGAATGCTGCTGGCTCCGATGGCCTGCTTCTGGGCTCAGGCTCATTCTTTTTAAAAGAGACAGTTGCAGTAATCTGCGCTGCAGTATATGCATTCGCATTCACTTACCTGATGCTTATCATCATTAACCTTATCACCCCGGTACGCGTCTCTGAGGCAGACGAACTTGAGGGTCTGGATAACTCCCTGCTAGGCGAGAAAGCTTACGATGAAGGTGCCATATAACAATCTGATTTGTCAAAAAAGGCTCTGAAATATGAGCCTTTTTTTATTTTTTTATTTGACAGGCTTATTTATTTAATTTGACTTTCATAAAACTATTCAACGTGTTCGGCAGATCGATAAATAAAAAACTGATGGCACTGTTCTTTGCGGTGGGTTTAACTGCACTCTCGGTTACAGGAATTTATACCTATTTCACGACAAAAAATGCCCTGCTAAGACGAACACTGGACCAATTGACCTCTATCAGGGTCATTAAGAAAGCTCAGATTCAATTTTTCCTTAATGAGCGTGTTAATGATATCACTCTTCTGGCTGAAAACAAACACCTGCAGAATATAGCGCTGGCTTTTTGTCATGATGCCAGCCATAAAGCCATTCCACAACAGTATCCTGAACTATATTTTAACTATACCCTTCTTGGATTCAATAACCTGTACCTGATTATAGGATCCATAAAAGACTCTGTCAGGCTTTATAAGTTTAACGGTTCGGATTTTGTGGCGATACTTCCCGATGCCACTTTATTAAAACAGCTTTCAAAACTGCTGAAAACTTCTGCCTCATCTGATAAACCATCTTTTGTTGATTATAGCATCCCGTCTGATGATGAGAACGTACCACTGTGTTTTATCGGAAAACGAATTGTTGAGAGCAATAAAAAAACTGCAGTATTAGCTCTTCAGATCCCAATTCAGGATATTAATGACATAATGTTGCACGACAGCCCTGAAAACGGTCTTGGAAGATCAGGAGAGGTATATCTTGTTGGAACAGATTACCTTATGAGAAGCAATTCCAGGTTTATTCCAAATTCAGTCATGACTACCAAGGTCAAAACGATAAGCGCGGTTAATGCATTCAAAGATAAAACAGGTTCGTCGTTAATTGATGATTACCGTACGGTCACATGCCTAAGCTCATTTGACAGGTTGTCTGTGTATGGATTAAACTGGGCTGTTATTGCCGAAATAGATTATGGCGAAGCAATGATTCCAATTGTCTCTTTAAGAAATGACATCATATTTCTATCCTTAATCATATGTGTCTTCCTTTTTTCAATTGCCCATTTTATTTCCAGAACAATTACAAACCCCATCATCAGTTTAAAAAATGCTGCATTGAAGATTGGCGTGGGTGATTTGGATGTTATGCTCAAACCAAAATCATCCGACGAGATCGGGTTACTGACAGAGGCATTTAATACTATGACTCAGCAACTTAAGGAAGAACGATTAAAACGAATGTCCGCTCTTTATGACGGGCAGGAACTGGAGAGACAACGCATAGCTATGGAACTGCACGACGGGCTTGGACAAAGGCTTGTCTCAATTAAACTTCAGCTTGAGAGCACGAGCAAACAAGATGACCGGGAGATTAAATCAACAATAGAAGAGGTTAAGGCCGAATTTCTGAAAACAATCGTGGAGGTAAGACAGATTTCAAATAACCTTGCACCAGGTATCCTAAAGGAATCCGGAACGGATGCTGCACTCAAAAGCCTTTGTGATTCAATAAGCAGAACCTCAAACGTGGATATCGAATTTTCAGTTTATGGCGATTATTCTACCGATGACCCCAAGGTTAAATTTTACCTTTACAGGATAGCGCAGGAAGGTTTGAATAACGCCGTGAAACATTCTGAAGCAACAAAAATTCAGGTTCAGCTTATTGGCAGTAAAGACAGCATTATTATGCTTATTGAGGATAACGGGAAGGGATTTGTTTATAACAATGATTATTGCACACCCTGTAACGGTATCTATAATATGAAAGAGCGGGCGCTGCTGCTTAATGGTACCCTGGATATTGAGTCAGAACCACTTTCGGGAACTACTATACGATTGAAGATCCCGAAACAACCAGCGTTGAAGAATATTAATAATCAAAAAGATGAATAAAATAACGGTGCTAATCGTTGATGATCATCAGATTGTGCGAGATGGAATAATGCGTATACTGAAAGATGAAAACGATATTGAACTTGTTGGCTCAGTTGGAAGCGGCATTGAAGCCCTTGATTTTATTAAAGAAAAGCAGCCTGATCTTTTGATTACAGACCTTTCAATGCCAAACATGTCTGGTATAGGGCTCACAGAGAAACTACGCAATCTCTATCCCGATATTAAAGTGCTTATTCTTTCTATGTTTAATAATGAGGAATATATTGTCAGTGCCATTCAGGCCGGGGCAAAAGGCTTTCTTCCTAAACAGGATTCAACCACAGCAATTTTACTTGAGGCAATCCGCACCATATCAGGAGGAGATGAATTCTACAGCCCCTCAATTTCAAAAATTGTGCTTAAGAGTTATGTCAATAATATCAAAAACACAACTGCAGGTGAGGCGGTAAAAAAGCATCAGTTAACTTCACGCGAGAAAGAGATATTGAAGTTATACGTTGAAGGCTGCTCAAATAATGAGATTGCTGAAAGATTGAACCTGAGCGTTTTTACAATAAAGACTCATAAGAACAATATTATGCAGAAGTATAATTTTAAAAGCACGGTTGAGATGATAAAATTTGCCCTCCGTAATAATATTGTTGAGTGGTAGCCTTTTGATCATTTTACCTGAATCAGCCGTATAAACAGCAAGCCGTATAGTGACGGTCCACCGTAACTAATGTGTTTTTAATGGTTCCTTTTTCTTTCTTAGGGTAATGAAAGCAGGCAAAAAACAATTTCAGAACCCTCTCCCGAACATCTCCCAGAAAATGGTTTTCATCTCCTGCCACTTGCTCATGGCTGCATAAGCAAAGCTGTTGGTGTAATCTGTCACCAGCGCTTTTGCTTCATCGTTTTTACCTTCAGCTGTCAGTTCAGTTACTCTTTTCTCAAGATAAGGCATTTCGCTGAATGCTTTATCCTCAAAAGATGATCTGGCTGCTTCTATTATCTTTTTCCCTTTGCTCCAGTTTACTGTTGCCAGTTTGTTTGTCTCACGGAATGTCCACATGGCGGCATCAGTCCTGTATCGATGCTGGCCGCAGATCTTAAAACTCGCGGGCAATGAGGTTGTGCCTGAGAATATTGGTATTCTCGGGCTTTCATCAGGGTTATCAAAGGCAAACCATGCCACGGCGCCTATCTCATCAGGCAGCCAGCTGCGGCATTGAATGACATGTGAATATGAGCAGTTTGCAATAGCTATTGTACGGACTCTTGTAACAGTACCGGGCTTAAGCTCATTGATCAGGTTGCGCATATCGGCACTCATCCACGGATTGGCAATAGGAGATAGTATTGTGTCTATCTGCTCTTTGCCATCCTTATCCTTGTTTGTAACCTTTACTGTAAGGTTGCGGGTCATATCATACTGTGTCCCTTCGTATGTCTGACGGAAGAAAGCCATAATGTCTCTCGCTGAAACTTTCTTGTCCGGTTTCACTGAAAAAGGCAGTTCATCCATGTCCATATTAAGGTTGAGCCCGGGAGCCAGCGAGCTTAAAACGAAAAACTCGCGCATGGAATAGGGTTTTCCGGTAGAAATGATCTTGTAAAATTTAAAAGGTGATTTCCCATCCCAGTAACCAAGCTTTCTGGCATTTTCTTTAAGGTCTGCCGAGGTCATAAAATGGTCTGTATCTTTAAAATCCACATCAGATATCCTAGGTATATTGGCGCATATTCCAACATTCTCGTCAGGTATTCGTTCTGCAACCCACAGGGCGGATGGTTTACCCGGGCCTGATCCGGCGATCTCAAAATACCACACCTCGTTCTTATCAGCGATGGTGATGCATTCGGCAAGGTCACCATAACCATATTTCTCAGCCAGACTGCCGATAATTTTTACCGCATCACGTGCGTTTGAGCAACGTTCCAGGGCAATTTTTTCAAGCTCCTCAATAAGAAAGAGGCCCGATTTGTTTATCAGCTCCTCTCTTCCATATATAGTTGACTCGCCTATGGCAAGCTGTTTCTCATTCATGCAGGGGTAGGCAGTGCTCAGGTATGAGAAGGTAGATTCAATCTCAGGTATCTCACCTTTTATTGTCACGCCTGTCTCATCTGTTGGTGATTCATTATTGAGTGTACCCCATCTGACAGAATGCATGGCATTCTTCTCATGTTTTTTTGCAGGCACAATCTCCAGCCAGGTTCTGTAGTTACCGTCGCATGTGTGTGAGGTGATAACCGATCCGTCAACAGTTGCCATCTTCCCGGCTACGATGCTTGTGCAGTTCTCAGCATAGCCCGGTCCGTCAGGGTCAGTCACATGATCTCTCTGGGCAATGGCAGCCGGGAAGGTAAAAATGAAAAACAGTACTGCGATAAAACAGGTTTTTCTACGGATAGGCTTATAATGCGTCATGTTTGTAGATGTTAAGAAGCGAATATACTGAAAAGTAAAAATTATTTCAGGTTGACATTTATTATGAGTTGCCTGTAAGATAATTTTTAACTCAAATTAACATTGCAGTTTACCTGGGATAACATAAAGTTGTCAGATTTTAGGAGCCATAAGGGTTGGTAAATGTGCCTGCGAAAGCAAATATATAAATTCACGCAAATAATCTTCAGTTACATCTTGTATACCAATGAATTGATATTCATCCCTGCTCCAACAGATGCAAAAACGATAGTGTCCCCTTTATTTATTTTGTGAGGTTCCAGCTGATCTTTTAAAATAAGATCCAACAGGGTTGGTATGGTTGCTACAGAGGTGTTACCCAAAAATGAGATTGTCATTGGCATTATATCCTTAGGCATATCAGCAATATCATAAAGAGTGAAAAGTCTTTTTAATATTGCATCATCCATTTTACCATTAGCCTGATGTATCAGCGCTTTTTTTATCTCACTGAGATGAATATTGCATTTCTCCAGGCTTTCCTTTATTGTCTGGGGTACATTTTCAATTGCATATTGATAAAGCTTACGGCCATTCATTTTTAAGAAGAGGTCATCCTTGTTTTCAAAATCAGGATTGTAAGATTTATCCATATATAACATTTTGGAATACAATAAGGTATCTGTCCGCGTCCTGTGCGCTAGTATTCCTATTGGGTCTTCGCTTTTTTGGGCTTCAAAAACAGTAGCACCGGCACCATCTGCATACAGCATACTGTCTCTGTCATGCGGATCGGAAATTCTTGAAAGGGTATCAGCCCCGATTACCAGAACCTTACGGGCATCGCCTGAACGAATCAGATAATCAGCCTGAATAACACCCTGGAGCCAGCCCGGGCAGCCAAAAAGCAGATCATAAGCTACGGTATTTGGGTTCTTTATACCCAGGTTATGCTTTACCCTTGCGGCAAGGCAGGGGACGGCATCCATACGTCTATTGGTATGCTTTACATCGCCAAAGTTATGTGCAACAATTATATAATCCAGTTCTTCCTTATCAATATCAGCCGACTTAATAGCCTCAGAAGCAGCAATAGATGCAATATCAGAGGTTTTCAGATCATTGGTGACATATCTTCTCTCTTTAATAGTTGTTATCTCAAAGAGTTTCTTAATTATTTCCTCATTATCTTTTTGGATCTTCTTCCCGTCAGTCTCATAAAACTCATTTATGAGAAAGTCCTCATTTCTGATGCATTGTGTCGGTATATAACTTCCCGTCCCCTTAATAACGCTATAGATAGCTGTACTCATATTCATAATTTAATATCGGCTATTTTACCGGCAATTTGTTAAAAGAAAAACAAAGTTATGTGATTGAGTGAAAAAATTAAAAAAAAGGGGTGAATGAGATGTCTTATTGGTATTCTGTTACGGAATCTCATACTTAAAAACCAATACTCTTTATTGCAAACGTCAGTTTCTCTGCCCGGTGTCAGACAGGAAGAGTTAAGCAACCATTTGAGTTTTTATATCATTGTTTTTAAATAACTTAAATAAGTCATAGCGGGCCCGTTCAGTGAGTGTCAGCAAAAGAAAAATTTGCAACAGGGACATATTTTTTAAAGGTTTTGTGCTTCGTTCATTATTGTTTTTTCATTTTCATTTTGGGACGAATACGCCAAAGACACTGGTGTCGTCTCCTCAAAATTCACTGAAATTTAATTGCATTTCAAGACAACTTATCCTTTTAGGTTCAACAAATTGTAAACAGGTTAAGTCCCTAAAGTTAATAAAGTCTGTAAAGTCCTTAAAGCCGAAGGCCCTGACCGACGAATGAGCGTCAGGGGAGAAGACAAAAGACACCCCGATAGCTATCGAGAGGGAAAAGATAAAAGTGGAGAGACTGCAAGACTGCACGACCGAAGGACTGCAAGGCAGTTAGAGTGGTCTCTCTACGCTTTACGCTCTCCGCTTTATTTTTCACCACAGAGGGCACAGAGCAGAATCAATTATTACTTAATGATAATTGTTAATTGATAATTGTTATGGCATCCTGTTCAGCCCTTCATACCTGACATCCCACCCTGTGGGGAAGCATGATCCGGGTCTTTCGCCTGTGCCGCTGGCCATCATCGCCAGGGCGGTCAGGAAGCCTCCGTTGCCGGGGAGATAGATACGCAGCCGTTTGTTCTGAAAATTATGGCCATTCTTCAGATAGGTGTTGGTCATAACGGGCATTAGCAGAAAATCAACGGCCTCATCGGGGTAACCGAGTCGTGCTGCCGTCATCGCTGCCATGGGGAAATCCCAGCCCCAGGTCTTCTGCCAGTGCCAGTTCTCCTTTATAAACGCAAGAGTGTGGTGCATCACTGCTGTATCGAGCCCCTCTGTTGCAGGCAACATGCCATAAGCACCAAGAACGGCCGGATGATCTTCAAGGTATTGTGGATTTGTATACGAATCGGGAGCGCTCTCTGCTGCCAGGTAAAGCCCATCTTTCTGAGGCAGTGGTGAGAGGCCTCTTAACACCTTGTCCCAGTCGGGATTGCGACACAGTCCTTCTCTCTGCCGCCACTGCTGTGCGGTCTCCAGGGCCCAGCGCCAGTAAGCAAGCTCAAACGTCGGATTAAAAGTAGTCTCGGGGTCAAACTGCTCCTGCGCGGGGATGACACCGGGAAGGGTGTATCTCTTTAAAACAGGATCGTAATATGCAAAAGAGGCCATGAACTCTGCTGTCTGGTCAACAACATCCCTGTATTTGTTCAGCGTTTTTTCATCATTACTGATTCTGTAAAGCAGTTCGGCAAAGTATATCACATGTGGCTGCTGCCAGATAAGATATGAGCCAACAGATGAGGGTGTCTCCCTGCCTTCATTGTCTGTCATCTTCTGCCACCTGACACCCCTGAACCCCTGCCTCCGTGCTATCTCAAGGGCAGCGCCCTCGTTACGCAGATACCATCCCATCTGCTTCTCAAGTATCTCCGGATGACCCCATAACGCAAAGTGCACGCCATGCCACCATGCCATCTCCATATGCGGACGCCCATACCAGCTGTTGTATGTCAGCCCTGTCTCCTGCGCGAAGGAGCTGCCTCCACAATTGACCTTTGTCAGATAAAGTGAAAGTATCATCCTTCTCTCCAGCTCGTTTGCACGCGGATCTTTGACCTTCCCGAAGTCAATTATACCACCCTCTTCCCAGAAGGAGTTAAAAGCTGAATGAACTTTTTCACTGAATGCATCAAAATCGTTTTCAGGAAAGAAGGACTCTGATCTTGAAAATGAAACGAATGCTGTCAGCGAGCTTTTCATGCTGTCAGGCTTAATGTAAAAGCCTCCCGTGACAGGTGAGACTGCAGCAATCGCCGATGAAAAGGAGACGTTTGTGAAATAGCTGGTAGTGTCAAGAGCCCGGTAGATTGAAAGGCTTTTGGGATGGGAGTTTTGGATTTGTAACCCGTTATTCTTCGTATAAATA
>JGI20214J51088_10002182_pt1 | contig 13185 bp, 9 predicted proteins | sample WetSurMetagenome_FD_51088 | JGI IMG/M metagenome (IMG submission 51088)
GACCTGAGCGTGGTGGAGCATATCAGCGACCGCGTGGCGGTCATGTACCTGGGACGAATTGTGGAGGTGGCTTTGGATCAGGACCTCTACGAGAACCCTCTTCATCCTTACACGCAGGCTCTTCTCTCCGCAGTCCCTGTGCCGGACCCGGACATCCGCAAAAAGAGGATCATCCTCGAAGGAGATGTGCCGAGCCCGCTCAATCCTCCAAGCGGGTGCGCCTTCCACACCCGATGCCCTGTGAAAAAAGATATTTGCAGCCAGGAGCGACCGGAACTCACGGACGTGGGCAACGACCATTACGTCGCGTGTCACATCACTTAACCGGCTCAAGGCGCACGGGTCACGGCACACGGTCCAGGATGCACGGAAAAAACCTGACGACCTTAAACGTTGCGGATCTGCCGTGTCCCGTGCGCCGTGCACCGTGACCCTCTATCATGTTCCGACTCACTCAGACCAGGAGGCCGATATGAGTCAACGGAAACCGACGGATAGGCATCGCGAAGCCATTGTCATCGACGGGCTCAATGCGAGCTACTTTTTCGATGAAGGGGTGCTCCGACGGCTCCGACAAGGGGGCGTCACCGCTTTCAACGGCACGGTCGCGGCGTGGCACTCTCTCCCGGAGACGATGGACCTCATCGCGGATTACTATCGCCTCTTCGATGAGCGGCCGGATTGGATCATGCAAGTGCGGTCGGCGGAAGACATTCACAAAGCCAAGGTACGAGGTTGTGCCGGAATGATTTTCGGCTTCCAGGACACGAACGCCATCAACGGGAATCTGCGCATGCTTGCCGTGTATCACGCTCTCGGGGTGAGAATCATCCAACTCACCTACAATGACGAAAACGCGGTAGGTTGCGGGTGCATGGTGCCGGAGGACAAAGGACTGACCCCCTTCGGCCGGGAAGTGGTGGCGGAGATGAACCGCCTTGGAATGCTCGTGGACCTGTCTCACTGCGGCCACAAGACCACGATGGATGCGATCGAAGCCTCGAAGGGGCCTGTGGCGTTCACCCATGCGAATCCTCTCGCCTTGGCCAAAAGCCCTCGCAACAAACCGGACGAGGCGTTCAAGGCCCTTGCGGCCAAAGGAGGGGTGGCGGGAGTGGTTCGCCTTCCTGCCTGGTTGACCCCTCGGGGGCAGGCGAGTGTGGAGGATTATCTCAGTGCCATTGACTACCTGGTAGAGCTCACAGGCATTGACCACGTGGGATTGGGCACGGATTTCATGGAAGAAATCCCTGCCGAGATCATGATGGCATCCCTGAAGGGGATTTCAGCTGAAAACCTGCAGAAATACTACAGCAGCACCCTTGTCGAGGGGTTTGAATCCCCGGCCGAGTTCCCGAGAGTGACAGAAGGGTTGCTCTCCAGAGGTTACAGCCCCGAAGAGGTGAAAAAGATCATAGGCGGCAACTGGCTTCACCTCTTTGAAAAGGTGTGGCAGGGGTTCTGAAGGGCCAGGAGGCTGTCCGGTAACTCGCTTTGGCGCCCGTTCACCCTTCGATACCTCAGGGCGAACGGAGGCCAGCCTTTGGAAGTCTTTGGTTTTCCGTTCGTGGTGAGGTATCGAACCATGAACGGAAAGGCTCTCCGCCGGTTCGTGGCGAGTTTCCGGACAGGCTCGATGGGGGAATTTTCTAGACCGTGCACCGCATTGATGAACATCAGGTCAGACTGAAAGAGTGGATTGAGGAGGGAGTCAAAGACCTCAGTGTCACAGGCCTGGCCGGTTCTGCCAGGGCTTACTGTCTGGCAGGACTTCTCCTGGAGGTGGAAAGACCCTGTCTCATCATTCTGCCCACCGCCAAAGAAGCAAAAAGATTTCTGAGAGAACTGGAGTTCTTTCTCCCCAAGGGGTTGGCGAGCGGCGAGGTCGGTGAGCGCAGGCTGTACCCCTTTCCCATTTATGACATATCACCCCTCAAAGGATTGAGCCCTCACCGGGAGATCGTGTCCCAGAGACTCGAAGCCCTCTATGCCTTGGCCTCCGAGAAAGCCCCTGCAGTGGTGACTTCTGCTGAAGCCGTTGTTTTCAGAATCCTTCCCAAGAAGGAAATGATGGCTAGCGTCGATCTTCTGCAGGTGGGTGAGGAGGTGGACAGGGAAAAGCTCTTGCGAAAGCTGGATGCCGCAGGATTCCAGCGCACCTCGCTGGTGGAAGAAAGAGGGGACTACTCGGTGAGAGGCGGCGTCATCGATCTCTTTCCACCCTTGTACGCCAGCCCCCTGAGGGTGGAGTTCTTTGGGGACAAGGTGGAATCCCTCCGTTTCTTCGATCCCCTGAGTCAGAGGTCTCTTCGAACTCTGAAGGAAGCGATTGTCGTGCCCGCCAACGAGATCATCATGGGGGAGGCCAATGTGCAGAGGGCGAGGTCCATGGGAAGGCTTCCAGCGCTTATGAAGGAGGGAGGCGCTTTCCCAGGGCAGGAGGCATGGCTCAATCACTTTTATGAGCACCCGGACACGGTTTTTGACTACATCCCCAATCGGGGCCTTCTCATCTTGGTGGATGATCTCCAGGTCGAAAAGGAGATCAAAGCCTTCAGTGAAGCGTTTGTCCGTGAAGAGAAGAAGCTTCGCCTCGAGTCGGAACAAAGAGAAACCCCGCTGCCGGAAATCGAGGGCATTCTCCTGGCTCCTGAAGAGCTCCATCAGCAATTCACATCCTTTCAGAATGTCCGACTCGGGGAGTTGCCTCTCAGTAAAGAAAAAGGCGCTGGAACGATTCACTACACAGGGCTCTTCAGGGTGGAGGAGGACCTCACCCTGAGGCTCAGCGGCAAGGGAAGGGCCTCCATGGCCCCTCTTGCCGAGAAAGTCACCCAGTGGCTTNACATGGGTTTTCGCGTCGTTCTGGTCTGCCGAACCGAGCAGCAGGCAAACCGCCTCAGAGACATCCTCCACAATTATCAGGTGACCGTTGAGCGTGTGGTGTCCCATTGGAACGAGGTGCCTTCGGGGAAGGGCTTGACCATCTGTCTGGGCCGCTTGTCAGAAGGTTTTTCATGGCCAGAGATCGGCCTCCAGGTGGTCAGCGAAGATGAGATTTTCGGTCCAAAGCGGTCCCTGGCCAAAAGCAAGCCGGGAATGGGCGAGGTGGACTGGACCAGTTTCAGCCAGCTCAAGGCCGGCGATCTGGTGGTCCACGAGGATCACGGCATCGGCCGATACGGCGGCCTGTCCAAGATGGAGATCGATCAGAAGATCAATGACTTTGTCGTCATTGAATATGCGGGCAATGACCGCCTCTACATCCCGGCGGATCGCATCAGCGTTCTCCAGAAATACGTCGGGGCCGATGAGATGGAACCCAAGCTGGATCAGCTCGGGGGCCGCTCCTGGGATGTGGTCAAGGCGAAGACCAAGAAATCCGTGCGGGAAATCGCCAAACAGCTCGTGGAGATCTATGCGCTCAGGAAGTACCGTCAGGGATTTGCCTTCTCGCGGCCGGACAATACCTTCATGGAGTTCGAGGCCGGCTTCGAACATGAGGAGACCCCGGACCAGGTGAAAGCCATAGGCGATGTGCTGTCGGACATGGAATCGGATCGGCCCATGGACCGGCTCATCTGCGGGGATGTGGGGTTCGGTAAAACCGAGGTGGCGATCCGGGCTGCCTTCAAGGCGGTCATGGACGGCAAGCAGGTGGCCGTGCTCGTGCCGACCACGGTTCTGGCGGAGCAGCACTTTGAGACCTTCTCCAAAAGGATGAAATCCTACCCGGTTGCGGTGGCTGTGCTCAGTCGGTTCAAGACCAGGGCGGAGCAAAAGGAGATTCTGGCCAGGGTCCGCTCGGGTAAGGTGGATGTTCTCATCGGCACGCACCGGATGCTCCAGAAGGATGTGAGCTTCAGGGAACTCGGCCTCCTGATCATCGATGAGGAGCAGCGCTTCGGCGTCAAACAGAAGGAGGCGATCAAAGGCTTCAGGGCCCTGGTGGATGTCCTGGCGCTCACGGCAACGCCCATCCCGAGGACTCTGCACATGACGCTCATGGGAATCAGGGATCTGAGCATCATCGAAACTCCTCCTGAGGACAGGCAGCCCATCCAGACCTTTCTTTCTCCTTATGATGAGAGCGCGATTGCCCAAGCCGTCCAGCTCGAATTGCAGAGAGGAGGACAGGTTTTCTTTGTTCACAACCGGGTGCAGACGATCCATGCTTTGGCCAACAGGCTCATCAAACTGGTTCCTCAGGCGCGGTTTGCGGTGGCGCACGGTCAGATGAGGGAAAGGGACCTTGAAGAGACCATGATCCGTTTCCTTAAAAAAGAGATCGACGTGCTCGTGTGCACCACGATAATCGAGGCCGGCCTGGATATCCCGTCGGTGAACACCATTTTCATCAACGAGGTGGATCGGTTCGGGCTTGCCCAGATCTACCAACTGAGGGGAAGGGTGGGCCGATCGGACGAGAACGCTTACGCTCACCTTCTGCTTTCGAAAGAGGCCACCCTCACCAGGGATGCGGAGAAAAGGCTCAGGGCCCTTATGGATTTCTCTCATCTGGGGGCAGGGATTCAGCTGGCCATGCACGATCTCAAAATCAGGGGCGGCGGGAACATTCTGGGCTTCTCGCAGTCGGGTCACATTTCGGCCATCGGCTACGAGCTCTACGTCAGGATGATCGAGCAGGCCATCTCGGAGCTGAAGGGAGAGGAGTGGCACGAGGAGGTGAACCCTGAAATCAATGTGAACATGCCCGCTTATTTGCCTTCGAGGTATGTGGCGGACGCCGATGTGAGGCTGAATCTTTACCGCCGATTGTCCGGCCTGCATGACGATGAGGAACTGGTAACCATGAAGGAGGAGATGCATGATCGGTTCGGCCCGTTCCCTGCGGAGGTGTTGAACCTGCTGGAGGTCATGTCCGTGAGGCTGCTTCTGAAGAAACTTCGAATCAGCAGGCTCGACGTGGTCCCGGACGGGCTTATTGTCACCTTTTCCGAAGATACCGCCGTCAAGCCGGCCAAAGTGATCAGCCTGGTGAAGACGCAGCCAAAGAAATTTCGGTTCCTGACGGACAGGAAACTGAAAGTGAGGCTTCCCGCTTGTCAAGCCCTTGAGGCGCTCCTCGAATCGAAGAAGGTGATTCGGGCTCTCGCCTCCACTTGACATCAAGGGTTTCTCTCTTTTTATCCAAGTGATTTCCAAAAGTTGTCCCATTTCTCCAAACCAAAATTATACTTGCAATTTCTCCGTGACCTGGTAGTCTAAAAAGCTGGCGTATGGTTGCTGGTCCTGGTCCGAAGGGAGTGAAAAGAGCTATTCCCAGATGCGTTTTGTTCGTGATCGCCGTTCTGGTTGCGGCGTGGCCGGCCTGTGAGTTTCTTGATCGGCCTGCCGAGAAGGTGGTCCTCACCGTGGGCAGCCGGAAAATCACCCTGGAGGAATTGAAAGCCCAACGCAAGCGCATGGCCTTTGAGCCGGACGGGACGAGCAAAGAGCGACTTGATTCCTTTGTTGAGAGGGTGGTGGATCATTACCTGATCCTGGAATACGGGAAAGAACAGGGCCTCTCTGTATCGGACGAGGAACTCGAAAGCGCGGTGAGAGAAATAAAGAAAGACTACGCTGAAAAGGATTTCCAGGAACTTCTGCTCAAGGGTTACATCGATTACGGTGAATGGAAAGAGGGCTTGAGGGAACAGCTGCTCATCAAAAAGATCACCAGCAAAGCCTCTGCAGCCAGTCCACAGGTTTCCATCGAAGAGATAAAGGCTTACTACGACACTCACCTTGAGGAGTTTCGTCGTCCGGCCATGGTCCGGTTCAGGCAGATCGTGACACGAACCAGGGAAGAAGCGGACAACCTGCAGAAAAGACTGGTGCAGGGAGGTGCCATGGCGGCGACCGTTGCCGAGTCCTCCAAGGTGCCAGTTTCAGCCGGCACCTCTGAAGCAGGTTGGTTTGCTAAAGGCGACCTGGATGAGTCCATTGAAAAGGTGGTCTTTCCCCTTCCTGTGGGGAAGGTGAGCGGGGTGGTCGAGACACCGTACGGGTTTCACATTTTTGAAGTTTTGGGGAGAAAGCCCGAAGGAGTCAGAAGCCTTCATGAGGCGATGAGAGAGATCGAAACCAAACTTCTCTCAGAGCGGGTGGAAGCGTTTTATTCGGAGTGGCTTCAGGGACTCCGGAGGGCCATTTCTGTGAAAATCGATCAAGAACTTTTGAAGGAATTGGAGCTGGGATGATGAGGGTGTTGCGACGGTTGTCTTTCCTGATTGTGCTGATGGCCCTGTGGCTGGAACCTCTGTTTGCTGCGGAAATGTGTAACCGGGTGGTGGCGGTTGTGAACAACGAGGTGATCACCCTCTATGAACTGAATAACCGGATAAAAGAGATGACGGGATCAGCACCCGAAGAGCTCATCCAGAAGAACGAGGCCATGTTTCGCGATGCGCGGCAGAAGATCCTGGAGCTGCTCATTGATGAAAAGATCGCGCAGGCGAAAATCAAAGAACTGAGAATCCAGGTGTCTGAGAAACAGGTGGATGGCTATCTCGAGAAGGTGAAACGGGATAATCAGTTCACCCAGGAGGACCTGGTCGCAGGCCTGGAAAAGGAAGGCCTCTCCTACGAGAAATACCGAGAGAGGGTCAAGAGGGACATCGAGAGAGCGCAACTCATCGAGTACGAAGTCCGATCCAAGATCATTATCCGGGATGAGTCGATTCAGAAGTATTATGAAGACCATAAGGGGACTTTCGGGGTTGCGGAGAAAGTCCAGCTGGCCGGAATCTTTCTGATGAGAAAGAACTTGAAAAGCGAAGAGGAAATGCGAGAGCTTTTTAAAAAGGCGCAGGACATTTCAGCCAAACTTAAGGCAGGCGCCGATTTCTCTCAGATGGCCGCAACTTACTCCGCGGGTCCGGGGGCGAACCAGGGAGGAGATTTGGGCCAGTTCACTGTGGATCACCTCGAAGCCGGGTTAAAAAGCGTGGTGGAAGCGCTCCCTGAAGGGGGGATCAGTGACCCCCTGGTGAGGCCGAACGGCATTCAAATCATCAAGGTGGTCCAAAAGCAGACGGGAAAGATCCGATCCTTTGAGGAGATGAAAGAAGCCATTTATGGGATTCTCTATCAGGAGGAGGTGAACAGGAGGTACCAGGCCTGGATCAAAGAGCTGAGGGACAGTGCGTATACAAGGGTCATGAATTAGCAGTAGCAGGCTGATGAAAAACGTCCATCTGCCCTCCGGCAGGCAGGAGAGGCGTGGTCCGGACCATCGAAAGGGTGATTGGGTTGGAGACAGAGCAAAAAGAAATCCAGGCGACAGGAGGAGAAATCCCGCAGCAAGCGGCTCCGCAGCAGGCCCCTCAGAGCGTCGGGACCATGCTGAAGGCGGAAAGGGAGCGGCAGGGCCTGAGCCGGGAGCAAATCACCGAGAAGACCCGAATGAGAACCCAGATCGTTGAGGCGATTGAGAATGAAGCCTGGGGCTCTCTGCCTCCTCCGGTTTTTGTCCGGGGTTTCTTGAGGGCTTACGCAAAGGTGCTGGGCATCCGCCAGGAGGCGGTGATCGAACTCTATGCCAAGGGCGTGCCCTCTGAGTCTCCCGGGCAGGTCCCTCCCCTTGAACCTTCTGGAAATCGACGGCGAAAACTATGGCTCGCACTTGTGCTCCTGGTCGTTCTGGCGGCGCTTTATGGCGCGTGGCTCTTGTACCCCTCTTTTCAAGTCAGTCAGGGATCTCGCGAGACCGAAAAAAGAGATCAGGAGGTGGCCTCACAAAGCGGTCCGGCCGAAAAGAAAGGGAGTCCATTGACCNCTGAGCCGGCTGTCCAGAGTCCAGCGCCGGTTCGACCGGCAGAAGAACCTGCGAAGCACGAAGCGGCTCCGGCGCAAAGCCCAAGCCAGGAAGCGCCACCCAGCCCGAAAGAGGTCGAAAGCCCGGCAAGGGATCGGGCCAATGATGGAGACGGGTGGCTTTCCCTTACCGGCAACGTTAAGGAAAGGACCTGGCTCCGGATAACGATCGACGGCAAAGAGGAGAAGGAATACCTCTTTCAGGCGGGCTCCAAGCCTCAATGGAGAGGGAAGCAGAGCTTTTACATGATCATCGGGAATGCAGGGGGAATTGATTTTGATTTGAACGGAAAGAGGGTGGGGGATCTGGGCAAACCGGGCCAGGTGATCCGGCTGACCCTGCCCAAGGACGTCGGACAGCGAGAAAGGGCCAACTGAGGTGAGCAACGTTCTCGATATTTTTGAAGAGAGAGGTTTTGTCGAACAGGTGACGGACCGTGTGGAGCTTAGCAACACTCTGGATGCCCCGATGACGTGCTACATCGGCTTTGATCCCACGGCGAGCAGTCTGCATGTCGGTAGCCTGGTTCCCATCATGTCCCTGGCCCACATGCAAAGGGCGGGGCACCGGCCGATTGCCCTGGTGGGCGGGGGAACCACGCTGGTGGGAGACCCCAGCGGAAAGACAGAAATGCGGCGACTCATGAGCCGTGAGGAGATCAACCAGAACGCGGAAGCCATCAAGAAACAGCTGTCCCGGTTTCTTGACTTCAGTTCAGAGAAGGCCCTGATGGCGAACAACGCGGACTGGCTCTGCGAACTCAACTACATTGAGTTCTTGCGGGACATCGGCCGCCATTTCAGCGTCAACAGGATGCTGGCCGCGGAGAGCTACAAGGTCCGATTGGAAAACGGCCTCAGTTTTATCGAGTTCAACTACATGCTTCTTCAGGCCTACGACTACTGGCACTTGTTCAAGCACTACCAATGCCGCCTGCAGATGGGAGGCAACGACCAGTGGGGGAACATCCTGGCGGGAGCGGATTTGATCCGCCGGATCGAGGGGGAAGTGGTTCACGCCCTCACGTTCCCTTTGATCACCACGTCCTCGGGAATCAAAATGGGCAAGACGCACAAGGGCGCGGTGTGGCTGGATGCGGAACTCACTCCCCCTTATGAGTACTACCAGTACTGGATCAACCAGGACGACAAGGACGTGGAGCGGTTCCTGGCCCTTTTCACTTTTCTTCCCATGGAAGAAGTGAGAAGACTGGGGGCTCTGAAGGGTGAGGGCATTCGGGAGGCCAAGGAGGTGCTTGCCTTTGAAGCCACCGCCTTGTGCCATGGAACGGGGGAGGCGGAAAAGGCGAGAAGTGCCGCCAGAGAGCTTTTTGGGGGAGCTGGAACAGAGNCCTCCGAGTCTGTGCCGACGTGCCCCATCGGCACGCAGGAACTGGAACAGGGTCTTGCCGCTTACCTGCTTTTCGAGAAATGCGGCCTGTGCAAAACCCGAGGGGAGGCCCGGCGGCTCCTGTCGCAGGGCGGAGGGTACGTCAATGGGAAGCGCATTGATGCATTTGACCAGGTGGTTGGTTCAAAGGATCTTGCGAACGGATCGATTCTCCTCAGAGCCGGCAAGAAGAAATATGTTAGAGTAACTCCCAGCTAGAAAGAAGAGCAGGGAAGGATGAAAAAANCCAGCAAAAAAAAGTCNCGACCCGCCGAGCCAAAAACCCCGCCCAAGGTCGAGGTGATTGAACCGGCCCGGCCGCCGGGAAGGAAAAGAAAGACAAGTGCCCCTCCAAGCCCGGGCGAAGAGCGAAAAGTCTTGTCCAAGCCGGATCTCCGGCCGGCGGTCACGACGAGGGAGAGGGGCCTTGTCCCCTATGACCCTCTCCAGATGTACCTGATGGAGATCAAGAATTTCAGGCTCCTGACCAGGGAAGAAGAGATTGCTTTGTCGATTCGAGTGAGGGAAAAAAAGGACCAGCAGGCCGCCTACATTCTGGTGACTTCAAACCTGAGGCTTGTGGTCAAGATTGCCATGGACTTCCATCGGTACTGGACCAAAAGCCTTCTCGACTTGATCCAGGAAGGGAATGTGGGGTTGCTTCAAGCGGTGCGCAAATTCGATCCCTACCGGGGAATCAAGTTCTCCTATTATGCGTCCTTCTGGATCAAGGCGTACATGCTTAAGTTCATTATGGAGAACTGGAAGCTGGTGAAGATTGGAACGACGCAGACCCAGCGCAAGCTTTTTTTCAACCTGGCCAAAGAGAGAGACAAGCTGATCTCCCAGGGCTTTGAACCGGAACCTCGCCTTCTGGCCGACCGGCTCGATGTGAAAGAGAAGGAAGTCGAAGAGATGAGCCAGCGCCTCGGAGGCGGGGAGGTCTCGATCAATGCTCCGGTAGGGGATGACGGCAAAGAGGTCTACGGATCGTTCCTGCCGGATTCAGGCACTGCAGTGGACGAACAGCTCTTTGAGAAGCAGAACCGGGAAGTGTTGCTCAGTAAATTGGAGGAATACAAGAACAAGCTCTCAGGAAAAGAGCTCGACATCTTCGAAAATCGGATCATGGCCGAGAATCCCGTGACTCTTCAGGAACTGGGTGAAAAGTACCACATCTCCCGTGAAAGAGTTCGACAGATTCAGGAAAGGATTGTCAAGAATATCAAAAAGTGGCTGACGGAGCAGATCCCCAACTTTGAGGAAAACTACTCCAATTTCATTAAATGATCGAGGGCCCTCAAGCCCCACCGTGAAGGATGAAATGATACACCGATACAGGTTTCTCTATTTTTTTGCCCTCCTTTTGCTCCTATCCTGCGCAGGCCCGGAGACCAGAACTCAACCTGAACCGCTGATGGAGGCCGTGACGATTCAGGAGCGAGACGAGGAAGCAGATCATCAGGAACTCGCCTATCGATATTTTGTTTCGGCGTCCCTCGCTGAACTGGACGGGCGTTACGAGGAGTCGCGGCGGTTTCTCCTGATGGCGATCGAGCAGGATCCCAACTCCGCTTATCTTTGTGCGAGAATGGCCGGCGTGCTCAGGGTTCTCAAGCAGGATCAGGGAGCACTGGAGTATGCCTTGAAAAGCGTTGCTCTGGAGCCGGGAAATATAGAGAACCGGGCCCTGCTGGCGGAGATCTACTCCCAGATCAAAGACGATGAGGCCGCTGTCAAAGAGTACAGGAAAATTCTGGAACTGGAGCCGCGCCAGAAAAGAGTCCGTCTTGTTTTGACCACCCTTCTCATCCGAAAGGGGCAGTACAAAGAGGCGCTGGAGGAACTGGATCGTGTTGTTCAGGATGATCCGAATCTCGTGATTGCGTGGTACTACCGGGGACGGGTTTACCTGGAAATGGGAAATCACGCTGAGGCGGAAAAAGCCTACCTGGAAGCGCTGAAACTGAACGAGAGCATGGAGCCGGCGCTTTTCGACCTTGGGGCTCTCTATCAGGTCAAGAAGAACTACGCGGAAGCGGCAAAGATCTACGAAAAACTTCTCGGCTTCTATCCCGGCAACGTGACCGTGCGGGAGAGGCTCATCCTCATGTACTACAAGCTCGGGGAAAACAAAAAAGCGGAGAGTCAGATGGAGGAGATCAAGGGGCAGACCAGCCCGGGGGACCCGGGCCGTCAGACCCTGGGATTGATCTACCTTCGCCACGGGAAGTTGGATGAGTCGATCTCCGAACTGGATCTCATTGTGAAGGCCTGGCCCGATGACGACAAGTCCAGGTACTATCTTGCTTCGGCTTACGAAGAAAAGGGGGAACAGGAGAAGGCTCTCGATCATTTCCAGAAGATCAAGTCGGGTTCCGAATACTACGGGAATGCCAGAATCCACATTGCGTTCATTCTGGAGAGTCAGGGACGATCCGAAGAGGCGATAGGAATTCTCGAAAAGGCCATCCAAATCGAAAAAGACAAGGTCGAGCTCTACGTGATGCTTTCATCGATCTACGAGAACCGGAAGGATTACGAGAAGGCGATGGAAACCCTTGAGCGCGCACAGAAGGTGGACGGAAAAAACGTGGAACTGATTTTCCGTATGGGTGTGGTGCTCGACAAGAAAGGGGACAAAGAAAAAGGCATCGAACAGATGCGGCGAATCCTTGAGATCCAGCCGGAGCATGCGGATGCCTTGAACTACATCGGGTACACCTACGCGGAGCAAGGCGTCCGGCTCGAGGAGGCGATGGATCTGATCCAGAGGGCTCTGAAAATCAAACCGGACAGCGGTTACATCATCGACAGCCTCGGCTGGGTCTATTACCAGAAGGGGCTTTATGACGAAGCCCTGAAATACCTGCTGGAAGCGGCCAAACTCGTTCCCAACGACCCCACCATCCTCGAACACCTGGGCGACGTCTATTTCAAGAAAAGACTGTACGAGAAATCTTTGGAAGAGTACGAAAAGGCCCTCACTCTGAATCACCCTCAATCCGAGAAAGTGAAGGAGAAGATCCTGCAGTTGAAGAAGCTTCTCAAGCAAAATCCCCCTGAGAGCAAGCGATCCTCCAAAGCCCTCCGACCATGAAAGAACACTCCTGTCTTCGCAATGGGAGGACGCTCTTCATCCTCGCCGTAGTGTCACTCCTCACCCTGTCCGGGTGTGCTCCGGTTCTCTTCAAGAAACCGTTGGGTGATCAGGAATTGGGAAATGTCTTGTCTCTCTTGAAGGCGCAGGAAGAGGCGGCAGACACTTTCTTCACCACCGGGCAAATGGTCGTTAAGGACTGGTACTGGGATCAGGAGGCCAACACCCTGATGGCAGGGACCAGGACTCCTTTGAGATTGAGGATAGAGATCACTCACGCGTGGGGCCAGCCGATTTTGTACCTTCTGGTTGTGGGGAGGAGCTTCAAAGCCCTCTCCTACGGGGAGAGAAAACTCTACAGGGGCGATCTGACTCCTGGGGCTCTGTCAAAGTTCTTTCCAGCAGATCTTGATGAGGGCCTGATCTGGGACGTGGTTCGAGGATTTCCAAAACTGCAGCTTGACGGCCGCCGGGTAGAATCGAGGAAAGCCGATCAGGTAAGCTTCCTGAACCGAAACGGGGACGAGGTGGAGACCCTGGAACTGGATCCTGAAAGCGCTCTGCCGCGACAGGTCTCTTTTCCTGAACGCAAGGTCAGGGTAAGTTATATGGATTTTCAGCAGGAGGGCGGCATCCTCTATGCCAAGGAAGTGAGGGTCAAACAACTGGAAGGCACCCGGAACCTCACCCTGAAAAACGGCAAAATGGTCTTCAACAAACCGATTCCCGATGAGATCTTTCGGATGGAGATCCCGCCGGGCTTTGAAACAGAATATGTCAATAAGGAGAAAACCGGCCCGGAGCAGTAGTGCAAGAGCCTTTGATCATAAAAAGAATCTCATGCTCAGTGTACCAGCGGATCAAGTCAGCCACT
>JGI20214J51088_10002185_pt1 | contig 13175 bp, 11 predicted proteins | sample WetSurMetagenome_FD_51088 | JGI IMG/M metagenome (IMG submission 51088)
AAAGCATAAAACCTCCCACAAATCTCAAATTCTCTTGTGATTCGTTTTCCCTGAGCGATCGATATCATTTTATAGGCAAATTCCTCAAAGATCTTGTAGTCTCGGTTCGCGTTTGCTTTTGCAAGATTGCTGCGTGTTATCAAAGATTTACCGAAACCCAGATGGTAAGACTTCGGGGCATGAGCAGTCGTTATACAGACAAGCTCTCTAAGACTTTCACAGCCAGACAACTGACCATACATCATAATCAGAAGCTGATTCCAGCAACTGAACGCCTTGATGTATTTGTCTCCTTGGTATTTCATAACAATCCAATCAAAAACCCTTTTGGGAAGAAATTCAACAAGTTGGCTGAATACGTATTTTCCATTGTTCATGATACCCGATTTATAAAACCGGATACGATTTACAATTTCAAATCGACACGTTGAAATTCTTATTGTATCTTATTTATTATATGTAGTTTATATCGTTTTTTAAAATATTTAAGTGGACACTAATGAATCAACATAATTAACACAGGGATCAATTTATAAGTTTCATTTTTTAGATTGTTGACTGTTGTAGTTGTTTCGTTTAAACATGTTCTGTTTCCGGTATATGTTTTAAACGGGATAGATAAAAATAACAATACCTGAAACTAAATTCAGGTATTGTTATTACTTTAATTATAAATGCTAATTGTGTATATAGGAAATCACGGTTAAAGCGTAATTTAATGTTCATAAAAGAGAAGATTTCTAAAAACCTGTGTATTTTACATTTATAGATCTTGGTTTTTTGTTTATTAAGAATATGTTGGTTGACTGAATTATTAATCTCAATGCTATGTTAAAGAACTATTTTCAAACGGCTTTGCGATTTCTGAAACAAAACAAATTGTTTGCTGGAATTAATCTGTTTGGCCTCTCCATTGCGCTTGCCACTTCATTTGTAATTTTACTATATATAATCAATGAATTGAGCTATGACCATATTCATAATAACAGGAAAAATGTTTACAGGGTATTAAATTTTCTTCCTGATACCAAAAGTACCAGCTCCGCGACATCATATATTCTGGGATCATCATTAAAGGAGAAATTCCCACAGATTGAAAAGATGATCAGAACTATGCCTCTTACCCTAACTTTTAAAACGGATAAAGGTTCAATTTCTGAAACTGCAATATCCACCGATTCAGAAGTGTTTGATATTTTTACTTTGCCCTTAATCGATGGTTCTGTAAGGAGCAGATTACTGGAAGATAAAAACTCAATCATTATCTCCCGTGACCTTGCCGTAAAGCTTTTCGGCAGCCAGAATGCGCTTGGGAAAGATATCATGGCAACAACAACCGGTGGTGATCAGATTTTTACTGTTAAAGGTGTTTTCGAAAATATCCCTGAAAATTCCACTTTCAGGACCCAGTGTCTGATAAGTGGTAAATGGTCAACCGAATATATAAATAATAGATTTGCGATTACCAACTCCGAAACATCGTGGATATATGATATGTGGTCTACATGGGTATTACTCTCAGATAAATGTGATACAAAAAACCTCGAGATAAATATCAATACATTTACTTCTACAAAAGTCAAGGGACGACCTGCAAGCGTTTACTCATTTCAAAACCTCCTGGATGTTTACCTGGGTTCTGAAGAAATTGGGGGTTCGGAAATACGAGGAAATATCAGTAGCGTAAGGATTTTTTCAGCTATTGCGTTCTTGATCTTATTTGTTGCAGCCCTTAATTACATAATTTTATCTACAGCGATATCCACAAGTCGGACGAAAGAAATAGCGATTCGAAAATCATTTGGTGCGGCGATCGACAAAATACGAAATCAGTTTCTTAGTGAGTCACTTTTGATGATAGGTTTTGCGATGCCAATTGCATTGCTGTTAATGTGGCTGATCCTGCCACTGGCTGAAAGGCTATTCCAGACACATCTTCACATCATGAAATCAAATATTGATTTATATATCTTATCCTATCTGATACTGGTAATTTTAATAGGTGTCGCCTCAGGATTTTATACCTCATCCTATTTATCAAGATTAAAGGTATTGGATATTATTAGTAACGCTTCTCATGGAGGAAAAAGAAAACATTTTTTCCACTCTGCGCTGATTGTTCTTCAATTAATCATTTTCTGTTCAGCTTTATCTGGTGCATTGATAATACGTTCACAATATACGTATGCAATTAATAACGATTTCGGCTACTACAACACAAACATTCTGTTTATTGAGCTTGGTAAGGATTTTAGTGGCTATACTGCTTTTCTCAATACAATTAAATCTAATCAAGATGTAATCATGGCGGCTGGTACCAGAGTAAGTATCCCGATGGTTGAGCATAATTATAGTTCTCTGCAAATCCCAAATTACGAGAATAAGGAAATCCAGGTAATGGTTATGAATATGAACGTTGATTTTAATTATTTTGAAACAATGGGCATGTCGGTTATTGAAGGCCGGGATTTTTCCGAGGAATACGGAAGCGATGTTCTTCATTCAATTATCCTGAATGAAACGGCAATCAAACAGTTGGGAATAACTGAACCACTAAAAGAAAAGTATGCTGGTAATCCAGTTATTGGCGTTGTAAAAGATTTTAATCTCTTCTCGATTCATTCTGAAATTTTACCCATAGCAATCTCTATAAATAATCTAAAAATGAGGCAGATTGCTGTACATTATAAACCCGGAAAACTTAACAGCATTCTTCCTGTGCTTCAGACAGAATGGAAGAAGTTTGCTCCTGATAAGCCACTTTATTATACAACTATTGAAGAGGTGATTAAAAATCTCTACTTTTCAGAAAGAAATCTTACTACTATTGTTACCATCTTTGCACTCCTTAGCCTGCTTATTTCAGTATTTGGATTATTTGGGCTAACCCTCTTCCTGGCACGATCAAGGACAAAGGAAGTCGGTATTAAAAAAATATTTGGAAGCTCGGAGAATGCAATTGTTATAGCTTTCTTACGTGAGAATTTCATTCTGGTATCTATTGCTGCATTCCTTTCTGTTCCTGTGACCCTACCTTTTATGATGCAATGGCTTAGCCGGTTTTCTTTTAAGACAGATATCGGCTGGTGGGTATTTTTATTTGCTTACCTCTGTGCGATAATTGTAGTTCTATTAACAGTACTTTACCACTCTTATAAAGTCTCATTGATAAATCCTATAAAAGCATTGAGATACGAGTAATTCAATACTTAATCTAAAAGAATCTTTTGAGACTATTGTGCCGAAAAAGTCATTTATAAATTCATGAAATTATTCAAGTTCTGGTAGATCTTTAGCTATCAACTCAGCCTTAGCTTAACATTTTTTCTTTCTAAAATAACTTAGTGTAAACCTAGTTTTTATTCGATTTCTCTAAGCGGAATCTCTTGCCAGCATAGTTTCAGCAACTTTTGGCTAGCGGATTCAATTTTAGACAGTGATTCAAGAAAAAATTTCTCATAGATATCCCAGTCGAGTTTTTCAGAAAAATCACTTTCATTCTCGTAAATGAGCTCATTTGAACAATATTTCAAAAATGATACTCTTTTTTCAATTTGCATAACAAACAGATTTTTGCACATGCCATATACATAATTTTTCAGGCTATGTTGAAGAATCAGTTCTCCATTATCTAGTCTATCAAGAAGTATTACAATCATCTCATTAAAAGCATCCTCTGCATCCTCTTTTCTCATTCCCAAACGATATGCAAGAAGATCGACCATCGGCATATACACTTTTTGCATATAAGTAATTATAATATTCTCCCTCCTTTTCAGGCATGCCAATATTTCTTTATCCGTGTAAAACTTCAAGGGAAAAGGAATTTAAAAGAAAACCATAATCTTATTCAAAGATACTTTTTTTGTGAATTTAATAAATTTTTTCGCAAAACAGGGTAACAAAACAGGGCTATTGCCAACTATATATATATTCTTAATGCATCAGATACAGTAAAAACACTGTAAAAAGCTGAATATTAAGTACTATGTTACTTCAAGACATGGGAGTGACGTGGCGAAAGCATGTAAGACCTGTAGAAAATTAACCTTAAAACTAAGATTGAAAATAAAAATCTGCAATTATTTTTCTTAAAATCCAAAATAAATGGAAACAGTAGTTTTACAAGCCAAAACCCGCGAAGAAATTGCATCTGAGTATGGTGTGAAAGTAAGAACGTTTTACCGCTGGCTTAAGCGGGCAGACATTAACCTTCCGTCGGGTCTTATTAAACCACTCCATCTTAATATGATTTACAGAACATTTGGGTTCCCTGGCCAAAGGAATATCACATAAGTGTCCGAAAATGTCCTGAATTGACCTGAAAAGTCCGATATATTTTTACAATAAGCTAAATACAATTTCTGAACTTTATACTCTAATACTACGAAATGATAGTGCTGTTTCCGTATGAAAGGCTCTATTGACATAAAAAGGATTAACTCACGACTTGAACGAATAGCAAACGTGCTTTCGCTTAATGCAAGTTTTATTGAAAACCTGGGACTATTAAATGGAAAGATGGGAATCGCAATTTTCTTTTTCCATTATGCACGATATACAAATAATAAAATATTTGAAAATTATGCAGACGAACTAGTAGATGAGATATATGGTGAGATAAACAAAAGTATATCGATCGACTTTGAGAATGGCGTTACCGGTATCGGTTGGGGGATTGAATATCTGGTAAAGAACGGGTTTGTACAGGCAGATACTGATGAAGCTCTCTCAGAAATTGATAGTGTTATTTATCGTGCCAGAATTAACTCCCCTATACTAATAACAGATGGAAAGGATTTGTTTGGATATGGACACTATTATGTCAGTCGTTTGACCGGCAATGAAATAAATGACAATGATCTTGATACGCTAATTAAGAAATATCATTTGATTTTTCTGATCGACGAGTGCGAAAGGATCCTGGTTCAGAATCATTTTAAAGGTTTTAATATAGAGTCCTTAAGTGTCAATACAATAAATTCACTTATCTGGTTTATCCTGGAAGTGAACCGCCTTGAGATATTCCCTTCCAAAACAAATGAATTAATGCAGATTATCCCAGGCTTTATCAAATCTCTCAACCTGGAATCAATTAATGTTTCCGGGCTAAAACAATTGCGAACTCTGATGACATTTATGAAACCGCTTATTCATGAACCGGCTGGTATAAATCCTGCTAAAGACAAAACTGATAAGGAAACACTGGAAATGTTTGATTTTGAATCATCTGAAGTTAAAATCGAAAGCTTTATAAAAAATTCATGGCAACGTATTGTTTATGAGCCTTATGTTGCCAGGAAAATGGAGACTGGTGATTTTTACAACAATACATTCCTGCTCAAAGACATTGAAGAAAGCTGGAGCCAAATTTTGGAAACTCTTGACAAAAACAGTTTCGGATTGACTGGATTGGCAGGTCTTGGCTTGGGTCTGCTAATGGACAATGAAAGAATTTCTCCTAAAACAAATTAGGAATCAGAAGTGACAAAACCAAAGAGAAATTCAAATTAAATAGAATGCCAAAAAGGAATTTATAAATCATGATCATGACCACCTTCAAAACAGTCAGAACAGATCTATCCGACGTTACTTTCCTTATCCCATTGCGTGTCGATTCCTCTGAGAGGGAAGAGAATACATTTGCTCTGATACAGTATCTCATCAAACATTTTATTACCTCCATAATTGTGCTTGAATCAGATTTAACCAGAAAGCTATTTCCATGCTATGAGTCTGATCAGATTCGTTATGAATTCATTGAAGATAGTAACGAATTTTTCCACAAGACAAAATGCATAACAAAGCTCATTCATATGGCAGATACTAAATATGTTGCAGTATGGGATACTGATGTGATAGTACCTGTAAGCCAGATAGTATCATCTGTAGAGAAGTTACGAACAGAGCAGGCTTTTCTGACCCTTCCATATGATGGACGAGCATTTCTGACAGATAAATACTATGCCGAGCTATTTAAAACAACCTTGGAAATTAGAGTATTTATGAAACTTCTTCCCGGAATGCCATTAATGTATGGTTATCATTCAACAGGTGGTGCATTTTTGACAAATAAGGCAAAATACCTTGAAACAGGAGGTGAAAATGAAAAATTTTGTGGCTGGGGACCTGAAGATGCTGAAAGACTTAAGAGGATTGAAATAATGAAATTATCCGTACAATATTGCAGCGGACCTTTGTTCCATTTGTGGCATCCCCGGGGTAAAACCAGCCAGTATGCCAGCAAAAAAAATGAAATTCAGAACCGAAAGGAATTCATCGAAACCTGCCGAAAAAGGGGATTAAATTAAGATCATAATGATAAATCTGTTCATCTTTAAATCCGGATCCAGAGGCATGCAATATGGAATCGGAACTTATATAAGCGAATTAACAGCTGCACTTTTGAATCTAGAGAGCATTAATGTATTCCTCGTTTCATATCATAATGTTAATTGCAATGAATTCTCAGTCAAATTAATATCCGACCATTATTCAGAAATTAGTATTCCATCCCCAAAATTCCATGCCTCGCAGGACAATTCATTCGATAAAAAGTATGCCTCAGCTGTTGTCCGGCTTTTAGCCGGTTTTATACCTCATAAAGGCAAAGTGATATTCCAAATTAATTATTTGGATGACCTCGCAATCGCAAGTATACTAAAGGAAAAATATAAGCACCCTGTTGTAAGTCTTGTCCACTTTGCTCAGTGGCAACAATTATTCGATGGAAACAGGAAAAAGCTGTCAGGACTCAATATCTATCAACCTTCAAACAACATAGAATTCACCTTATCGAAGGAAAAAAATTACTATCAGGTTTCTGATCAAATAGTTTCAGTTACCAGATATATGAAAGATTTTTTAATCGGAGATTATGAAATTACGCCGGAAAAAATCACGGTAATTCCTAATGGACTGGATTACACAAAATTTGAGTTTATTTCAAAGAAAGAGCGAATTATTTTGAAGCAAAGTCTGGGTTTATCAAAGGATGATATAGTTATCCTGTTTTCCGGAAGAATAGATCCCTGCAAAGGGATATTTTATCTCCTCGATTCATTCGTGGAAGCTTGTAAACATAATCGCAATCTCAAATTAGTATTGTTGGGTCAGGGCAGTATTGTAGATTGTCAGAAGAGACTTAAAGCTTTTTATGGAAAAGTTATTTATCCTGGATTTTTACCAAAGGATTTATTAGCAGCATTTTACAAGGTTACCGATATCGGCATTGTTCCTTCAATTTATGATCACTGCCCTTACACGGTACTTGAGATGATGGCAAATAAAATCCCATTGATCCTCTCAAGAATCAATGGTCTGGATGAATTGCTTAATGATAGCCAATGTCTGTTCGTTAATCCTGTTTTAAGCAGTGAAGGTGAAATCTCATTTAATATACAAGAATTATCCGATGCAATCCTCGTAATGGCAGGCGACAGGACCTATAGAAACAAACTTGTAATTAATTCTTACGATAACCTGATCAGGCGATTTTCAGCATTCCGCATGGCAGAACAGATGAATACTCTTTTTCAATCTCTCTATGAGAACCAAATTAATTAAAGAATATGAAGAGAACAAGAGAAGATAATACTGTGTCAGTTATTCAGAAAACCATAAATCATTTCGGGATAGCTGTAACGAACAGCAGCGTTAAGGAGGAACTTAAATCCCATCCCAACTATCCGTCTTTCAAAAGTATCTGTGATTCATTCAAAGAGTGGAAAGTTGAACATTATCCACTAAAATATCAACCTGAGGAGCTGAAGGAACTTACGGCCCCTTACATTGCGCATTTCAATATTGGGAGTGGTCGACTGGCTTTTGTTTCTGACATTAAGAATGGCTTAGTATTTTATTACGAATCTTTAAACATAAAGAAGAAAACCGAACTGGAAGAGTTTTATAAAAAATGCTCCGGAGCCGTCATTTTACTTAATCCTAATGAAAACTCAGGAGAGAGAAATTACCTGATGAAAAGGCAGGATGAGCTGATAAGCAAATCAGTATTACCAGTGACGATTTTTACCCTTTTACTATTCATGACTACAATGGTAATTAATTCATTTAGTAGCGGAGAGATTTTGATACAACTGAGGCCAGGTTTATTATTTTTGACGAAGACAATTGGAATCGGATTATCACTGCTTCTTATTCTCCATGAATATGAAGTCCGTTTATCGCTTACAGAGAAACTCTGTCACCTCAATAAAGCCACTAACTGCAATACCGTATTGAACGACAAAGCTTCAAAGATATTTGGATGGTTCGGCTGGGCTGATGCTGGGTTTATATATTTTACAGGTTGTTTATTGTTTTTGTTAAGTGACTCATTTGCTGTCAATTATTCGTTTTTGGCCATACTTTCAGCTCTTTCTTTGCCTTATCCGGTATTCTCGATCTATTACCAATGGTTGGTACTTAAGAAATGGTGCCCGATGTGCATAGGCGTCCAATTTATACTGGTAGTTGAGTTTATCCTATTGATGCCGGTGTTCACAAATTTGAATCTCTCTTTCAGCGATTTATCAAATCTACTTCTGACTTTTCTGGTAACAGGAATTGTTTATACCCTGATTGTCATGTATATCAGGGAAAGAATATCTGGTGAGTCTAATTATTATAAGTACCTTGGTTTTAAGAAAAATCCTGAAGTACTAAGAAGTCTTTTGTTAAATCAAAAGCATTATGATATTCCGGTCACAGAAACCAGTCTGGTTTTTGGAAGCAGAGCTTCCTCAATAAGGGTTACAGCCTTTCTTAGCCTCCAGTGTTCTCATTGTGCAAGGGCATTTGAAAAGATCAAAGTCATTCTTAAATCAGATGCAGATGTTGCCATCAATATTATCCTTATTACTTCAGACGCTAAGATATTGAATGCTTTATATCATTATTCCCGGAAGTGTATGTATGATGAAGCGTTGTTACTCTTGGAAACATGGTATGGGATGGAATCATACTCAAGAAACAAAATGTCTGAGAATCTTTGCATTCCGGAAGCCAACGATATTTCTGGAGAGGTTGGTAATGAGAATGTAGAGCTTTACAAATTATGTAATGTAATTGGCACCCCGACATTTTTTGTTAATGGGTACCTTCTTCCCACTAATTATGAAATTGAAGACATCAAATATTTCGTTGAAGTATTTTCCAAAAAAGAAGAGATGGTTATTAGAAATAATTAACGCCATATTATTAAATAACAGATGCTTACTAAGAATACTTATTCACATTTTATAATTATCAATAAGAAAAGGGCAGGAAGTTTAACTGTGTGCTTTGTAAACATCTCCTGCCCGAGTCTTTCTCTATTAAGAAAGGAGGTGTATCCATGCTAAGATAGTACATTTCCGTGACTCTGGTTGCGGCCTGTGAAATGATAGACCAGGAAATTGAAGATGGTTTATAACTAATAGATTAATTATAATGAAAAAATTAGGTAAATTAAATTTCAATCCTGAAAAGCTTATTAAGGGTGAAGAACTTCAAAAACTTCTAGGAGGTGATTTACATTATTCTTGTTGCTGCTGGTATTGTATGGGTTGTGCTCCTACCTGCGGCTCAGCTTGGATCCCTGAAGGTGTTAACCCTGATAGTTGGGCTGCCCAACAAGGTGGTTATGAGAGTTGTTCATGTATTGGAGGATATTAACCTGTATTGAGCCTTATTCTCCACATTTTTTTATCTAAATCAATGTGAGATAATTTGTGATTTTTAAGTCTGTGGAATTTATTTCCTCAGACTTAATTTATAAATTTATACAAGAATAGGGATGATTGACTTTTTTTCCTGAACCTATATCATTGGCACTGGTAAATATTCACTGCTGTAAACTGATAAAAACAATTTTAGTAATAATTTTAACGATTTTAAAAATGCGTATCTATATATTATTTCTTTTAGTATTTCTATTTATAGGATGTTCGAATAAACAAAAATTCTACTCAGAACCTGAGATTATTGATGTTGCTAATGCATTTGAAAACCAGCAAGAGACTAAGCTGAGCAAATTTGTTGATAGAATAACCTACATCCCTCTGGAGTCCAGCCCTGAGTCGGTAATCTCTGCTTACCCTGTAATAAAAGTTGAAGATTATATTATTGTTCGCAACACGGGGTTTAACAACAGCACTCCATTGCTATTATTTGAAAAATCAGATGGTAAGTTTATCAGATATATCGGGAAAGTTGGTAGAGGACCAGGTGAATACAGTAGTCCGGTTCCGGACTTCTATAGTGTCAATAACAAGTTAATTTATACCATGGATTATACTCAAAGAGAAATAAAAATTCTGTCTATTGATGGAGATTATCTTGGAAGTTTCAGAACACCTGATATTCTAGAGCCATCTATAAAAGGTGGGAAATTAGGTATTTCATATCACACTCAATTAGATAATAACACATATGTAAGTTTTACTGATAATTTTACTGGAGCAATTAATACCAAATTGGTTATTTTTAATAAAGACAGTATTTTAAAAATCTTTCCCAATTACCTTCGATGGGGTAACAAAGATATAACAAAAAATAAAAGACCATATTTTACTCCCAACTTTATCAAATGGAATCATAATCTGTATTTTAAAGAGAAGTTCAATGACACCTTATTTCGTGTTTCCATTGATACTTTAATCCCTAGATTTATTTTTAGAAATGGAAAGTACGGTCTTCCTTATAAAGAACAGGAAAAAATAATGCCTTCATTTGGACAATTAAGTTATGATTACTTCCTTATAAATGACATAGATGAAAACTCTGATTTCTTGTTTTTTCGATTGTCTTATGATAAAAAAGAATATACATGTTTTTATGATAAGAAAGCAAAGACTACAACAGTTAGTAAACTATCCGGAGGTTTTTCATCCGCATTGATAGATGATATTAACGATTTTATGCCAATTGTCCCGAGAGACTTCACACAGGACAATGAAATGATTAGTGTTTTGGACCCGGTAGAAATTGTAGAATGGTTAAAAGAGAATCCTGAAAAGTCTAAAAAACTTTTGAAGAATATGGATTGGCTTAAGACAATTTCTGAAACAAGTAATCCTGTTATCGTTATTGCTAAATGTAAATAAATCATGCGAAGTTAAAATTTTTCCGAATATAAAATTTCGGTCTGTGAAATGATAAAACAGAATACATTTATAAATTAATCACAACTAAATAGCTAAAAAATGAAAAATCTAAAAAAAATGCATGTCAATTCTGAAATGCTACTGAATAATGAGGAGTTGGTAACACTGAGAGGTGGTTATGGTGATTGTGGTTGCATATGCTTTAATTGGGACCATCAACTCTTGGGTGCTATTGGAGGTGATGTATCTGCATTAACCTGTAATGTAGAATGTCTTACGTATTTTGGACATGGATATGGTGATTGGAATTGTTAGGCTCAAAACTTTTCATAAGTTTATTTCATACTTCCAGGATATGTAATCCATTGAGGCTGACTTCATATATAGGTCAGCCTCTTACAATAATAAAAAATCAAATAACTTTTAATATTGCTAATTTAATTTTACATGAACATGAACAGATTTAAATTGTATTTGCTTGCATTTTGTGTATTTTTTTATCTGAGTACTCATGAAGAGAATAATGCACAAAATATTAAAATATATCCTACCTATTCTATTGATATTAAAAAGGATATCAATAATATTGGAATGCTAAATCTGAGTAGTCTTGGGAAAGATATATCCTACATTCCACTCGAAACAAAGACAGAATGCCTGATCCAAAAAATTAATAAAATTTTGTTTAGTGATTCATACATTTTCATTAGCGATTTTAAGAGACTGCTTCAATTTGACAAAACTGGTAAATTCATAAGACAAATAGGTCATGAAGGTAGCGGTCCTGGGGAGTATATCAATGTTGGTGACTTTTGTATTGATGAGCAAAATAAAGAGATATATCTGATTTTTTCTTCAGCTTCTAAACTTATGGTTTTTGGATTTGACGGAGTTTTCAAAAATACCAATAACCTGACTTTCCGTCCTGCACAGATTATTTTAAAAGATAAAAGCAATCTTATGTTTCATCTTTGGAATGTTCCCGGGAAAAGAGATCCAAGCTGGATAGTTACAAATAGGAAAGGATTAGCAGTATTAAGCCTACAAAATAATCTTACCAGAATCAGTCAACCCGGTTTTCTAGTAAATCACTCACCATTATACAAATTTGCCAATAATCCTTACTTCATGGAGTTCGGAATTGACACACTTTATTATTTTGATGGGACACAAAAAATGCTGCACTCTGTTTTTTCATTTGGCGATCTAAAAATGGTAGCAGATCCAGTAATTACTCTATCAATGATTAAGGATGTCAGCAAAAGCCTTGAAGGTAAACTTTGGACATGTAGCATTATTGAAAATGAGGAGTTGATGTTCATTGAGATTGCCTTGGGAATAAAAGATACCAGGATGCATGCAATATATGATAAGAAAGCAAATAATGTAACCTTCCTAAAAGACAATGCATTTAATAATGATCTGGGTGGAGGAGTTGGTTTTTGGCCTAAACAGATAGTTGATGATAAAATACTCGTCGATTATGCCGATGCCTTTGTTCTTTTAAAAAAGGTCATCCCAACTAACCTTAGAAATAGGATTTCTGAGACGTCCAATCCTGTATTAATAATACTTCAAAAATAAAGAAGTGGTTTCATGTAAAAATTAATTACCTCTCCTTTAAAGGGCTAAATAGTATAATATAATTATGCCAGGATTTCATTTTTTAAGTCAACTCGATTCTATGGATTGCGGGCCGTCCTGCCTTCGTATGATTGCAAAACACTATGGTAAGAACTATACCTTACAGGCTCTTCGGTCAAAAGCATTTATTACAAAATCAGGTGTTTCGATGCTCGGTATCAGTGATGCTGCAGAAAGCATCGGTTTCCGGACACGTGGGTATCGTCTCAACTGGGAACAGCTCCGCGATGAAGTCCCACTACCCTGTATTGTTCATTGGAACCAACGGCACTTTGTGGTGGTTTACCAAATCAAGAAACAAAAAAAGGTCTTTGCATGGAGCAGGGGGCATGGAGCAGGGGGCAATGAGAACAGAGCAGGTGGCAGGGAGCAGGTAGCAAAGGGCATGGAAAAAGATAAAAGACAAAAGGATAAAGACGAAAGACATTCAGTTAATGACCTGCACGA
>JGI20214J51088_10002186_pt1 | contig 13174 bp, 8 predicted proteins | sample WetSurMetagenome_FD_51088 | JGI IMG/M metagenome (IMG submission 51088)
AATTTGACTTAGCTTTTCTCTATGCCAGCGAATTAACCACTCTTCATTGGTAAATGGGGGTCACCATCTCTACATCCGTTCCGGCATTTCAATCCCCAGCAGCCACATACCCGAATAAATTATTTCACTTGTGACCTTTGAAAGAATCAGTCTGAAATTTCTGACAGCAACATCGTCCTCACCGAGAATTGAATAATCGTGATAAAACTGATTATATTCTCTTGAAAGTTCATAACAATAGTTAGCAATAACAGCCGGGCTGTAACTTGTGGCAGCAGCAGAAACCGTTTCAGAAAACTTTCTCAGAAGCTTAATAAGCTCTATCTCCTTACTTCCTGCTTTTGCTTCCTCTAATTTGATATGTTCAGCATTTATACCCATTTGCTCGGCTTTCCTGAACACAGATTTTATCCTCGCGTATGTATATTGAATAAATGGCCCAGTATTTCCATTGAAATCAATTGATTCGACTGGGTTAAAAGTCATGTTTTTCTTTGGATCCACTTTAAGGATAAAGTATTTAAGGGCACCAAGACCTATTTTCCGGAAAACATCTTCCTTTTCATCATCAGAAAAATCAGAAAGTTTGCCAAGCTCCAAAGAAACATCTTTTGCAGTTTCCTGCATCTCTTTTATAAGATCATCGGCATCCACTATGATCCCTTCGCGGGATTTCATCTTTCCCTCCGGAAGCTCCACCATACCATATGAAAAATGGATAAGTCCTTCAGCCCATCCGTAACCCATCCTCTTAAGAAGTGCTTTAAGTACCTGAAAATGATAATTTTGTTCATTTCCAACAACATAAATATTCTTATCGAATTTATATTCATTGTACCGGTTTACGGCAGTGCCAAGATCCTGAGTCATATAAACAGCAGTTCCATCAGAGCGAAGAAGAAGCTTCTGATCCAGACCTTCAGGTGTAAGATCAGCCCAGATAGAACTGTCGTCATTCCGGTATAATATTTTTTCTTTCAGAGCAGAGAGGACTATATCTTTCCCGATTTTGTAAGTATCTGATTCGTAATAAATTTTATCAAAATCAACACCTAATTTTTTATATGTTTCATCAAATCCGGCATAAACCCATGAATTCATCATTTTCCATAGATCAATAACTTCTTTATCGCTGGCTTCCCATTTCAGGAGCATCTCCCGAATCTCCTTCATGAGGGGTGCAGCGTTTTTTGCTGCAGTCTCATCCATACCATCAGCCATAAGATTCTCAATCTGAAGCCGGTACTCCCTTTCAAACAAAACATAGTACTTACCGACCAGATGATCCCCTTTAATTCCTGACGACAGAGGCGTTTCACCAGCACCCCATTTCTGCCAGGCAAGCATCGACTTGCAGATATGTATTCCGCGGTCATTAACTATATTTGTTTTTATAACATTGTGTCCATTGGCTGATAATATCCTGTAAAGAGAATAGCCCAGAAGGTTGTTGCGAATATGTCCGAGATGCAATGGTTTATTGGTATTGGGCGATGAATATTCAACAAGGATCGTTTCGGGGTTTGAGACCCGACAGTTCTCCAGATGTGTTTTTTCAGATACCATCTTTCCGAAGTACTCAATCCACCATTTATCAGAAATCTCCAGGTTCAGAAATCCCTTGATTACATTAAAACCGGAAACTGAAGGGAAATTTTCAACAAGATAATTTCCAATGGTTTCACCTGTCTTTTCGGGTGTGTTTTTTGAGAAACGAAGGAGCGGGAATACAACAAGTGTGAAGTCTCCTTTGAAATCTTTTCTTGTTTCCTGTATCTGGACCAGGTCATCCGCAACCTCGCTATCGTAGATAATTTTAACAGCTTCTTTTATCTTTCTTTTAAGAACAATCTCCATATTTTCGCAACAAATTTCAGGCTGCAAAGATAACATTTTAAAATATTGATCCATAAGAAAAAATGATCAAAAAGGAAGCCTGAAGATGCTTTGAAAGAATCCCTACATTTATCTCGATATAATCAATTATTTGACAACAGAACGGTTCTTTTTGATCAATAAATACATCATTATGAAAAAGTTATTTTACTTTTGAATATAATTTTTTATATTTATAATTGAAATTTAAGGCATTATTACAGTGGAAATGAAAAGTATGTTTATTGAGTCAACTCCAAAGACACCCCAGATTGACTTAAATCACCTTTCAGGTGAGCTGATATTATCCGGTAGATCAATTCCGGAAAATGCTGCCGTACTTTATGAAAATCCGCTGAAATGGGTTCTCGAATATGTTCAGAATCCAAGGCCTACTACAAACCTCAGGATAAATTTAGAGTATTTCAATACAGCATCAGCAATCTGGCTCGCGAAGATTGTTGCAGGTTTATGCTCAATAAAAGATATTGAATGCACATTGATCATACACCTCTATTTCAGTATTGAAGATTATGATAATATGGATTCTGAAGATCTTAAAGATGAACTCCATCCCTTAATCTATCTGATTGGCTCCCCCATTATAAGTGTCGGATTTAAAATATACGGCACTGATACCAGTGGAGAAGTTATTAAGGAGTCGATGGTTCTTATTTAATCCATCCTCTAACATTTACACTTAAACTATTATTTCTTCAATTTTTTGGCATAACTTTAATTCGCCAATTAATTGTAATTGCTATGCGAACAGTATTCATTGTTTTGCTATCAATATCCTATATTATGGAAACATTTTCCCAAAACAGTACAACTGACAGGCAACCAGTTGCAGCAGGAAGATTTTACCCGGCTGACAATGTGACCCTTACAAAAGATTTATCCCAACTTTTTGAAACCTGCAAAAAGTCACCTGAAAATTGGAATGTCAGAGCTTTAATCGCTCCTCATGCAGGATATATTTATTCAGGTAAAATAGCTGCTGCAGCCTATTCATCGATATCAGGAAATGCTGAATATAAGAATATTTTTATTATTGCTTCAAGTCATGTGATGTCATTTGATGGAGCATCGGTATATAATTCAGGTGACTATATAACTCCTGTCGGAAGGGCATTGGTCAACAGGGAAATTGCCAATAAGCTAATCCGCGAGAACAAGGTATTCAACTTTCCCACCAATTCTCATATCCAGGAACATAGTATTGAAGTACAGCTTCCTTTTATTCAATATTACTTCCATGATAAACCGCTAATTGTCCCAATCATTATCGGAACAAATAATGAAAAAACTGTAAAAAAGATTGCAGAAGCTCTAAAACCCTGGTTCAATTCTGATAATCTTTTTGTAATAAGCAGTGATTTCTCTCATTATCCTTCATATAAAGATGCAAATGAAACAGATAAATCGACATTTGAGAGTATCGCTTCAATGAATCCTCCGACATTCTTAAATACTCTTGAAAAGAATTCCGGCAAACAAATTCCCGGATTGGCTACGAGTATGTGCGGATGGACTTCAGGTCTTACACTGCTATATCTGGTTGAGGGGAATAATCAACTTGAGGTCAAGCACATCGATTACTGCAATTCAGGTGATTCACCTGTAGGAAATAAATTTGAAGTAGTTGGATATCATGCAATTGCAATGATTGAAAAAAAGCAAAAACCTATTGGTGACAAAAATGAAGAAATTGAGTTTTCATTCAATAAAGAAGAAAAAAAACAACTTTTTACAATTGCAAGAAGCAGTATCCGATTGATGCTGGATGATCATAAAAAAATTAAAATAGACGGGAATACTATACCTGAAAAACTGAAACAGGAATTGGGGGCATTTGTTACTTTGAAAATAAATGGTGAATTAAGAGGTTGCATAGGAAGATTTATCTCATCAGACCCACTTTATGAAGTTGTTCAGGCTTCAGCTCTGTCATCTGCCTTCGAAGATCCACGCTTTCTACCACTTACAAAAGAAGAATTTAACAAAACCGAAATTGAAATAACAGTACTTGGACCTTTAAAAAAGATCAATAATATCAGTGAGATTGTTTTGGGGAAACACGGAATTTATATCAAAAAAGATTTCAGATCGGGGACCATGCTTCCCCAGGTGGCAACAGAAAACGGATGGACTATTGAACAGTTTCTGGGCTATACATCACGAGATAAAGCCGGACTGGGATGGGATGGTTGGAAAGATGCTGAGATTTATATTTACGAAGGAACAGTTCTTGAAGAAAACAGAAAGTAACAATGTATCATGTCATAGGCACAGGTATAATTGCAATACTCTTATATTTAATCAGTTACTTTTTCTACCGTGTAGATTATTATTCTCTGCAATTCCATAGAATGTTATGGAACTCTTTTCTGGCAATTGCATTCATCCTGACTGCTCTGGCAGGGATATTTATGGCACTTCAGGTTAATTATAAATGGGAAATTCCTTTTGTCAAATCAATACTTAAGTGGCATGTTGAATTCGGAATTGGCATGACTATCACAGGATTATTCCATTTCATCTGGCATCTTTCGTATTTCGGTAAGAAAATCAGAGTACAAGACAGTTTTCCTCCAGAGACTGGTTATCAAAACCTGACCTCAACTGAAATCAGTACAAACNTNTTTATAATAGGATTTATCAGTTCTTCAATTCAGCTTCTGCTAATGAGAGAAGTGATGAATATATCAGGAGGCTATGAACTCATAGCAGGTGCTTTTCTTGGATCATGGCTAACAGGCTCTGCAATTGGCGCGGTGATAGCAGGGAAATCACAACTCACTTCTATTAAAAAAATCAATCTCATCTTTTCACTGAGTCCTTTGATATCCTTGCTTCTATTGTTTTCATTATCAAGATTATTTTTAAAGACTGGTGAGACACCTTCATTTCTGGTAAGTATGATTTACACCTTTCTTGTTCTGGTGCCATTCTGCCTCGTTTCAGGATTCACATTCATAAAATTAATATCTATAGCCAGATCAGATAACGGATTTATACCCGGAAAATCCTTTTCGATCGAAACCGCAGGAGGAATTGCAGCTGGTGTGATTGTATCTCTGCTCACCGCCGGAATACTGAATACCTATCAAATACTATTGATAATTATATTATTATCAACTACTTATACACTACTTACATTTTGGATTTTTAGTCTTAATTTAAAAATATATATCAAATTCACCATTGTTANACTCNCTTCATTGATTTTGATATTCAATCCGGATATTGCCTTCAGGCAAATGTTACTACCTGGCATAAAGGTTACAGATTCTAAAGATACACCCTATGGAAATATAACACAGGGCAGATACAGAGACGAGAAAAGCCTCTATTACAATCAACGGCTTCAGTCTTATAATGATGATGTGACAGAAAGAGAAGAGAACATTCATTATGCAATGCTTCAAAGCGTATCGCCCGAAAAAATAATCCTGATATCCGGATCACTTCACTCCCATCTTCCTGAAATATTGAAATATCCTGTCAGGAAGATCATCTATATCGAAAGAGATCCGGCTCTGGCCTATTCAGGGATATCCAGAACTGATACGCTACCAGGTAATCTCATTATAGTCAATAATGACGGTTTCAGGTACATCAGGAGATCGACTGAATTGGTTAATGTAATAATACTTCTTATCCCTCCACCGTCAACACTACTGTTAAACAGGTATTATACTACAGAATTTTTTATTGAAGTGAAGAAAAGGCTAACCCCTGACGGAGTTTTCATGTGTTCTCCCGGACCAGGAGATGACTACTTCAACAAAGAATCCTTAAAGCTGTATTCATCGATATTTAATAGTTTGTCGGGTGTATTCAAAAATGTAAAACCAGTTGTTGGAAAAAAGCTCTATTTCCTTGCATCAGATAATGAATTGTCAGTATCATTCTGTGATCTTAGTGACAGGAGAAATATTAAAAATACATACGTGAGCACAGATTTTCTGGCAGATGATCTTATAAGAAATAAATCTGATGAGGTATTTTCCCTAATGGACCGGAAAGCAAAACAAAACAGAACCGCCTTCCCAGTTGCCTGTTTCCATTTTCAATCATATAATTTCAGTAAATACATAGATGAGAAGGTACCTGCAATAATTGTTATGTTTCTCATATTCGCAGTACCTGTTCTGGGTGTAAAAAAAAGAAATCTTATTATGTATTTCAGTGCCTCAGCCCTGGCAGGATTTGAGGTAATAATTTTACTTACTCTTCAGCTTATCGTTGGAAATATGTACCAGCTTTCCGGACTTGTAATAGCCGGTTTTATGTCTGGTCTGGCTGTTGGGGCAGGTATTAATCTTAAGATATTGAATTCTTTCTCTTTAAACCAAAAGGGGATCATCCTACTTATATTTTATACTGCTCTTGGTTTTGTATACAATTATATGCTTGTAATTAATAGTGGAATACCTGCAGTTAGTATAATCATTCTTTCAGCATTTTTACCCGCGATATTAACAGGAAATATTTTCCGTGAACTTTCAATAAAAACAGTAGGGACAGCAATAACTTCGGCAATTTACAGTGCCGATCTTGCCGGTTCTGCGTTCGGGTTTATTCTTATTTCGGGATTTTCTGTTCCTGCATTCGGAATAAAGGTCTCAATCTTTTTATTGTCATCACTTATTTTAACGGGATTTCTGTTTGGAACAATTAGGAACAAATAGTAGTTTTAGTAAATTAAAGTATATCCCTTGAGAATGCAATGAAAGATTTGAAAAGTGATATCAGTAAACGTGAATTTCTGAAAACATCCCTGTTATTTTCAGCAGGGTTAATATGTTATCCCTGCAAGGGAATAATATCTGGTATGTCATATGAACAGAAGGGCATTTACAAAAGAATTGCCATGTTTCAGGAGGAGACTGCCCGTGGAATAATGTGCAGGATTTGTCCGAATGAATGTGTACTAAAAGAGGGAGAGTTAAGCAAATGCAACAATCGAAAGGTTCATAATTCCAGGTTATATACACTGGCTTTTGGGAATCCTTGTTCTGTGAATGTAGATCCGGTTGAGAAGAAACCACTTTATCATTTTCTGCCGGGATCAAGAGCGTACTCATTTGCAACAGCCGGCTGTAACCTGGTTTGTCTTAATTGCCAGAACTGGACGATATCACAAACAAGTCCAGACAAAACCAGAAATTATGATCTGATGCCTGAAAAAATTATTGAAGAATGTATTAAAAATAACTGCAGTTCAATCGCATATACATACTCTGAACCAACAACTTTTTATGAGTATGTTTATGAAACAGCTCTTCTCGCCCGGAAAGCTGGAATTAAAAACATTATTAAATCGAATGGCTATATAAATGCAGAACCTCTGAAAAAGCTCTGCGAGGTAATTGATGGAGCAAATATTGATCTAAAAGCGTTCAGCGAAAGTACATATCTGAAACTTTCAGGCGGAAAATTACAGCCTGTACTGGATACTCTGAAGGTATATAAAGAGATGGGAGTCTGGCTCGAAATCACCAATCTGGTTGTTCCCACCTGGACAGATAATCTGACTGAAATCAGAAGTATGTGTAAATGGTTAAACGAAAATGGATTTAAGAATACTCCTATACATTTCAGCCGGTTTTATCCCATTCATAAACTTGAACAATTGCCTCCTACACCTGTTGAAATACTTAATGATGCTGCAGGAATTGCATCTGAAGAAGGTTTAAAGTATGTATACACGGGAAATGTACCCGGAAATGAAATATCAGATACCAAATGTCCATCATGTCATGCAACTATTATAGCCAGACAAGGCTACAGGATTGTATCAAATACAATTACAGCTGGTAAATGCAGTAAATGCGGATCTGCTGTTGACGGTGTATGGAACTGAAATATGAAATTATATCCCTTTTAGGGTAGTAACTGGTTAATCAAGAAATGAAACGATCTGAAGCAAAAAGACGTATAGAGGAGCTTAGCACGGAAATTGAAGGACATAATCATAGATATTATGTTCTGAATCAACCAATAATATCTGATTTCGATTATGATATCCTCCTGAATGAACTGGATACTCTTGAGAAAAAATTCCCTGAATTTATTTCGAAAAACTCTCCTACTCACAGAGTTGGCAGCGATATAACCAAAGAATTCGAGCAGTACGAACACAGGTATCCGATGCTTTCACTGGGAAACACATACAATGAAGAAGAGTTAAGGGAATTTGATGCCAGGATACGAAAAGCTGCCTCAGAAACAATTGAATATGTCTGCGAACTGAAATTCGACGGAGCTTCGATCAGTATTACCTATAAAAACGGTTCCCTTTTCAGGGCAATAACAAGAGGTGATGGCAATAAAGGCGATGATGTTACATTAAATGTTAAAACGATAAAAAGCATTCCACATAAAATACCTGATAAATCAATTCCTGCAGAGTTTGTAATAAGGGGTGAGATACTGATGCCCAGAGCCGTTTTCAACAGGCTCAATGATGAGAGGAAAAAAGCAGATATTGCACCATTTGCCAATCCCCGTAATGCTGCAGCCGGGACTCTTAAACTGCTTGATTCTAAGATTGTAGCTTCAAGATCACTTGATTGCCTTATCTATTTTCTGCTGTCAGAAGAGCTACCTCATGAGAATCATTATGATAATTTGAAAGAGGCATCCAAATGGGGATTCAATGTGCCGGACAGTATCAGATTATGCAGAAACCTTGATGATGTATTTAGTTTTATTTCATTTTGGGAATCCGAACGAAAAAAACTACCTTATGATATTGATGGTGTTGTTATTAAGGTCAATTCACTCAGCTTGCAGGAAGCACTTGGATTTACTGCAAAATCACCCCGCTGGGCAATAGCGTATAAATATAAAGCAGAAGTTGCCTCAACAAGGTTAATATCAGTTGTATTCCAGGTAGGCAGGACAGGGGCCATTACTCCTGTGGCTAATCTGGAACCAGTTCTTCTATCAGGGTCTACTGTCAGACGTGCTACTCTTCACAATGCTGATCAGATTGCCCTTCTTGATCTTCATCTGAACGATATGGTATATCTTGAGAAAGGTGGTGAAATAATTCCAAAGATAGTAGGTGTTGATCATTCCTTCAGAAATGAAAACAGCAAAAAAATAGTGTTTATTTCCAATTGTCCTGAATGTGGAACTCCGCTTATAAGAAATGAAGGGGAGGCAAACCATTTCTGTCCTAATTATCTTCACTGCCCTCCTCAGATAAAAGGGAGATTCGAACATTTTATAAGCAGAAAGGCAATGGACATTGATGGATTGGGCGAAGAAACAATAGATCTGCTTTTTAATAAGAATCTTATCCGGAACTTCCCTGATCTTTATGGTTTAAAGCTGGAACAACTTGTCCCTCTGGAACGTCTGGGTGAAAAATCGGCTTCCAATATTATAAATAGCATCAAAAAATCAATAGATACTCCTTATAGCCGGGTACTTTTTGCAATTGGAATAAGGCACGTTGGAGAAACAGTGGCAAAAACCATTTCCAGAAGATTTGTTGCTATTGATGATCTGATTAATGCCAGCACAGAACAATTAACAGATATACCGGAGATCGGACCTAAAATCGCTGCCAGTATTAGAGCCTTTTTTTCTGATAAAGAAAATTTAGAAATAATTGATCGGCTCAAAGTGATAGGAATTAAGCTAAGAGGCATTGAAGAAATAGCTAATTCCGGTAACACGCTTAATGGTAATGTAATAGTTATTTCAGGTACATTTCAGAAACACAGCAGGGATGAGTATAAGGAGATTATTGAAAAAAATGGAGGAAAAAATTCCAATGCAGTTTCAGGAAATACCACATTTATCCTGGCCGGCGAGAATATGGGTTATTCAAAAAAAGAGAAAGCCAATGAACTTGGTGTACCAATGATAACTGAGATTGATTTCCTCAAATTAATTGGTGAAGAATAAATATACCTCAGTACTGATTTTAATAAAAAACTATTAGGTTTGTAAAATGGAATTATTTAAAAATATCAGGCTGAAAATCGGAAAAGTTATCCTCACTAACAAGATTGCCGGGACAAAGAGAAAAGTCAGCTATTCAAATTTAGGTCTTGTAAAAAGTATTGGAATAGTATGGGATGTTTCAAAAACAGATGATTTCATTATACTCTCACGGTTTTATCAGAAAATGCATGAAAGGAATATCGAAGTCAAAATAATCGGTTACTTTGATGGTAAGACTCTTCCGGATCAATATACTGCGATCAGATTTCTGACATGTATCAGGACCAAGGAGTTAGATTTTTTTTACCATCCTGTATCTCCTGAAGCCAATAATTTTATTAAGAATCGCTTTGAAATCCTGATTGATATTAATTTCAAAAAGCTTGTTCCACTTCAATATATATCATCATTGTCCAATGCAGCTTTTAAGGTAGGTCTATTAGATTCTGAAATCAATAACAATCCTTTTGACCTGATGATGGAAATAAAAAGACCTGTTGATATTGAAAACTACCTTAATCAGATCATACATTATCTTGAGATGATAAAAGATGGAACAGATAAAAAAGTTGTTAAATAATTAAAAATATGAAGAGATTCAAAGGGACTGGAGTAGCGATTGTTACGCCATTTAAAAATGACTTAAGCATTGATTTTGCTGCCTTGGGGCGGGTAGTAAATCATGTGATCAGTGGCGGCGTTAACTATATAGTGGCAATGGGAACCACAGGAGAATCTGTTACTCTGACCAAAGATGAGAAGAAAGCAATAATTACATATGTTGTTGAAGCGATAGATAACAGGGTTCCTCTGGTAATTGGAATTGGTGGAAATAATACACAGGAAGTAATAAACAGCATACGGTATACAAATCTTACTGGTGTAGATGGGATATTATCTGTCGCACCATATTATAATAAGCCAAGCCAGAAGGGATTATTTCAGCATTTTAAAGCTGTTGCCACTTGCAGTCCTCTGCCTGTCATTATCTATAATGTTCCGGGAAGGACATCATGTAACATCACTTCAGATACCTGTCTGGAACTGGCACATGAATGTGAAAACATAATTGCTGTTAAAGAGGCTTCCGGTGATATAAGTCAGATTATGAGAATAATTAAAGGGAAGCCAGAAAATTTTAGTGTTATATCGGGAGATGATATGATGACAATTCCAATAATTGCATCAGGAGGATCGGGTGTTATTTCCGTTCTTGCCAATGCATTCCCTGCGCAGTGCAATGAACTGGTCGGCCATGCACTTAAAAATAATTTCAAATCCGCCCGTGAAATACAGTTTCATTTCCTTGAGATAATTGATCTGCTTTTTGTTGAAGGTAATCCATCGGGTGTAAAAGCAATGATGAATATGATGAACCTCTGCCAAAATACACTCAGGCTTCCTCTTGTACCTGTAAGCAGACCCATATATTCAAGGATTCAAAAAGCTATTGATGAAGTAACCAAAAACTGATCAGGCATTTACACCAGCGCCCTGGACTCCTCCCTGCTGCAATCCATGACATTGTTTATATTTTTTCCCGCTCCCGCATGGACATGGATCGTTTCTGCCTACTTTCTTATCTACCCTTACCGGTTCGGTAGGTTTCTGGTTTCGTTCCTGACCGCCTCCAGTACTGCTATATTGAGAAAAATCGCTTTTTGAAGTTCTCAGATTACTCATATCTACCTGCCGTCTTCTCTGTGCTTCCTTAACCTGCTCAGGATCCTGTGAAGGTATATGACCTTTCATTAGTGTGCCCACCACATCTTTATTTACTTTGGTCAGCATTGTTTTAAATAACTCAAATGATTCGAACTTGTAAATAAGTAAAGGATCCTTCTGTTCATAAGTAGCATTCTGTACCGATTGTTTGAGTTCATCCATTTCCCTGAGATGTTCTTTCCATGCATCATCTATTGTTGCCAAAACGACTGTCTTCTCATAGGCTCTCGCCAACTCCCGTCCTTCAGATTCTGCAGTTGCTTTAAGGTTAGTGACTACCTGAAAAACCCTTACCCCATCCGAAATAGGAACAACAACATTTTCATAAACATGTGCCATCCTGTCATATACATCTTTCAGAACAGGATAGGCTTGTGAAGATATTGTTTCAACTTTTCGTTTATAGGCATCCAGTACTTTAGCATATACTTTTTCAGTTACAGCATTAGAAACGGCTTTCTTAAATTCCGGTTCCGGAACAGGCGAATCCATTGAAAATGACCGGATAAGATCAAAATCAAATCCTTCAAAATCTCCATCTCCATGATAAATTTCAACCAGGTTTTCAGTTACATCGAACATCATATTTGCAATATCAACACTCAGTCTTTCACCAAGCAGGGCATGACGTCTTTTCTTGTATATGACCTCCCTTTGAGAGTTCATCACATCATCATATTCAAGAAGCCTTTTTCTTATTCCGAAGTTATTCTCTTCGACCTTTTTCTGTGCCCGTTCAATAGATTTGGTTATCATGGAATGCTGAATCATCTCACCATCTTTCAATCCGAGCTTGTCCATTATGCCGGCAATCCTTTCAGAACCAAAAAGTCTCATAAGTTCATCCTCAAGCGATACAAAGAACTGGGAAGATCCGGGGTCTCCCTGTCTGCCCGCACGTCCACGCAACTGCCGGTCAACTCTTCTTGACTCATGCCGTTCAGTGCCTATAATTGCAAGACCGCCTGCTTGTCTTACATCTTCTGTAAGTTTAATATCTGTACCCCTACCAGCCATGTTAGTAGCAATTGTTATGGTACCAGTTTTACCCGCTTCAGCAACTATTTCAGCTTCTCTCTGATGAAGCTTGGCATTCAAAACATTATGTTTGAGCCCCTTCATCTTCAGCATCCTGCTTAACAATTCCGATATCTCCACTGAAGTAGTTCCTACGAGTACCGGCCGCCCGAGCCTGTTCATTTCAGCTATTTCCTCAATAACGGCATTGTACTTTTCACGCTTAGTTTTATAAACAAGATCTTCTCTATCGAACCGAACAACAGGTTTATTTGTAGGTATAACAACAACGTCGAGTTTGTATATATTCCATAATTCACCGGCTTCAGTCTCAGCTGTACCTGTCATACCGGCAAGCTTATGGTACATTCTGAAATAGTTCTGCAGGGTGATTGTGGCATAAGTCTGAGTTGCGGCTTCTACTTTAACATTTTCTTTTGCTTCAATTGCCTGGTGCAGTCCGTCGGAATACCTTCGTCCTTCAAGGATACGCCCGGTTTGTTCATCAACAATTTTTACCTTATTATCCATCACCACATACTCGGTATCTCTGTCAAACAGAGTCCATGCCTTAAGCAGTTGAGTCATT
>JGI20214J51088_10002188_pt1 | contig 13171 bp, 11 predicted proteins | sample WetSurMetagenome_FD_51088 | JGI IMG/M metagenome (IMG submission 51088)
GCGCATTCCCCGCGACTTGGCGCGGGGTTAGCGGGCGAATATAAAATATCCCTTCTTTAGCTATGGAAGAATCCCCGCCACTTGGGGCGGGGTTCTTCAATCATGCGGCTCCAAATGACGCTGCTGGTAGTCACTCCTTACCGATAAGGGTCTAATTTGTTTGCTGTTTTCGATTCTCTATTCAGGTAGAATAAAAATCTGAAAACCCGTGCTTATAGAGAGATAATAAACGCCAATCCCGAAAACCGGAACCCCGACTTCCGTTTTTTCATTTTTTTCTCAAACAGGCTTCGGATCGGACGTTCGCGGCCGGCGGGAAATGGACGAGCGGATTTCCTTGAAGTTCAGGAACAGGTAATCGAACCACCGCCCGAACTCCTTGCATTCGCTGAGGCGGCGGGTGGCCTGGGAAAGCCAGATGCCGTGCCACAGAATTTCTTTTTCAAGGTAGTGTGTGTTGCGTGCGGTAAACAATCCGGAGGAAAGCTTAGTACGTGCCTTTTACCCACATCCGTAAACCGTGTACTCGCCGTAGTGGGCTGCGGTGAGTACAACAGGTTATTGAAAAAACTTTTCCATCACCCTGCGGCCGGATCAGGGTGAGCGCGTGAACCGCGAAATCTTAACGAAAACGCCGTTCGTGGTGAGCTATTGTCGAACCGTGACGGCTCCAGAAAGGACTTTTTCAACAGCCGGCTAAGGCTCATCCGAGCCCGTAGGGAACATCCGGATATTCATGCTCAATATTCTCGTTCATGGAAACACAAACCTTCCCCCCGGTACTCTTCTCATCACTACCGTCACCCCTACGCATACTATAAGCGTCACCGTCACCGTGAGCGGAATGCCCAGTAGCGGATGCATAAACGTGGCGTCCAGCGCGAACCCGGGTATGTGACTTTTTAGTATTTCCAGCACCAGTATGTGCATCAGGTACACGCTGAAACTCGCGCCGCTTATCATCGTTACGGCGCCGTAGAGCCGGGGGGCGGCGCGGCGCGCGGAGTCGAACGGGATGGATTTGCAGACAAGAAAGATGCAGGCCGCGGCGGCGACCACCGTGGGGCTCAAAAACTCCTGGAACACGGCGTCGTACTCCTTCCGCGGTCCGGACGAAAGCAGGTAGCCGGCGACGGTCGTCGCGGCAAGGCAGAGTACGGCAAGTGCCGCGAGCCACGCGACCGCCCGCTTTCCCGGTCTCGCGCCGCGCAGAAAATCCCCCAGCAGAAACGCGCCCAAAAATCCTCCCGCGACCATTACCGGGATACCTATCGATAGTCCCCAGAAATGCCGGACAAGCGGGTACAGGCACGTGCCCGCGAACCACAGGCAGAGCAGATACGCGTAATTTGAGCGCGACGCGTGTTTGACGTACACGCGAAATACGGGCGTGGCCAGGTAGATTCCGACGATTGTGTAGATGAACCAGAGGTGATAGTACACCGGGCCTTCCACGAATTGCCGCGCAAGCCCGCCCAAGGCCTGCGCGGACACGCGGCCGCGGGTCTTCCAGAAAAAGTACACCGTTCCCCAGAAGACGAACGGCACGACGATTCTGATGAAGCGCTTTTTGAAGAACCGCGTCATGCTTTCTTCTTTGGACGGCGAGAGCAACAGCAGGCCGCTCACCATCACGAACAGGGCGATGCTCGGACGGGCCAGCGAGTAGGCGATGTTCGCGGTCCACCACCACCCCGCGGGGTACGAGGCAGGGTGCTGGGCTATGGGGGACGACACGTGCAGGAACACGATTGACAACGCGGCAAACGCGCGCAAGGCGTCGGCGAATTCTATGCGGTTATCCATAACAATTATTTCCACATACAAAATAAATACAGCCTGATGATATCGGGGGAGAAGTATCCCGTTGAAGCGTTAATGCGTAAACGCGTTGACGAGTAGACGCGTTACAAAATGGAATAAGGCCGGCACGCCCCTCTCCAATCGGAGAGGGATCGGGGATGAGGTCTTCCGCAGCGCTGTCCCCACCGGATTTTTTTTAAAGAAAAGGAGCGAAATTAATTCCAGGGCATCTGATATATTTACATCATGAAAATCGCGGTACAACAGCCCCGCTACATGCCCGAAGCCGCGTATTTCCACGCAATGGCCGGGGCCGACCTGTTCGTATTCCTCAACGACGTGCAGTTCGAGAAGAACGGCCTGCAGAACCGGAACAAAATCCGCAACGCGGAATCGTGGCAGTGGCTCACCCTGCCGGTCGTCCACAAGTTTCTCCAAAAGCTCGGCGAAGTCGAGGTGGATTTCACCAAGAACTGGCAGCGGAACCACCTGCATTCTCTTGACGCGTGCTACGGCACCGCCCCGTTTTACCGGACCTACGTTCCGCTGTTCGCCGAATTCTTCTGCGCCCCGGCCAGCAGGCTCGACAGGATATGCATCGATTCGGTGCGGCTGCTCGCCGGCATCATGGGGATAAAGACCGAGACCGTGCTCACGTCGGACTATCGCTTCCGTGGGCAAAGCACCGAGCGCCTCATCGCCGTCTGCCGCCACTTCAAGGCCGACACCTACCTTGCCGCCCCCGGCGAAGACGAGTACGTCGACCTGCCGCTCGTCGAAAAGGCTGGCGTCAAGGTAAAGGTACTCGACGCGGCAAGTACTCCATACCCCCAGCACCGTTCCAGGGGGCAGCACGACTTCGTTGCCGGCCTTTCGGCAATCGACCTCGTGTTCAACTGCGGCCCAAAGAGCCTGGAAATAATCGCGGGCGCCCAATCATGACGAAAAACACAAGACCCGTGGATATACGGGCCGTGTTCCGCGCCGTGCAAAGGGAGTTTTCTCGCCATCGCGTGCCCGTGGTCGACCTCGTGGAGATGCAGACGAAAGACCCGTTCAAGGTGCTCGTCACCACCATCCTGAGCGCTCGCACCAAGGACGAGACCACCACGGAGGCCTCAAAACGCCTCTATGCGGAAGTGCGCACGCTCGACGAGCTGGAAAAGGTTCCGGTGCGGCGGCTGGAAAAACTCATCTTCCCGGTCGGGTTCTACCGGACCAAGGCGCGGCACCTCAAGAAACTTCCGGCCGAGCTGCGCGCGCGTTTCGGCGGAAGAATTCCGGATTCGGTCGAAGAACTCGTACAGCTTCCGGGCGTGGGAAGAAAGACGGCCAACCTCGTGGTGGCGGTGGCGTTCGGCAAACCGGCCATCTGCGTCGACGTGCACGTCCACAGGATTTGCAACAGGCTCGGATATCTCCGGACGCAAACGCCGTTCGAAACCGAAATGAAGCTCCGCGAAATCCTTCCCGTCGACCTGTGGATTGCCTTCAACTCCTGCCTCGTGTCCTTCGGGCAGCACACCTGTTTTCCCGTGAACCCGCGCTGCGACCGCTGCGTTATCGCGGCGCATTGCAACCGGGTGAACGTGCGCACCAAATACCCTCCGAAATCCTTTGCATGACGACGCGGCTTTTGTATTTTGATAGGCGCGGGCCGGTCCATACCGGCGCCGCGTTCATCTTCCACACTTTAGGAGGAAACAATGGCGACCGAACCCACCAAAGGATTTTCCAAGGACGAGGAAGTCGATCTTGACGCGCTGGAAAAAAAGGCCCAGGTGACTCCGGTACCCGAGCACGACGGTGAAACCGAGTATGCCCATCCGGCACAGCGGAAAAAGGTAAGGATACTCCCCTCGTTCCCGACGCTCATCCTCATCATCGCCGTATCGGTGGCGACGGCGCTCGTCACCTTTATGATTTTACGGTTCACCTCTCCCTCGCTCGACGGCAAGATGCAGGAGATATTGTCCAACCAGGAAAATACGAGCGTCAAGGTGAACGGCCTGGAGCAGACCGTCGCGAAAATGGCCGAAGACGTCAAGGCGCTTCAAGACAAGTCCCAGGCCGCGCCGGCGGAAGCCGTTTCGAAAAAAAACCGGAGGGCACCGCTAACAGGCCGCTGAAAAACGCAAAGGGAAAAACAGGTTTATCCGGTGCGGCCCTTGAAAAACATTCCTTGCGACCTTTGCGTCTTTGCGGTGATTTTTCTTAATAACCCCAAGCTGAAGAGGCCGGCCACGGGCGGCCGGTCGTCTCCTCCGTCCTCACGGCCATGAAGGAAGCAGCGTATTATTCGGTGGTTGCGCCGCCGGAGCGCAAAACGCTCCGTTGCGTTCTCTGTCCCCACCATTGCCTGCTCGCCGACGGCAAGACGGGAATCTGCCTCGCCAGAAAAAACACGGATGGTGTCCTGTATTCCCTCGTGTACTTGAGGCCGGTTTCGGCCGCCGTAGATCCTATCGAGAAAAAACCGCTCTACCATTTCCATCCGGGCGCGCGCATTTTTTCCACGGGCCCCAACGGCTGCACGTTCAAGTGCCGGTTCTGCCAGAATTGCGAAATTTCGCAGGAGGTACTCAACGTGCGTGAGGTCCCGCGCGCCGCGTTCGTCAAATCCATCCTCGACAGCGGTACCATCGGAATCGCATACACCTATTCCGAGCCGTTCGTGTGGTTCGAGACCATCATGGAGATAGGCGCCGAGATGCGCGCGCGCGGGCTGGCGAACGTGATGGTCACCAACGGTTTCATGGAACCCGAGCCCCTCGCCGATCTGCTCACGCTCGTCGACGCCATGAACATCGACATCAAATCCATGAATCCGTCTTTCTACCGTCGAGTGTGCAAGGGACGGCTGGAGCCGGTCCTTGCGGCGTGCGCAACCGTGAAGAAGAAATGCCACTTGGAGATAACGAACCTGGTGATTCCGGGAGAAAACGATTCCGAAGAGGATATCCGGCGGCTTTCCGACTGGATAGCGGCCAACCTCGGCCGCGACACGCCGCTCCATTTCTCGCGGTATTTTCCCAGATATCAAATGCACGCGCCGCCCACGCCGAAGGCGACGCTGCTGCGCGCCTACGAAATCGCGCGCGACAAACTCGATTACGTATACCTGGGGAACGCGGATGCGAGCGTCGGGAGCGATACGGTGTGTCCGTCGTGCAAAACCATGCTGATCCAACGGGACGGTTATTCGATATCGCTGAACGAATCGCTCAAGAAGGATTCTACGTCCAGCAAGGTTTCCTGCCCCTCCTGCCATCGTGAACTGAACATCATACTCCCCTGATTCTCCTTTCCGGAAAGCAATACATTCTCCTTTTTGAAATTGAACTCCTTGCGGGAGAAGGTGTATAATAGTTGCATAATCGGACGATCTTGCGGCAAGCCGCGGGAAATCGCCCGCTTCTTTTCGCCTCAGGATTTTTCACGTTGAACATCGTACTCGTCAACCCGGAATATCCCTCGCCCTCCGGCTCCGGTCACGGAGGCATCGCGACATACGTGTATGCGATGGCGAATGCGCTCGCGGGGGCGGCAAATTCGGCCGTTGTTCTCGCGCGGGAGGGCACGGTTCCCGATGCGCTCGCGCCGGGAGTGTCTTTCCATACCTTCGGCCACGCAACGGCCAAAAGGCCTTTTCCGCCGTGGGACAAGCTCACGAAAAACGATTGCGCGTGGGAACAGGGATGTTCGCTTGCGGCCAGGGAAACGGTTCTCAAGCTGCACGGTCTAACACCCATCGACTGCGTAGAAATACCGGAATACGGCGGAATGGCGCACCAATTCACGGGCGCGCTTCCGTTTCCGGTCGTCGTCCATTTCCATACGCCCACCTGCCTCATCGATTTTTACAACAACCGCCGAATCACCCGGCGCGACACAAGGCGGTACGCCTTCGAGGCCGAGGCAATCTCCAGGGCCGTTTCGTACCGGTGCCCCAGCGGCGCCCTCAAAACCGAAGTGTGTCGAAGGTTCCGAATCCGTGAGAGCGGCGTCGCTGTCATTCCCCATCCGCTCGACATCGCTCCTTTTTGGCCCCCCCCGCGCGCCGCCGCGCCAAAAAAGACAATCGACATTCTCTTCGCCGGACGGCTTGAACGAAGAAAGGGCGGCGAGATTCTCGCACGCGACGCCGGGCGCATCCTGTCGCTCGATCCGCGAATCAGGCTTACCGTGGCGGGGGAAACCGAGATGGGCGAAGCCGGTGGGTTCGGCGACGCGGTCCGGGAAGCGGCCGCGGCGGCGAACCGCGACCGCATCGGGTTTACGGGGCAAATCGGGCGTGACGAATTGCTTCGCCTGTACCGATCGTCGGACATATTTATCATGCCGTCGCTGTTCGAAAACGCACCCTATGCCCTGCTTGAGGCCATGGCCGCCGGGGTTCCCGTCATCGCCGCGCGCACCGGTGGAATCCCCGAGCTTGTTTCGCACGGAGAGAACGGCCTCCTGTTCGACCTCGACGGAAGCGACGGCCTCGTCGAATCGATAAAAAAATTCATCGCGTCGCCCGCAATGGCCGCGCAATGCGCGGAACGGGCGCGCCGCTTGGTGGCCGGAACCTGCGCGCCCGGCCGCATCGCGAAATTGTCGACCGAGTTTTACGCGGCCGCCGCGGCGGGGCGCCGTTCATGAACATCTGCTATATCTCCAACGAATATCCGCCCGACACGGGATTCGGCGGCATAGCGACCTACACGCGATACGCCGCGGAAGGCATGGCCGCGCGCGGTCACTCGGTACACGTCATATGCAGGTCGGTCTCGGGCGAGCCGTTTACCTGCACCGATACCGGGGTGACGATACACCGGGTCGGGGCCGGCTCGTATCCGCTGTGGCGCGGACGCGCCGCATACCTTTTGCGCCTCATGGCCCGTTTGCTGTTTCCCCATGCGCTCGTACGCCTTGCCTGGGCCGGGGAGGCATATAAAACCCTCCGGTCGCTTCACGCGGCGGGCGCCGGTTTCGACATCGTGGAATTTCCGGAATGCGGCGCCGAGGGATACTATGCCGTTCGCGGCGGCGGTTACAAAACCGTAGCCCGTCTCCATACGCCGTGGGAAATGGTGTCGAGACTCGATAAAATCCGAGAGGCCCCGCCGGACAAGGCGCTTCTGTCGTATATCGAACGCACCGCGGCGCGCGGGGCGCGCGCCGCTACCTCTCCCACGCGCGCGCTCGCGCTGGCGCTGGAAAAACACTGGGGAATAAAATCGACGGCGATCTTTCCCAATCCGATTCCCGCGTCGCGGTTCAAATTGACAGAAGGTAATAGCTGGATTTATACGGGCCGCGTGGAACGGCGCAAGGGCACGCACGTTCTTGTTGCCGCGTATTCGAACCTGGCGAAATCGGTCGACGTCCCTCGCCTGAGGATCGTGGGAAAACCGTACGGTCCGTGGGACGACGGCACCGACTACGGCGGTTATATAGAAACGATGATCGAAAGGCTCGGCCTGGGCAGCCGGATCGAATGGATACGGGGCACGGATAATGCCTCGGTGCAAAAATTACTTTGCCAATCGTCCGTCGCCGTCTTTCCTTCCCTGTGGGAAAATTTCTCGTACGGCTGTCTTGAGGCCATGGCCTCGGGCTGCGCCGTGGCGGCGTCCCGGTGCGGCGGATTCCCGGAGATGATAAGCCATGGAGAGACGGGGCTGTTGTTCACCCCCGGCGACGCGGAGGAACTCACGCAAACACTATATCGACTTTATAAGCAGGATGACGTACGAAGGAAAATCGGCATAGCGGGCAGGGCGCGCGTCGCCGCGCAGTACGACACCGAGGTCGTTGCCGGGCGCATGGAATCGTTCTACAGGGGCGTTCTGGAGGGAAAAGCGCATGAGTGACGCCGTGCACGGCTCAAGGCTCATCAAGAACTCGGTGTTCGTACTGTTCAATACCCTGTTCATGTACGTCACCGGCTGGGTGATATCCATCTGGGTAGCGCGGCAGCTCGGCCCCTCCAACTACGGCATCTTCAGCATGGTGCTCTGGTTCACCGACAGCTGTACCTGGCTCATAGCAATGGGGCTCACCCATGCCGTCACGAAATTCATCGCGGAATTAAGGGGCCGCACCGACGTCGACGCGCTCACGCCCATCGTCGTCTTCGTCCTCAAACTGGAAATCGTGCTGTCGGTCGCCGCCACCGCCGTCCTGCTGTTTTTCAGCACACGGATTGCGCATTATTTCTTTACACCGCGGCAGTCGGTTTTCTTCGTCATCGCGTCCATCGGCATCCTTCCCGGCATCGTTACGGCAATCCTGTCTTCGGCAATCGACGGCATCCAGAAATTCGAGTACTTTACGTACGCGAACCTGATACTTACTCCCCTCTCCTTCCTTTCGAAAGTGGCGGTTCTGCTGGCGGGCAAAGGCATCGTAGGATTGCTGGTGGTGATGCTGGTCTTCTCGTTTATAAACGTCGCGTTCTACGTTGTCGTCCTCGCCAAGGAGCACGTCCTCACCTGGCGAGGCCTGCGAAGGAAGCTCGACCCAGGAATACGGGAACGCATCCTCAGGTACAACACCAGCGTCCTCGCAATCCTCCTCTGCGACAAGATCGTATGGGACAAGAGTGAAAACTTTTTCCTGGGGCGCCTCTGCCGTTCGGAGCAGATCGGGTATTACAATCTCGGATTCAACATCTCGCAGAAGCTCGTCTCGTTTCTGCCCTTCATGTTCTGGAGGATACTGTTTCCCGCCATGTCCCAGTATTTCGGGACGGGCGACCGCGACAAGATGAAGCGCCTGTTCTTTCTTTCCACGCGGTACCTCGCCTTCGCCGCTTTCCCGATGGGAACGGCCGGGTTCATCCTCGCCTACCAGATTATCCATTATCTGTACGGGCACGAGTTCATAGGCGCGCAACGCGCGCTCCAGATCATCTTTATCTCCTCTGTTTTTACGAGCCTCTCCAACCCCGCTTCGGCCGTCCTGTACGGATTCGAAAAGCAGTCGTTCATCTATAAATACGGGGCGGTACTCGCCTGCCTCAACATTCTGCTCGACGTTCTACTCATCAAGCGGTACGGCGCCGTGGGCGCGGCGGTCGCCTACGCGGCCACCACCCTGTGCGCGGCGGTGGGCGGCCTCCTGTATACCTGCCGCGCCATGAATCTCTACTATCCGTTTCTTTCGCTTTTCAAAATTCTCTTCTCCACCATCATCATGGCGACCGTGATGGAACTTATCGTCCTCCACAACCACGACGTTGCGGGCTTCGTATTGTCGCTCGCGGCGGGCGCGGTGGTCTACCTCACCTGTTCGATGGTATTGGGGACGTTCGTGAAGGAGGATTTCGTGCTGCTCAGGAGCGCGCAGAAGGCCGTCTCGGGCAAAACGGCGGCGGCGCTGGGGGCCGCGATTTCCTTCCTGGAGCACTTCAAGCAGGGCCGCGACGCGGCCGGACGGGACTATTGACCCGAGGCGTCCGACGACGCGGTGCCGAGATCGAACCATTTCGCGATGACCCAGAGCGTGGCGTTCTGGGGGTCATGTTCGAGATAGAATGCCTGCTCTCCTATATCGACGTAATAATATATCGCGGTCTGATCGGCGGCGTTGATGACGGTGATCTTAAACCTGCCGCCGCGGACGATCACTTCGGCATACTGGGTGCCGGTTGCCGAACTGAAGTAGTCGATGGTGTTGGTGTCGATGGGCTGCGGGCTCACGTCCATGGTGATGTCCGTCGCCTGGGTAAACAGATTGTTGTGTATCTCGATCTCGTCGTCGTAGGTCCAGTAATTCATCTGGGAATATCCCTTCACCCGCCGAACTTCGTTGAACATCGAATCGATGGTCTCCAGGGGCGCGCCCGCCCGTTCCTTCTGATAATCGAGCTGGAAACTGGGCGACACGTAGAACCTGAAGTCCTTGGTGGGGGAAAACAAATCCATGAACAGGTTGATTTGCCGCGTTTCGTAGGCCGTAAAAAGCTGCTGCACCGTTCCGGCGGGAGTGCTTCTCGCCGCGGCAACGTTTATCGGCTCACCGGTCTCGGGGAAAAACGGGTTGAAACACCCGAACGCCGCCAGAACCGCCGTTGCCGCGGGCAGGAGGAACAATCGTATGCGATTGGACGTCGGCATCTTCGTTCCCGTCAGTATTCGGGTTGGAACCGCGGATGGAAAATGGATTTGCCCGGATACTTGTCCTTCCAGTAAAAAATACTCCACGTGTTCTTGTCGGCGTCGAACACGAGCTTGAACGACGCGTAGTCGTCGAACTCATAGGATTTCTGGGGAATGATGACCGTGTCCCGCGCCGCCACGTGGTAGGCGCGATCCACGAAAAACGTGTCGCCGATGGTGAAGTCGTGGATGGTGTCGGCCGACCACGTCACGGCGTCTATCACGAACCTGCGCGGAAGCGCGATGAGGTGATCGACGAGCAGCCTTTTGTCGAACCGGTTGTCGTCGATGTCGACGAAGGTCGCCGCGTCGTAAAAGATATCGTTGTAATCGACCTTGGTGATCTGCTTGCCGGTGCCCCACAAAATCGAGGCGAAACCGAACGGATCCACGGTGACGGTGTTCGCGGGATATTCCACCGGTCTCGGGTCGAAGACTCCGCACGATACGAGGGAACAGAGCGCGGCGGCGCACAGAAGGACGGACTTACGCATCTTAAAATACCCCGCTCAGGGACACGTGTATGTCCCAGTAGTTTTCGTGGATGTCGAACGTCTTGGCGAACCCGGCGAAAAATTGCAGCCGCTTGTCGAGTTGGTACGACACGCTGGCGAACGGCGTCACGCGCGTGCCCGCCGTGGACAGCGGCGCATAGGTGCGGCTCGTAACGTCGAACTCCCTAAAATCAAGATACTGGTACGAGCACCCGGCCGTGATTTGCCCGACGTCCGGCACGGTCGCCGCGAGCGTAAGTTTGAGATCGTGCTCCCACGATTTGTCCCGTATGGCATAGTAGTCCCGATAGGCCGACGGATCCGCCATCTCCGCGAGCGCGGTCGAATCGAGATATTCCCTGGCGTTCCACGTGCCGAAGTCGCAATAGGTTTCCTTCCATTCCGCCGCCGCGGTGAGCCATCCGGTCGCCGAAAGGCCGAGCAGAAGCTGCGACACCCACTTCCGGGAATACGGCGGCGGCGAGCCTCGCTTTACCTCAGGGAATACATACTCGGTCACCTTCGCGTCGGCGCTCATGGCCTCCGACAGCGTACACCGCTTCGCGACCACGAAGCCCAGGTTTCCTCCCACGCGGTAGAGCTGGTCAACCGCGTTGTTCCCGCTCATCTTCCGCTTCAAATAATTGGTATGATTACGTGAATATTCTCCAAAAAGGGACGCTTTTCCCCATGAAGCGGGGATGGGCACCAGCGTTAGCTTCTGCCGGTTGATGATGATATCGTTGTCGAGCGGCGGATCGGGCCGTATGGTATCGCGGCCGGAGACGTAGAATACGGGATAATCCTTGGAATACCGCGAGATATCGAACGTGTATTCGGCGCCCATGCCGTTTTTGAAATATTTCTGGAGCGAGTGCACCATCTGGACGCGGAAGGCGCGGTAATCGTCGAGGCTCGCGAGCTTGCCCTCAAGGTTGAGAATACTGAGTTGCGGCGAAAGGGGTTCGGTGCCGCCCCCGGCGTCGAACGAAAGTGAATGCTTGTCCTCCCGTTCCCAGTCGATTTTTATCCCCCCCGAATAGGCGACCGGGAACAGGGAATCCGTCGCAAGCATGAAATAGACGGAATGATCGGTGTTTTTCTTGTCGCCCCAAACGTCGTGGTACGATAGGGTACGCTCGTTGTACGAGTATACGACCCCGGGAACGACAAACAGCCTCGGGTGCCCGCGAATCCCCGCGGTCACCTGGTAGGATCGCTCGGTTTTGTCCGGATCGTTGATGAAATGCGGTTTCCCTTGATCCTGCCCGAGGAAGGCGTCTCTGCCGTTCGTCAAGGAATCCGCGTACAGGGCGAAGCAACTGTCTCCCGTGGGCAGGCGCAGGTACAAAAGCGCGAAACCGGTTCCCGACACGAGCTTCGATGTGCCCATCGACCTTCCGTATCCCCGCACGTTCACGATGAGCGGCAGGAAGGGAAGCGGCTTCACCTGCGAGCCGATGTCGGCGCCCACGTAGAACCCCTTGTCGCGGGAGAGCGAGTCGTACCTGCTCATGCTCACCACGCCCACGCTGTCGGTCCAGCCCCGGGCGGTTCCGCCGCCGTGGATGAAAACGGGTATGCCCCACGGGTTTGCCGACACCACCGGACCCGCCTCGATTGAGCCGAGCCCCCCTTCGCGCGACGTACGTTTGTTGACGATGAGCACCGGAGCCCATTCGAGCCCGGCCGACAGGCCGAGCGGGAGCCCTTTTCTCACGAAGCCGCCCGAAAGATCGTAGAACTGGTCTTTTGTGTTGAAACGGGAATCGTTCGTCAATGCATAATCGACGTTCTGGTTCACTCCCCATACGGCGTCGTTCGACATTATACAAAGCGAGTCCTTCGACTTGAAGGTGTGTATGTAGAGGCTCTGATCGGAACCGTAGGCCGTGGCATTGGAATCGGGCTCGGGCGCGGGCGCCGGAACGGCCAGCACCTGCGGCCAGGAGCCGAGCTGGCACTCTCCCGGTCGCGCGGCGAGCGCGACGCAAACGCAGACGACGGCGCCCATTACAACGTGTCGCATGACAGCCTGTACAGGTTGAGCCATTGGTCGGCGCCCAGGTCTTCGGCCCGCGCGCCGGCCGGGATATTTAATCCGTCAAGCAAACCGATCCACCTGTCGCGGTTGCCGTCCCGTCCGAGCACGTTGGCCAGCATCTTCCTCCTCATCCGGAAACCGCGATCGACGAAGGAAAAAAACTGGCGCCATCGCGACGCCGGGAGCCTGGCCTCGAGATTCTTTTCGACGACGATTTGAAAAACGGAGGAATCGACGTTCGGCTTGGGGAAAAACGCGCCGGCCGGGACATGGAACAGGACGCGCGGCCTGCCGAAAAACTGGCAGAACACCGATAAAAAACCGAACTGTTTCGTATGCGGAGCGGCGGCTATCCGCAAGGCGACCTCGCGCTGTACCATGAAGGTGCACGAAAGAACGTCGTTGCCGTACAGAAGCGTTTTCTTTATAATCATGGCGCCGACGGAATACGGCAGGTTGCCCGCCACGTGAAGCGGAAAACCGGCCTTGCCGAAATCAAAGTCGAGCGCATCGCACCGGTGGAGCGTCCACCCGCCGGGGCCGACGGTGTCGCCGAGCGAGGCTGCGGCGTCCGGATCTATTTCGACGCAGTGGAGCCTTGGGAACCGCTCCACGAGATGTACCGTGAGCGCGCCTCTACCCGCCCCTATTTCGAGCACGTTGTCGCCCGGCGCGGCGGG
>JGI20214J51088_10002191_pt1 | contig 13160 bp, 10 predicted proteins | sample WetSurMetagenome_FD_51088 | JGI IMG/M metagenome (IMG submission 51088)
GCTCATCCAACCGCTGCGCTTCGAGCAGCTTCCGCTCCCGGTGGAACTCATCGAGCGCCAGGGAGAGCTCGATCCGGATTGCCGCGAGGGCGCGGTCAAGGTTCTCCCGGGTCGTGACATAGTGAGTGCCGGGGTAGACGGCAACCCGCTCCAGGGCGCGCAATCCCCGCCCGGTCAGGGGATCGATCTCCTTAATGCTGTCGATCTCGTCACCGAAAAACTCCACTCGAACGGCCCGGTCTTCTTCGTGGCTCGGGAATATTTCAAGGACATCACCGCGCACCCTGAAGGTTCCCCTATGGAAGTCATCATCGTTGCGTTGGTACTGAATTTCGACCAACTTGCGGAGCACCTGTTCCCTCGGGGTTTCCATGTTCACCCTGAGCTGCAGGAGCATTTCCCGGTACGTTTCAGGGGAGCCCAGACCGTAGATGCACGAGACGCTGGCCACGACGATGACATCCCGGCGCTCGAGCACGGAACGGGTCGCTGAATGGCGCATTTTGTCAATGGTTTCATTGATTGAGGCGTCTTTGGCGATGTAGGTGTCCGTCTGAGGGACGTATGCTTCCGGCTGGTAATAATCGTAGTAAGAAACGAAGTATTCGACGGCGTTTTCCGGAAAGTAACTCCTGAACTCTCCGTAGAGTTGGGCCGCCAGAGTCTTATTGGGGGCAATGACAAGAGTGGGCTTCTGAACCCGGGCGATGACCTGGGCCATGGTGAAGGTCTTGCCGGAGCCCGTAACACCAAGCAGGGTCTGCTCCCTGACGCCTTCTTCAATGCCGATGGCCAGCTTTTCAATGGCCTGAGGTTGGTCACCCGTTGGCTGCATGCCGCTGCGCAAAATGAAGCCTGTCATGAAGCTCTACCCTCGCCATTCACCCCCTGTTTCCCTACAGACCCGCTTTTCCTTTCATCCGCTCCTGCAGGGCAGCCTGGGCTGCAGCAAGGCGAGCGATGGGCACGCGAAAGGGCGAACAGCTGACGTAGTTCAGTCCCAGCTTGTGACAGATAGCAATGGACTTGGGGTCGCCGCCGTGTTCGCCGCAAATCCCCACTTCCAGATCGGGACGCGCCTTTCGACCCAACTCCACAGCGATTCCCATGAGCTTTCCCACGCCCTTTTCGTCAATCGTTTCAAAAGGATTTTCCGGCAGCACACCATGCTGGATGTAATCGATGAGGAAACCCTTCTCGGCGTCGTCGCGGCTGATGCCGAAGGCGGTCTGGGTGAGATCGTTGGTTCCGAACGAGAAGAACTCGGCGTATTCGGCAATCTCGTCGGCGGTAAGGGCGGCCCGCGGGATCTCGATCATGGTGCCGAACTTGTATTCGACGGTCATTCCCTGCTCTGCCAGCACTTCCTTGACCACCGATTCCAGGGCCTCACGCTGTATCCTGAGCTCATTGACATGGCTGGTGAGCGGGATCATCACCTCGGGATGAACATCCACGCCTTCCTTGAGGCACTGACAGGCGGCCTCAAAGATAGCCCGTACCTGCATTTGCGTGAGATCCGGCATCATAATTCCGAGACGCACTCCACGCAGACCCAGCATGGGGTTGGCCTCATGGAGGGCTTCCACCCTGGCGAGGACGTGCTCGTCCTCCTCGATCTTGTGGAGGAGGTCATCGATTTCCTTCAGATTCCTCGCGTGCAGCAGGCGGATCTTGTTGTCTGCCAGCCCGATCATCAGGGATTCGTAGCTGGGGAGGAACTCGTGGAGAGGGGGATCGATCAGGCGGATGATCACCGGCAGTCCGTCCATAGCCCGGAAGAGGCCGATGAAATCGTCGCGCTGGAAAGGTAGCAAGGCATCCAATGCCTCGCGCCTTTCGGTGGGCTGGTTGGTCATGATCATCTTCTGAACGAAAGGCAACCGCTCCGGTTCGAAGAACATGTGTTCCGTGCGGCACAGGCCGATGCCCCCGGCGCCGTATTCACGGGCCCGTCTGGCGTCCTGCGGATAGTCCGAGTTGGCCCACACGCCCAGGCGCCGGAAGCCGTCGGCCCAGCCCAGCAGCCTCATCAGCCAGGGGTCTGAGATGTCTGGCACGATCGTGTCCAACTTGCCCAGGAAGACCTCTCCGGTCGAGCCGTCGATGGAGATCCAGTCGCCTTCATTGATCACCTGCTCGCGCACGGTCATGAGATGCTGACCCATGTCAATCTCCAGGGCCGCGACGCCGACCACGGCCGGTTTGCCGAACTGGCGGGCAACGAGGGCGGCATGGCTGGTGCGGCCGCCACGGCTGGTGAGAATGCCTTCGGCCGCCAGCATGCCGTGCACGTCGTCCGGTTTGGTCTCAGGGCGAACCATGATCACCTTTTTGCCCTCTTTCTTGGCCCAGCTTTCGGCGAGGTCGGCATTGAATGCCACCATTCCCACGGCGGCCCCTGGAGAGACGTTCAGGCCGCTGGCGAGCAGCCGGCCTTCCGAAGCGGCAGCCTTCTTGGACTTGGCGTTGAACTGGGGATGCAGGAAAAAGTCCACCTGTTCGGGGGTCACCCGCATCACGGCTTCTTCGCGGCTGATCAAGCTTTCCTCCGCCATCTCCACTGCGATGCGAACGGCAGCCTGGGCGGTGCGCTTGCCGTCCCGAGTCTGGAGCATCCACAGGGTGCCGCGCTCCACCGTGAATTCAACATCCTGCATGTTGCGGTAGTGTGTTTCCAGGGTCTGAGTGATGCCGACGAACTGGTTCCAGGGGCCAGGCATGGTCTGGGCCATGTTCCCCACCGGGTCGGTGATGCGGATGCCCGCCACCACGTCTTCACCCTGGGCGTTTATCAAGTAATCACCCTCGATCTTTTTTTCGCCGGTCGTGGCATTGCGCGTCATGGCTACGCCCGTGGCGCTGTCGTTGCCCATGTTGCCGAAAACCATCGTCTGGATATTCACCGCCGTACCCAGATCATGAGCGATTTTAGCCGCGTTGCGATAGTCGATGGCGCGCTTGCCGTTCCAGGACTTGAACACGGCTTCCGTGGCCAGGCGGAGTTGCTCATAGGGTTCCGTCGGGAAGTCGATGCGGTTGTAACGGCGAAAGATGTCCTTGAAGCGCTCGCCGACGGCCTTCCAGTCGGCGGCGGTGAGTTCGGCATCACTCCTGACGCCCCGGCTTTTGCGGCATTCGGTGATAACCTCCTCGAACGGCTCATCGGGCACCCCCATGACCACGGAACCGAACATCTGAATGAGACGGCGGTAGGAGTCGTAGACGAAGCGGGGGTCGTCCGTGGCGTCGATCATACCCTTCACGGTCTCTTCGTTAAGGCCGATGTTGAGCACCGTGTCCATCATGCCAGGCATCGAAAACTTGGCGCCGGAACGGCAGGACACGAGCAAGGGGTTCGCGGGGTCCCCGAACTGTTTGCCGGTCTTCTTTTCGACTTCGGCCAAGGCTGCCAATTCCTGCTCCCACATGTCTGCCGGAAACTTCATCCCGGCTTCCAAATAGGCGTTACAGGCTTCGGTCGTAACAGTGAAACCGGGAGGCACGGGCAACCCGATGCGGGTCATTTCGGCAAGGTTAGCGCCTTTGCCCCCCAGCAGAGCGCGCACGTTTTCCCATTCTCCGCCGACGCAGGCTCTCGCCTGGTCGAGCTCATCGAACAAGTACACCCATTTCTTAGCCATGGCTTTTGGCCCTCCTTTAAATGTTGATGTGATTGACAAAAGCGAACTTTAAGGATTCTTCAATACCCTGCCGAATCGTTTCGCCCGGGGTGCTATGTCCGGTTTTCAGGCGTTTCCAAGAAATCTGTATGAAATGGAGAAGATCTTAAGAGAATAGGCGCTGCAGTATGCCCTTCCGGATTCACAATAACGGTATGAAACGAAAAAAAGCAAGATGACTTTTGGATGCAGGAGATATCGGACCCTTGCTTCCGATGGCGACATCTCGGGTCGCGTCCAAGGGCGACCTTCTCGCTGCGCTATTTGCAGTTAACCACACCATGGGTCAGATAGCCCCCCTGGGTGGACATTGATAATACAAGGCATTAACCTACAAACGAAGACGGAGGTGAGAAGCATGCAGANNGTTGAGAAGTTCATATTTGCCTTCGGCATTTTCATCGCTTCTTTGGCGCCTTCCACAACAGGGACGGCACCGACTGTCTATAGCAGTCAACACCATTAGAAAAGGGGGAGGAAGCCATGAACGAAATACAAGCGCACAGCCTTCCGCCGCGATTGGAACTCAATGGTCCCGCGCCGGATTTTGAGGCAAACACGACCCATGGGCCGATAAAGTTTTCCGATTGGGCAGGCGGCAAGTGGGTGATACTATTTTCACATCCCGCTGACTTTACCCCAGTGTGTACGACGGAGTTCATCGCTTTTGCGCAACGTCATGAGGATTTTGAGAAACGCGGTGTCAAGCTTATCGGCAACTCGATTGACAGCCACTTCAGTCATATCGCCTGGGTGCGCAACATAGAAGAGAACTTCGGGGTCAAAATCCGGTTTCCGGTGATTGCCGACCTGGACCAGCGAGTTTCACGCCTCTACGGGATGATTCACGAACCCAGTGCCGTGACCGCCACCGTGCGTTGCGTTTTTTTCATCGATCCCAAAATGGTGGTGAGAGCAATGATCTATTACCCGCTCAACGTAGGGCGCAACTTCGATGAGATCCTGCGAGTCGTGGACGCACTGCAGACTGCCGATCGGCATAGCGTTGCCTGTCCTGCGGACTGGAGACCGGGAGACTCCGTCATTGTCCCGCCTCCGGCAACAGTGCAGGCAGCAGAGGCTCGGACCAAGGACCCCGATCTTAAAGTCACCGACTGGTACTTTTCGAAAAAGGCCTTGTGAACAGACATATTACCGTGAAAGTCCCCCTGCCCCCCTTACTCGGAATGGGTTGGGGGACTCTAATACATGGGGCTGAACGAGTGGCGTTCGTGAAAGTTGGTTTCATATCATCTGTTCAAACGCCACTGTGAGCCGCTGCAGGTGCTGCTTCTCCTCACGCGACAAAAGGCCGAACAGTCGCTGTGAGTGTTGATTCTCTGCGGTATGTGCCAGGTTGAGGTAGCGGTCATAAGCATTGGTCTCCAAACCAACAGAGAATTCAAGTATCTCCTTCGCCGGTTTTCCAGGAAGCCAGGAGAGTGCTTCCTGCAGGCGTATGCCTCCTTCCATGAACGGTTCTTGTGTGCGCTCGGAAGGAATCCGGCTGGTGAGATCATCCGTCCGGGCTTGTCCGCCTGCAAATTCGGCATCAAGCGAGGAAAGGAGACTCTTGTGTTTCTCTTCGGCGGAAGCCAGATCACGGAATAGACCGGCGCTCACCCGATCATCCAGCATCATCGAGACCGCATCATAGAAGCGTCGCGTTCCCTCTTCCATAAGCCAGGCGAGGGCAATGACTTCGCGGTCGGTCATAGTGGATGGGAAAAGGGCCATTAGCGCCTCCGGGAACCCTCTGGCGGCAATCCCTTCCCAGGCTTCCATTCCGCCCTTCATGATGTGCACCTCCTTGAATCCCGCATGGGTGAAAACGGACGCAGCTGCACGGCTGCGAGGCCCCGCAGCTCAGTAGATAATGGTGGGTTTGCCGGGATCGAGCTCCTTGAGGCGCTTGTGCAAATCTCCCACGGGAATCAGCTTAGCTCCCGGCAAATGCCCCTGCTCATACTCATCGGGCTGTCGAACATCGACTAGATTGTAGTCGTCCGCGTGGTGCTCGTTCAGATACTCTCCAACTTCTTGAACCGACCATAAAGAAACCGGCCGAAAATAGTCCCAAAAGCTCATGACTCACCCCTGTTCAAGCGGTGGTTGGTTCGGTTCTTTCTCCTGAAACCTGATACTTGTTCATGAAACGCCTATCGATGAAGTCTTTCAGGGCAAAAGCCAGGCGGCCGTCCCAAACCCTCCCGCTTTTGCACAAGACAGCTCTATCATTACCCATATTCATAATGAGCATGGTGCTTCCGCCGGGGTCGAACGATTTCAATTCCCCTCCTTCGAGCGCATGCATCAGGTTGTGATACAAGACGGAGTTTTGCCTCACCGCATAGACCCCGACTTTGGCAAGCTTGTGCCCTTCCAGACTGATGCAATCGCCTCCTCCGAAAAGCTCCGGATAGGCCACGCTTTGCAGATAGCGGTTGACAAGCAGCCCGGCTCCATCTTCTCCCGTGGGAATGCCGGACTCCCGAAACAGCGGCGAAGGCCTCACTCCCGCCGCAATGAACGTGTAATCATAAGGGAGACTGCTCCCGTCCGAGCAGGCAATGACTCCGTCCCCGATCGCTTGCGCCCTCATGCCTTCCATGACTTTAATGTTCCTTGATGTCAGCGAAGACAGGGCAAGACGGCGTACTTTGAGGGGAAAGTGTTTGAGCAGCTGTTGCCCGGCGAGAAGATTAATCCGGGCCGACCCTCCACCAAAATGAACGAGTCTCCACAGGTTGCCGGAGATCTCAACCCCGGCCGGGCCACCGCCGACGACCACCAAATTCAGCACCCGCTCCCTGATCTTCTCGAGGATGGAACAGCGCGCATGGAAGAGATTGACGATGGGCTTAACGGGGATGATCTCTTCCTGCGGCGCGGTAACCCCGGTCATGGGAACATCGCTTCCGACATTGAAGGAAGCGATGTCATAGCCGACGTGCATGCCTCCGGCCAAAACCAGGATTCGACTGTGCGGATCTACTCTGGTGGCCCTATCTTGTATGAAGGCAGCGCCACGGTCTGTGGCCATTCCGGCAATATGAAAGCGAACCTGGCGGGGTTCGTAAAGTCCCGATAACATGCCTGGTCCCATACCGGAATAGAAATGGTAGGGAGAAGGACTGATGAGTGTCACCCGGTGGCCCTTCCGCGTGAAGTCGGCGAGGTGCAGGAGAGTGGTCATATGAGCGTGGCCGCCGCCAACCAGAACGAGGTGTTTTTTCATGCTGGTCATGGATTGATCACCTTGTGATTTCGACTTGCTCTTCGCGATCCCGCTCCGTGCGCGAGAAGGAATAAGTTCGCGGTGCATGCCAATTATTCTCGGACTGCTTCCTTCCTCGATCAAAGACCATTTGATGGGGGGATCGTTTCATGAGTCTCAAACATGAGCCGATGCCGGGCCTCCGGTGGTCTCTTTCAAAGATCATGGTAATTGATCAGCCTCACCGCGAAGGGCATATCCTGAGGCCTCCAGGACCGTAGGAGAGCGTTTTCTTCAGCGTAATTTGCATTCCCCGGATGAACCATTAGTTCCACGGAGGGGTGGGGCAGCACACGATGTCGGGCAACTTCCACAAAAGTGGAGAAGTCGGTGAAACCGGCCGTCGTTTTGGTCCGGTAGAGGTTCTTCAAAGCGAAATTCCAGAGGGCTTTTTGGTGCAGCAGGATCGGCGAGCGGAGTACTTGATGAGGTGCATAGATGTTCTTGGATATGCGGACTCTCCTGATGTGAAAATGGGTCTGTACGCGCTTTAAGACTCCGAAGAACCTTGGTTGAGTGTGAATGTACTGATGAGAGTCAAGATGGCTTATGCGAACCCCGCTCGATTGAACACGTTCCACCTGAGCAGAGAACTCTTGAAAGGCCCCCTCAAGCACTCCCTTGGGCAAATGGCGGTAGCTGTCCAGTTTTCTGAAATTTCCGTCATGATCCAGCAAGGGTTCTAACAAACGGCTGCCGCACAGCGGGCGTCCGCCGGTAAGATTCAAATGGACACCGAAGGAAAGGTCAGGCTTCGATCGAGCAAGGTCAATCGCCTCCGACAAGCAGGGCCCGTTAGCCAGAATGGTTGCCGAGGTAACCAGGCCGGCTTCCATAAGAACCCGGGTCGCTTGATTCACCTGCCGGTTCCAACCCAGGTCGTCGGCATTGACGATGATCCGTTTACAGTGGGTGCTCATTTCCTCTTCATTCTTGTCGCTGCCTGCAGTAGTGATGCACAGGATTGCAGATGGTTTTCTGCATGGGCTGCTGTCTTACTTATCAGCCGGCTCTCTCCGGGGCAGAAGGTTGTGAGCAATCATATAGTCAACCAGAATGTCCGCCAAGGCATGGTGGCCCTTTTGTGAAAAATGAGCGTCATATTCCAGGAAATACTCATCTAACGCGTCTTTAAAAAGGGGGAACAAATCAATGGTTTTGGTAATCCCGGTTTCGGCGCAAATTCTCTTTAAGGTATTTCGCCTGTCAGCGTTGTCGTAATTACCGATATGTTCGGGAATCATCACAAGAATGAGTTCTGCCTCGAGTTCACGGCATTTATTATTTATCTTCATCAGATACTCTTTTGTAACGCGCTCTTCTTCCTCGGTCACCCGGTAATATGCGGAGCTGGTTATGCCAAAAGATAAAATGGAATTCATGGAAAGCTTTGCCTTAATAGAATCGATAATAGTTCTNACAGCCGGGAAATTGATTCCAAGTTGTCTTGCTGTTCTTTCAACAAATGTCATTTGGTCTCCGAACTTGTCGACTCGTATCAATTGAGCTAAAGAATAAGGTGAAAGTCCTTTACTTGTGGCTATATTTACATATTTGGTTAAATCGCCTTCAGTTAACAAAACACTCTTATCCGACCATGTTATAACATTATAAACTAAATATCCATTAATAACATTTACTTGACTTAATGGAATAAGATTGTCATGAAAATCATTTCCAAGAAAAAAGGCCAAAATGACGATGTTTGGCTTAATTAGAGGGCCATATTTCTGTAATATGGCATTTTCGTTCAAAGTTCCATATCCGGGAGTCCCAAAATTTGATGCTATTAGTCGGCGCCCTGATGTCTCTCCGAACGTCAGTGAAATAAGTTGTGGATATGGTGAACGAACCACACCTCCGAATGTAAAAGAATCACCTAAAAACATAATGGTACTAGATTGCTTGTAATCATGAAAGGATTTAAGAATAGTATCTCTAAAACCTATATTATTTATCGAAACAGTAAATTCACCATCAGCATCATGCCGAATTACTTTTTGGTTTGGAAGAAGAGTATAACCAATTGAATCATCTCTTATATACGAAAATGCATCACCCTTATAGTTTTGATTGAGAATTATCCCGCTTTTTGAAAAAAACAGTGTAAAGCCGCCGATCATCAAAAGCGACAGCAACAAACCTAAACAGAAGGCCATGATGTTTTTGATTGCTCGCTGCAGAAGCATGAAGGAGTTCCAGTTAAGAAATCAAGATCTTGGATGTCGACCGAAAGCCGGCTTCGAACATTCCCCCCTGAACGTCCNGTCAGTCCGGTTCAATCCTGCTCTGCCAGTCATCGTCATCTTTCCATGCGGGCTGGTCGGGCTTTGCAAAAAGGTAATTCCCCATTACCAGGAAATCCATTTCGGTCCTCATGAAACAGCGGTAAGCATCTTCCGGAGTGCAGACAATCGGTTCCCCCCTGACATTGAAGCTGGTGTTTACGACGAGGCCATAGCCGGTCTGCTCCTTAAATGCCCGGATGAGTTGCCAGAAGTTGGTATTCTCCCGTTTGCTCACGGTTTGTATTCTGGCGGAATAATCCACATGAGTCACCGCCGGGATGTCGGATCGAAGCTGGTAGAGCTTTTCCCACATGCCCTGTTGATTGTAGTTCTCGGGGAGGGGGATGCTTCTGCTTTTTTGAACGGGTGCAACGAGGAGCATGTAGGGAGACGGCCGGTCGAGCTCAAAATATGCGCTGCTGTCTTCTTCCAGAACAGCGGGAGCAAAGGGCCGAAAGCCTTCACGAAACTTGATCTTCAAATTCAGCTTTTTTTGCATATCGGGGTTGCGGGGGTCTCCGAGGATGCTTCGATTGCCAAGGGCTCGAGGCCCGAATTCCATTCTCCCCTGAAACCATCCAATAACACAGCCGGTTGCCAACATCGCGGCAACATCGCGGCAAAGCTCATCAGACCCGGAGTATTCTCGGAATGGCGCCTGGTGTCTTCTCGCCGTTCTGAGAATATCGGCAGCGCTAAACTCGGGGCCGAGGTAGGCGCCGTTCATGGCATCGCTGCCGAGGTTCACCCTGCGTTCCTCGCCTTTCCAAATGTGCCACGCCGCGTATGCCGCTCCCAGGGCTCCTCCGGCATCGCCCGAAGCAGGCTGAATCCAAATGTCCTTGAAAGCTCCCGACCGCAGGATCTTTCCATTGGAGACACAATTGAGCGATACGCCTCCAGCCAGAACCAGGCGGTCGGCGCCGGTCAGTTCCCGCGCGGTTTTGCACAGCCGAAGGACGATGTCTTCCGTGACCTGCTGAATGGCAAGCGCAAGATCCATGTAAGGCTGAGTCAGTTCGCTCGCGGGCTCCCTTCGGGGAAAACCGAACAGCTCCTGCCATTTCGCTTCATGGCACATGGTCAGGCCCGTCGCAAAGTTGAAGTATGCCATGTTGAGCAGCATCGAACCGTCCGGGCGGATATCAACCAGTTCATCGCGGATCTTGTGCTCGTAGGTCCTCACCTGATCGGATTTGGCGTTGCCATAGGGGGCAAGCCCCATGAGCTTGTATTCGCCGCTGTTCACTTTGAACCCGCAGTAGAAGGTGAAAGCCGAATAGAGAAGTCCCACGGAGTGAGGGAAGTCCAACTGGCGCAGAATCTTGATCCGGTTTGACTTGCCATGCCCGATGGTTGCGGTGGCCCACTCACCGACTCCATCAATGGTGAGGATCGCCGCTTCCTCGAACGGAGAAGGGTAAAAGGCACTGGCCGCGTGAGATAGGTGATGTTCGGGAAAAAGGAGCCTCGCAGTTCCCGGAGCGATCCTTCCCAACTCCACCTTAAGCAGGTTTCGCATGAACAGTTTTTCTTTAACCCAGACGGGGATTGCCGAAAGAAAGCTTCTCATCCCTTTTGGAGCGAAGGCATGATAGGTTTCCAGGAGACGCTCGAACTTGAGCCAAGGCTTGTCGTAAAAGGCCACCGCCTGGAGTTCGTCCAGCCGAGTGATGCCGGCCTCTGCAAGAACATATTTGGCAGCGTTTGAAGGAAAGGAAGGATCATGCTTCTTGCGCGTAAAGCGTTCTTCCTGAGCGGCAGCAAGTATTTCACCGTCCATGAGCAGAGCGGCGGCACTATCGTGGTAATACGCCGAGATCCCCAAAAAATAATGCGACACGCTCTCTCTCCTTAAAACAATGTGTAAATGAAAGGAGCAAGAGCGGAACTGCCCGAGAACGCAATGAGTGCTCCAAAAAGAAGTAATGTGAGTATTATCGGCAACAGCCAATACTTCTTTCTGACCCTCATGAATCCCCACAAATCACGTAGAAAATGCATCTTTCTTTTCTCAATTGTTAGTTAATAAGGATCATTAAGGTCTTTTGGTTCATAGGAGTGTTCGCGGACCTTTAAAACGGACAAATCATCTTTCTTCCACTGATTCAAAGAAAGACTGTCCAGGTTCATGAGTTGTCTAAATATGCCGACTGGTAATATTAAAATAATATAAGTAAGGAATAGTATGATCGGTGATGTCAACTTACTCAAAAGATATGATAAGCTTAATAAGACTTTTGCAAATGGTTTAAATATGTTACATGCTATTAAATTAAAAACTAAGATAATGGCTGCTGCAGTATGAATAGAAGTATTGTCTGTATAGTATCCAACAACCAAGCATGCCAAAGCTAATATGATTCCAGCATCTTTTGCCTGCTCTTTATTTGCATCATATAATGAAGAGATGTTAAATTTGTATAATATTTTCATGAGAGACCTGTGTTGTTAATGATCGCTGCCAAATAAGTTGTCCTTCTGGCGTTGCCCGGAAAATTCCCGTGAGATCTTCTTCAAAACGCCGGCAAAAATGATCTTGGCTCTTCTTTTGAGCTCACTTTATACCAAAAAGCGAGAAGAAATCCAAATGCCCCTCACTTATCAAGTCGGAGTATTTGGTCGGAATCGGGACCGAATCATTTTTTTCACGGCTGCTTTGCAGTGCAATTCGTCAAGCAGCGTCACGAAGAGACTGGACAGCCTTTGAAGCAGGAAGTGAGTGGTGACCAGAGCATGAGTCTTGGCGTTGGCTCTTAGATAGAGGATGTCCGCACATTCCTTGAAGCCATTGGCGAAAACTCTCTTATGCTCCCCTTCTCCTACGCAAAGATCGTAGATCGCCACGTGCCCTTCCTGAAAGATCCTGCGGATAATATAGTATTGCAGCACCGTGCCGGGGGAAAGCTTCGCAAATGCTGAATCATAGCCTACGTAGTCATACAGCAGGATGCGGTTGTCGATGATCGGTCCAAATACGTAAGATACCGGTCGGGATCCGGCAACGAGAAGGTAACCCCGGACCCGGTTCGCTTGCGCCAGGGTATCAATCGTCATTCGAAACCGGGAATCGTCGGGCAATCCCTGGCCGAGCATCCGCTCCTGAAAGGTACGGGCAGATATTTGGCGGGCGAGAGGCCAAAATGCGGCTATTTGCTCCGGGGTAGTGTGTTCGCGAAAGCCGTTTTCGGAGCCGCAAATGCTTTCGAATTTGCGAACCTTGCGCAGGATGGTGGCTCGCGTCCTGGGGTTGAAGGCTGCAAGATAGTGTTCAAAGCTACCCTGCCTGCGGACGTAGTAGTGGCGGTATTGAGTCGAAAGATAGCGGATGAAGGGTCCTGCCTGTGACAGTCGAGGAAGCACTCCGGAGAGCGGGCAAGACCGGACAAAAGCCGCGTCAAGCCCATGCAGCTCAAGTTCCGGTTCCGGTGCTTGAAGCGAAAGGGCAGGAGGAACCTCCAGAAAATTCTCGTGNCACACCAGGGCCGGGAGAGTGTACCGGAAGAGAACAAACTCCCCCCATCGAAACTTCAGGACGATTTCTCCGGGCTCCCACCTGGGCTCCATTAATCACCGTCTCCCGGCGATTCCTCAAGGTTATTGATGATAAGACAATTGGCTGCCTTCTTCGCGGTGACTTTGAAACCGCTTCGGGTATTGAAAAGGAGCCACCGGGTTTTCTCCGCCCGGACATAGGCTTCCGTCTTCAAAATCCCGAGTCTGCGAAGCTCCTTCAAATGATGATACTGGAGCCTGCCACCCATGCCTGCTCCACGATAGGCAGGCAGGACCGTCGTATCAATGAGTCTTGCGGTGCGGCGTCCCCCTTTGCCCCAGTGGTTGTGTTCCGCAGGCGGCAGGTCTCTCGGCTCTGGTCCAGATTTTTCCCCAACCATCGAGTTCTTCCTCGTT
>JGI20214J51088_10002192_pt1 | contig 13155 bp, 25 predicted proteins | sample WetSurMetagenome_FD_51088 | JGI IMG/M metagenome (IMG submission 51088)
AAAAAAAGGTTTATTAAATGAATGTGCTTGTAGGTTGTGAAGAGTCTCAAAAAGTTTGTATAGCTTTCAGATCTAAAAACCATGATGCTTATTCTTGTGATTTAAAAATGTGTTCGGGTGGTTTTCCACAATATCATTTCAAAATGGATATTTTTGATGCTATTAAAATTAAAAAGTGGGATTTAATTATTCTTCATCCTGATTGTACTTATATGGCAGTGTCGGGCAATCGATGGTATTCAAAAAGTAAAGAAAGAATATCTTCAGTCCAATGGACAATTAAATTGTTTGAATCTGCTAAAGAATCTTGTTGCAAAATTTGCCTTGAAAATCCTGTATCTGTAATTTTTAGGCACTTAAATGGTGGAGTTTTACAATATATAAATCCATGGCAATTTGGGCATGGAGAATGTAAAAAAACTGGTTTGTATTTGTATGGATTACCATTTTTAAAACATACTAATATTGTTCAGGGTAGAGAACAAAAAATATGGAAAATGCCTCCTTCAAAAAACAGAAAGGAAATTAGATCAAAAACATATACCGGAATAGCAAACGCTATGGCTGAACAGTGGGGATAGTAGGCAAAATTTGCCGGTCGGTCCGGCTGTCTTATAATACTTGATAACTATCAACTAATTGTCACAAACAAACCAAACCGAAAGGGTGTTTTTATGAGTACTTCAGATCTTAACGGATTGTCAGATGGTGGTAATGAACAGGATTTAAAAAAAGCTTCAGAGTATACGAACATTCCGCCTGTTCGAAAGATTAAAAAAGCTTCAGATCTTTCTCCTAATGAAGTGGCTGAAATGGTTTTCGATATGATGATTAATCATAGAATAATGGAGTCGCGTATTGAAAAACTTGAGAACAGATTAAATACAGTTTTGAGTAATAATTTTATAAAGAAAGATGTGATTCCTTATCATGGGTAGACTATCATGTATTCATTTGCAAGGTAATGCAAAGGATAGAAGAAAACAATTTCGGCGGTTAGTTCGTTTGAATCCTCAAAGTATAGTTACTAAGGAATCAGATAAAACTTATCGTAAAAAAATAGGTAATGAATGGATAACTGTTGAGGATGCCAATTCATTGAGAACAAAGGTTTTTATTAAGGAAGTTGATAAATGAATCAAATATTAATTTGGAAAAAAGATTGTCGTAATGTTCCTGGTAATGATCCAGTTGCAATAATTACAATAAATAGTGCTTCAGCTGTTGTTGATTTCTGGATTAATTGCCTTGCTGATAATCCTTATAAGTTTGATATTGAACTTAGTAGTACTTTCACGTTTTCTGAATTGGCGGCTTCAAGCTTGCATAGTTCAATAGGCGCAATGCTTTTAACTTATGAAAAAATGCAGGGTGAATTTAAAAGTGAACATGTTGTAATGTCTTTAATGGCAATACTTCATGGATTTTCTTTCTCTGAAGAACGTATAGAAAAAGCAAAGGAAAAGGAAATGGAAAAAGAAAATGACTTTGAATCAATGTTTTAATTTTGACGTTCTTTTCTGGTGGTCAATTGGTTTGATCCTTGGTTTTATTATGAGATGATTTAAGAAATGAACGGCTGGGATTTTGATTCATATGAATAAAAAGATGAACTTTATAATGATAAGGAAGGAACATTTTTAAACGAAATGCTTTTATCACACGAAAGGAAAAAAGGAATATTTAGTATAGAATTGCATGATCAAACTATGTTCGAATTATTTCTTATATGGAATTTCGGTAATGATACTGAAAATTGGGATTTTGGAATTAAATACATTAACATTTGCGCGAAAGAAAGAATAAAAATGAAGCATGTTGTAAAAATGGTTGCTTATATCGATACTGAAGAAACTAATTTAATTGAACTGGGAAAACTTGGTTTGGAAAAAATTAAAAAGGAAATTGAATCAGGTGTTTGTGTTGTAGATGTTTATAAAAATTGCGTATCGGTTGAAATGGTATGCGTAAATATAAATGAAAAAAAAGAGGTTGAAAATGACAAAAAAAGAGAAGAGAGTAAATAATAATTTAAAAGCTGAAGTTTCTGATGCAGCTGCTTTATGTTTCGATTTTCTTTGGATGGAAATTGAAAAAGGTAACAAGGCTGAGGTCGGAATTGTAACAAAGGGACAATTGAAAAAATTTTCTCAGAAAATTCATGCAAGTGGTTTTCTAAGTGGTGTTAATTTCGAAAGGTGTAAATAATGGGTTTCTTGCAAAAAATTACAAGTAATAAAAAGCTGGTATTCTGTGATGTGCAAAATATAAACTTTATTACTTTTGATAAAGAAAAAACTGGTTCAATGTTACATACAACTTTTACTATTGATAAAATGGTAAAAATTGATATGCTGCCGGAAGCTGTTTGTAATCTCTTCAGGGGACAATTTATTAAAGTTGTTTTTACCAGGATGAACGAAAAGGAAGACAATTCAGCATTTTATAAATTTCATGCCTGGCTGAATACCGCAAATGTTGTTTTTATGAAAGATAATGAAGTGTTCCAGGGATATACCGATTTAAAATTTCGTGATGGTTCGAACGTTATAGTCTGTTGTCCATCTACAACCATAATACATATTATTTCACAGTTTAAAAAAGAAGCAAAGGAAAAACAAAGTGAAAAAGCGCGAAATTAAGGAAAAAACAGTGAAAAGAATAACAAAACAAGTTACCTTTGAACCTGATGAATGGGATATTATCCAGGAAGATATGAGGAAAGAAAAGATTGATGAGGTATCACTATATATAAGACGTTCTTTACTGCTGCATATAGGAAAGAACATCCAGGTAAAATTGAAGCTTTAATCAATCAAAAGTAAGTATAATTAAGAACAATTAAGGTTAATTAAGGTAATTAAGGAAAGTTAAAAAAATTGACTTTCCTTTTTAATTTTGTTAAAGAAAGTTGTTGCATTTTACTTTAAAATGAAATAAATTAATAAATATGAAAGTACAACTTGAACCGCTNTTCGATAAATACCAAACGGTNACNGAAATAAAAAGAATAATAAGAGATTATTATAAAGATCTTGAGTTGTTTCCCGATTTGATTGCAATGGATGTTCAGGGGTATTATGATTTCGTGAAAAATATTCCATATGTGCGTGATGTTAAAAAAACGGAAATTGTTTCACGTCCGAAATTTTTATTAACCGTATTTGAAGCATTAGATTGTAAGAAAAAATCAATTCTGATGGGGTCTTTTATGAAATTAAAATACGGTGATGGTTCATATAGATTATGNCTTTCCAGNAATTCACCTGATAAGGTGATTAAACATATTTTTACTCAAATTAATATAAATGGTAACTGGATCAATGCCGATGCTACGTATAGCAGGAATAGTATAGGTCAGTTAAAAAAAGTCACTAATTTTGAAATTGTCAAGTGAAGAGGTTTTCCAATGACACAATTACTATCATTATTCGGGGAAGAATTGCGCGGTGAAAATGATGATGGAATGGGTTTCCTTCCTATTCCTGGCATGACTACTGCCCTGGCAATCCGTGCAGCACGTAGACGAAAGCAGGGTAAAAGAGGAAAAGCAATGTTTTTTGGTGAAGATGAAGATTTGCGGGGTAATGATGATCTGGGATTCCTTCCTATTCCTGGTTTGACTACTGCTTTGGCTATTCGTCGGTATAGGAAAAGGAAAGCTGCCGGAAAAAAGTTTTTCGGTGAAGAAGATTTGCGTGGTGAAAATGATGATGGAATGGGATTCCTTCCTATTCCTGGCATGACTACTGCCCTGGCAATTCGTGCATTACGTAGACGAAAGCAGGGTAAAAGAGGAAAAGCGATGTTTTTTGGTGAAGATTTGCGCGGTGATGATGAATTGCTGGGTGATATTCGCGGGGAAAATGATGATGGAATGGGTTTTGTCGGGACTGCTGCCACTGCTGCCACTGGAATTTTTAAAGGTCTTCANAAGTTTGGNAAAAGCAAAACTTTCAAGGCTTTGCAAAAAAGTAAAATAGGAAAAAAGCTTTCTATTAAGAAAAAGAAAGCTCCTGCAAAAAAAGGTGCAGCAAAATCGGGCGGTCTTCCTGTTCTCAGTCCTGACCAGTTTAAACAGGATTTTAAAGAAGCTGTTCAAGCAACAGATATGACTGTAGTTCCGAAAAGCGAAATTGTAGCTAATCAGGAAGCTTTGCAATTCTTGACTGAAGAGAATCAGAAGTCAAGCGCAAATGTAAAGAAGCTTCTAACTCCAAAAAATATCGCAATCGGGGGCGGTGCCCTGGTTACAACTGTTGTACTTCTTAAGATCTTGACCAGAAAAAAACCTGTTCCGGTTCAGGTCGGTTTAGGTTCTTATAGAAATTATCGGCGGTAATTATGAGTGAATTGAATACGGTAATATCAAAAGTTGCAAAAAAATATCCTGGTAAAGGATACGAAAAAAAAGGTGTAACAATTTATAATGCTTATCGTGATGGTGTTATGAATAATGATTTTCCCGTATTCGCTTTTACTCCTGCCGGAAAACCAGAATCAACCGCAAAAGGTTTGGGTGCAGTTACTGGGTATACTCCTGCTGAATGTTTGATATTCATGACAGAATTACACAATTTGACAAAATCCGGTGTGATTAGTTCAAAGTTGCTTAATCCTAAACTCGATGTTCAGCAATCGGTAAATAAAAAAGAGTTCGAGAAATTAAAGCCTGGGTTGCTTCCTGTTGCTGATGTGTCAAAAAATATTAAAAAAATTACTATGCCGATTGTAATTCCTGCGGTTGTCATTATCGGGCTGATAGTCGCAAATAACTTTATAAAACTGAGAAAAACTTCTAAAAAACTTTTATAGAAAAGGGGTCGTTATGCCTGGATTGCCGAAAAAATACGCAAAAATGGGATTCAAAAAAGGATGGGCTATGTTCAAGAAAGATGGTGGTGGTTCTACCAGGAAAAGAAAAAGCACGTCGAGAAAGTCAAGTCGTTCCCGTACTTCTACAACTGAAATAAGTGGGGTTTCACTTCCTCAGATTGTGCGAAAAGCGCGTAAACGTATTTCCGGAACGAAAACGGATAAAATTCTTGCGGGCGTTGGAAATATCACAATGGATCTTGCATTACTGGTTCTTGGTATGCTGGGCGCTTCACAGATCAAGAAAATGTCCCCTGTTAAAAACATGTTGACAATGAACCTTCTGACTTTTGGCGCTGGTTCAGTTGGTGCTGTCCTGGCTAAAAAGAATTATATCCGTATTCCTCTTATGGGTGTTGCCGCGAGTGCTTTTATTAGTCAGGTAAAAGCAAGTTTCCCGAAACTTCCTATCAGTGGTGATGAAGATTTTGTCTATTTGCCTAATGTTTCAGGTGAAGACTTCCCACAAGTTGAATATATGGGTTCTGATGTTCGCGGGGAAGATATTGAAGGGGAAGTTGTAGAGGGTGAAGTCGTAGAGGGTGAAGGTGATGAGGTATACGGTAATGATGATTACGTATACGGGGAATCAGATGATATGATGGGATAATATAGTATATTATACCATATTAACATAAAACAATAACCTTAAAGGGGGGTTCATAATGAACCAGAATGTAGCGATGTCCAGACGAAAGGCCGCTGCCCAGCTTGAAGGGAAAACTTACGGTTCCCAGAAAGAAGTAAAAGCACCATGGATCTATTATGATACATATGTGCTTGCTGCTGCTGCCGGAAAAGTAACGCTTTTCAATAATTCAGCTTCCAGGGCTGAAGATCTTTCCAATTATCAGTATCAACAGATTCCACAGGGTCAGGCGTTTGATATTATGGCAATGCAGCTTCAGTATGTTGCAAGTGCCTTGAAAACTGATGTAATGCTGAACAATCTTGTTCTGTGGATGAATCAGGCTGTGATTGAAATCTCTGTTGCAAACAAAACACCATCTTTCCAGAGTAATCTTGCGCTTGCTATGGGTGGTGCTATGTTCCTGCGTACTGCTCCGGCTGTCACTGTAAATAGTGGCTTCATGAGTAATTACAATGCAAACGGAATTATTCCTTTCCAGAAAAAAATATATCTGGATCAAGGAACAAAGTTTACAGTAGACATTAAACAGACAATTGCAAATGATGCCGGTTTAACTGGTGACAAGTTGCGTGTCGGTCTTATTGGAAAGCTTCTTCAGTTAAGCTGACAATATCCCTGGTTTGTGTGTGTGTGATGAGTGGGGATAGGTCGGAACTAACGAATAGAAGGTTCCGGCTTCCCTTTTTACAGTAACAAAGGTAAAAACATGAAATTTCTACGTGATAAAATCGATATATCAAATATTCTCAATCTCCAGGCAAAACAATTTATTCAGCCGCAATATGTTGAAGATATTGTCCCCGCTGGTCAAATGAAGTCAACACAGTTGAACCTGTCTTCAGCTGGTGCTTTTTTGTGTCTTGGTATAACAGGAAGTTTTACAACTTTACGAATTAAAGCGGTCGGTCCCCCTGTTACACTTGAAGATACTGGAGTATGTACTCTCAGAATGAAGTTCAAGGGCGGTGCTGGTACTCGTGATCTGTTCAATGATTACGTTCCTATGGATCTTATTTTTTCCCCTGGGCGGGTTCGCGTTGATAGAACTGATGCGGGGCTTGTTACGGGCGGCGCAACACTTGCGGCGGCTGATTTGGGGCCTGCTCCTAATCAATTGTTTTATCCCTACAAGTTTGAATACTTGTTCAAGGAAAGTGATATTATCACCTTTCAGGTTCAGAACGATATTCCCCCAGCTGCAAACGGCTGGGCAAATCGTTGGCGCTTGTGCTTCTACGGATTCCGCGTGGAAGAATTAAAAAGTGGAAGTTTGCGTCCAGTACCTGCAACAAAAAAATAAGGGGCTGAACAATGGTTGATAATACAACTTTATTGCCTGATGGTTCGCCTTTCATCAATTATCAAGAGTCTGTAAAAACTGGTTTCTATCTGAGATTTAATTTTCAGATAGAACTTGATTTTGTATTCTTATTGAAATCAATTTGTGTTGCATATCCCTGTGATACTGTAGATGGTCAATCAAGGGGTGATGTGAAAATGGATTTTTCAATAAGTGATGCTAATAGAAGTTATCCTCTTCAGCCGATTGCAACGGAACTTTTTAGTTCTCCAAATGAGTCTTTCCGGCTGGGTGCTCTTGATGAATTGCCACAAGGTCAAAGAAAAAATCCGGTTTTATTTAATCATCTCTGTGAACGAAATACAACTATTGTTGTGATTGTTTCGGGTACTGATGTTGGTTATACTGTCCGGTGTATGCTTGATGGTCGTAAAATGAGAGTGAGATTGTAATTATGGCAATTGTAAAAAGTATACCGGATGGTTCAAGGTTAATGATGGTCGGCGGNGTTTTNTCCGCTGANTTCAATGTTCCAACTGTGGGAAGATACGATTTTACAAAATCGATGAATTCAAATAATGATTTCAGNAATAGAAAAGTCNATCTTGGAATAGAATTAAATCCAGGTTCTTTGTATTATGCCGATAAATTAAGCTTCAATTGTAATGTCGCTGAATCGGATTTTCTTGAAACNATTGATTTAAGCGATGAAGAAAACATCCCTAAATTTTATATGCGTACTTCGGTTGATTTGAAAAGTGTGTATGCGTATTCAGCAAGAATTTTCAAGTTCTATGAGAACTTTGAAATAGGACAATATTTTTTTAATTCAAATGTAAAAAATTATCTTCTGGCTGATTTCGGGGCGGTATTTAAACAGAATGCGAATATGGTTGGTTTAACAACTATGTTTGCTCAATTATCACTGTCAATCTATGAGATTGTTGATACTGATTTCATAGGGGAATGGCGGAAAAAAAATGGCTGAAATAATTGATGTTCTTTCCCCGCGTCTTGCTGATTGCTTTAGTTTTACAGTTGATACAACTGGGCCTGATTATGTCGCTGTTGTTGATCCTGGGCAAGTATCATTAAAAAATACATATAATGTCGGTAGTTTTAAAGCTGGTGATAATCTTTTGATTATGTCAGCTGGTTTTGTAATGCCTGAAATGTTTACTCTTTGGAAGCCTGTTGCTGATGCTAACCCACTATTGCAGTATATACTTATTCCTGTTGGTAATACAACTGGGCACCAGTACCGATTGACTAATATTTCTGATGGGCTATTTATGCCGCTTGAGAATTACGAAATGGGTATAGGTACTTTTTTTGATGTTGAAACGGCTGTTGATATTGTCGATGGAACTGGATCTTTATTGAATGAAGATTTCATCTTAAAGATACAGTTCAATATTGCATACCCATTGCCGAAAGTATCAATGAAAAATGTACCAGCTTCATATAATGGTGAAGTGTTTAGCATAGTACCATTTTTGAAGGTTCTTCATAATTTAAGGATAACTGCACCATGAATCACAGAATTATTTCAAGTGGTGGGCCTGGTCGTCGCGGGTTTGTTGGTTCTGGTTCTGCTCCTGCTGCAATTAATAAAATTCGTATCGATCGGCACACTTCAGATTTTACCGCTCTTCAAGCGTATCCCCCGAATGGGCCTAATTGCCGTGTGTTGCCTACAAGCATAAATACATGTGTCTGGGTGTTTACTCCTTCAGAACTTGATTTAATGTTTTCCTGGATACCTATTCCTTCTAAGTTTTGGACATTCAAAACAGGTGCACCAACTGGAATCGATTTGCGTTTTTATTGGTATACAGATAATACAAGTGCAAATATGATCTGTTGGAGAGCTGAACTTGTATTTGTCCGTAATGGTGAAACGTGTAATTTTGCTCCCCCTTCATTGACAGTAATAAACCGCGTTGCTGGTACTCAATATCTGATGAATGTTACTCAAATTACCGATTTTCCATTAACTAATCCGACTGGGTCGGCTGATGAATTTGAAGGAATGTTTTATTTAAAGATTGGGCGTGATGGGGCGGCGGCTGAAGATACGTTTGCAAATGAAGCTTATTTTATGGGGTGCTCAATCGATTTTCCTATTGAACCATAACCAGGGGTTTTGTAATGAGTAGTAAGAACAAAAAAAACACTTCAGTTCCTTCCAGGAATCAGGAAGTGGAAGGTTTGAGAAAAACAGTTGATTCTCTTCTGAAGTCTGGAAAGAGTAAGGAAGATGAAATCATAATCACACTTAATCAGATGATCAAAGAAAGGTCTTAATTATGGATTCTACTATTGTAAAGGATGCAGCTGAAGGTTTAAATTTGTTGTGGACTGCCGTTTCTGCTGTTATTGGTTTGATTGGTTTTGTAGCTGGTAAAATAGCAGGTAGAAAGAAAAAAGGTTAATTCATGGAATCACTAACTGAATTCGGGCCGGTTTGGGCGCTTTGTGGTATCTTGCTTGCGGCAAATATCAAGTTAGTGTATTCTGTTATTGAGCTTGTAAAGAATAATACTGCTGCAATGCAAAAGTTAACAGATGTTATTTCGAATTGTCCGTCTAATTCAAATAAGGGTTGATCAATGCCAGTAAAAAAGATTACGCAAGTAAAAGCGCAAGTGATGCAAGTATTCATTACTCAATTCACTGGTGAACCTGCCGTTCTGGTTGAACGTCCTGATTCAGTAAAGATCATCCTTAATGAACGTCAAAAACAGGTCATTAGAGATTTTATTGAAAAGCAAATGAATGTTACAACCAAACCGGATATTGAAATTGATGTGATTAGTATTCTTATGCCGCTTATTATTAAAAAAATGTGGCCTTTATTCATTGGTGAAGCTGGTTTAATTCTGGTTGCTCTTAAAAAGCTGGGTAAAAGAAGATGATTAAATTAACGCAAAAACAAGAAACGTTACTTCAGAATTTAGCTTCTATTCTGGGTGTTTCGCGTGATGATCTTTTCAGCCTGATTAAATTTGAAAGTGCGGGCTGGAATCCTCTTGCACGAAATAAATTATCCGGTGCGCGTGGTTTGCTTCAGTTCACCAATACAACCGCAAGAAATATGGGATATGCTTCTGCTGATGATCTTGTGGCAAAACATCCTACTATTGAATCTCAATTAGAGGTTCCAGTATACAATTATTTAAAACAGTTCATTCCTTTTACTGGTAAACAGTCCCTTTATATGTCTGTCTTTTATCCAAAATATAGAAATGTGCATCCATTAACACACTTCCCAGACAAGGTAAAAAGTCTTAATTCGGGCATTTTTACCGTTCAAGACTATATTGATTATGTAGAGGGTAAAAAAAAACTTCACAAGGTAAGCTCCTGATCTTGCTTTTAGTATCTGGAATAGTTTATTATTATAATGTTAATAAACACAAACCATTTTCCAGGGACTGAAATTTATGAGCGATTCTGAATCAGAAATTACGTTCGATGATACTGCCTCAAAAATCGATGCTTTTAAAAAAGCGCGTGAAACTGAGCAGGCAAATTTCGATGTATATGTATATCGGATAGTCCAGGATTCAAACCGGCGTATACGTAATCCCTTCCTTACAAAATATGAAAATTATTTACCTGATGAGCTTGAAATTGCTGAAAAATTTAGAGGCGGAAGATATAAGCTTCAGGCAATTTGGTACATTGGCGGAAAACAAAAAAGTGAATCCTGGTCTTATGAAATTGATGACGAAAGTTTCCCCGTTCAGTCTGCAATAAATTCCCTTCCTATAAAATCCGGAAGTGATCCGACACAAACATTGATGTTACTGGTTGCCGATATTGTAAAAAGTGCATATACAACCAGGGCACCAATTGAAAACGATAATATCAGACGTGATCCCCTGGAATTGTTCGGTGAAGTTCAAGGTAAAATGCAAGAAATGTATCAAAGAATGATGGACATTCAAGGAAATGTTTTAGAGCGTTCTTTTCAGATGAACCTTGAAAAGCGTTATGGTCTTCTTGAAGATGGTTCTGTATCTGCTGCCGGTGATGATGAAGGGGAAGGGTCGGGAATGATGGAATCGGGTGTTATTGAAATTGTTAAACAGATTGTAGATGGTGCAAAATTAATTCTTCCTCTTCTGGGCCTTCCAGGTACAAAACCAGTTATAGAGGGAATTAAAAGTAATCCGGCATTTTCAAAGTATGCTGAACTTGCAAAGAATCCTTTGATTGTCCAGGAAGTCGCGCGCGCTCTTAGAAAAGAGTATGGTGATAATAAAGCGGGCTTGCTGTTAAAATCGTTTGGAATAAATATGGTTGCGCGTCCTGCTCCTGCTGTTCCTTCCAGGACACCAGTTCAAGAGGTTCCTGCGCGTGTTGTACCGGCTGGTAAAAATAAAGTATCTCCAGTAAGCAAAAAACCAGTAAAGAGTACTGCAAAATTATCGAATGTTAAGAAAGGGTAACTACACTTCAGGGTAAAATAAAAAAGCTCCAGGGGGATACCTGAAGCTTAAGGTTAAGTGCTCACCAGGGCATTAACCAATAGAAAACCTATGTAAGTGTAATAATATATCATGGAATCACCAGTCCGCAAGATTTTTGATAAAATTAATAAACTAAGAACAGTTTCCCTTTCTGCTCTTAAAAAAGTTTCTGCCCGTGTTGAGCTGATTTTAATAAATAATGACATTATTTCTATCGATAAGTATACCAGGAAAGATATTCGTGAAAAACTTAAAGCAATTCATGAATGTTCAACACTTATTGAATTCAGGGAATATGATAATGGTGAATTCCGTCTCCATAATGCTAATTTCTGCAAAAATCCAATAGTTTGCCCTGTTTGCGCTTCCAGGGTCTCAAATAAACGGCGCGCTTTGTACCTTCCTGCCATTGAAAAAGCTGTTGAGCGGTATTCCGTACCTGAAGAGGTTAGGATTGAAAAGAAGTATCCTAAAGGTTATACAGGCGTTTATATGTGTACCGCAACAATGCGTCCAGGAACAAACCTTGAGGAAAGAATAAATCATTTATCAGAGTCAATATTAAGATTTCGCAAGATGGGGCAAAAAAGGAAAAGCGGGTATTCAGATGGAGAGTGGAAAAATATTAAAGCTGCTCTTTCAAACATCGAAATTAAGATCGGTTCTGGTTCCGGTCAATGGCATGTACATGCACACTTTTTAGTATTTACTGATGAGCCGCTGAATACAAAACTTTATGATTCTGATTATTTTATTGAACTTAATGATAAAGAAAACCCTGGTCAAAAAAAGAAGCGTGTACTTTCGAAAGTACAATATGAATGGTATTTGGCTACGGGCGGGGATTTTCTTTTCGATGTTAAACCGATTCAATACAAGGAATGGGTTGGTGAAGTAAAGTGTGATACCTTTGCACAATCGATTATGCTGCAATCTGCTGAAGTGTTTAAATATAACACCAAACTAACAGAAGAGGGCAATTTAGAGGGTTTAAGCGATTGGCAATATATAGAGCTTATTCAACGTAGGGGCGGGCGGCGGCTGTTTAATGCTGTCGGTGAATTCCGGTGTGATTCCAGGAATGAACGTTCCTTAATGACTGTTACAGAAAAAGAAGTGAAACGGCTTGAGTATATTGATAAATATGATAGTTTCACCTATCAGATTTATTCGAGTCAATACAGAAAAGATCTTTATGGTTATTCAGATTTGCAGCATGAAGAGGAAGCAGTATTTAAAAATTCTGATGATATGATGAGTAAATTTAAAGATCTGCGTAAATATGCATTCAGTTCTATTCATTCGAAAGTTACCGCTGATTATAGAAAAACCAGGAATCAAGAAATCAAAACAATGCGGGAAATGGCAAGGGCAATGCAGTTGAAAGATACTGGTGTGTATCATTCTGAAGAAATCAGAGATAACTTTGAAAACTATATCGATGATCTTAAAGAACATTACCGGCGCAATGTTCGGGAATTCTGGCACAATTTCAACCTTGAAAGTGTCCAGGTTCATATATATCCAGAACAGAAAAAATTCGTTATCCTAAAAAATGTTACAACTCATGTAATGCCGGAAGAAAAAAAGGATGATGCTGAAAACTTCAGAGATTATCTTCATGAAATGAGAAAAGAATTTAAAAACATGGAGTTCCCTGAAAAAAATATCCTGGCTTCAAATATGACTCCTGAAGAGTTAAAAATTCATCAAAACAATTCTCCTGATAAATACATAATCGTTTAATTTCCTGCTGATTAAAAATAGTTTCTTTCAATTAAAATAATATGGCATATTATTGGATATTATATTATATTATTTAATATGTAACAATTATTCATACAAAAAAA
>JGI20214J51088_10002193_pt1 | contig 13148 bp, 12 predicted proteins | sample WetSurMetagenome_FD_51088 | JGI IMG/M metagenome (IMG submission 51088)
GCTTTGAAGAGCCCTCACCCATCCAGGCACTCGCCATTCCTCTCATCCAGGCCGGGCGCGATGTTACTGCCCAGGCACAGACCGGGACCGGCAAGACTGCTGCGTTCGGTATCCCCATCATTGAAAAGATAGACCCCTCAAAACGTGTTGTTCAGGCAATCGTACTCTGCCCAACCCGCGAACTCGCTATCCAGATCGCAGAAGAGTTCTCTAACCTCCTCGCCCACATACCCCGCATCGTGGTGCTGCCAGTATACGGCGGCCAGCCAATCGACCGCCAGCTGCGTGCACTCCACCACGGCGTCCATATCGTAATTGGTACACCGGGACGTGTCATGGACCATCTCGAGCGCCGCACGCTTTCACTCAGTGATGTTGCAACCGTTGTGCTTGACGAAGCCGATCAGATGCTCGACATGGGATTCCGCGACGACATCGAGTTTATCTTAAAGAAAGTTCCGCAAAACCGGCAGACCCTGCTCTTCTCAGCAACGATGCCGCAGCCGATCATCGACATCTCGAAACGGTTCCAGAACAAGCCGGAATTTGTCCGGGTCCAGTATGCCGAACTGACAGTTCCCCAGATCGAACAATCCTATATCGAAGTCAAGGACCGTGAAAAACTCGACGTGCTCTGCCGGGTGATCGATCTCTGGGATCCCCAGCTTGCAATCATTTTCTGCAACACCAAGCGCCGGGCAGAAGAACTGGCAGGAAAAGTCAAGACGCGGGGGTACCGTGCCGAGGAACTGCATGGCGACATGAAACAGTCGCAGCGCGACCGGGTGATGGGCGGGTTCCGCAAGGGACAGATCGATATCCTGATTGCAACCGATGTCGCGGCCCGCGGTATTGACGTGGACGATGTCGATATGGTGATCAATTTCGACGTCCCGCAGGACGTTGAATATTATGTCCATCGGATCGGCCGGACCGGACGGGCAGGCAAGAGCGGCAGGGCAGTCACCTTTGTCGCGCCCCGTGACTTTACCAAACTCCGCGAGATCGAGCACTATGCCAAGATCAGGATCCCGAAGATCCCAGTACCATCCCAGAGCGATGTGGCCAAGACCCGGACCATCTCAATGCTTGAGAAAGTCCGGACTACCATAAGCGAGGGCGGTCTTGAAGCCTATACCCGGATTATCGAGGACGAAACCGAAGGCGACCTTACCTCGGTCGAGATTGCCGCTGCACTCTTAAAACTCCAGATGGAGCAGGGCAGCACAGAACCCGTGGAGAAGAGAGAAGAGATCGCTTTTGAGGATACCGGTGCAGAAGTGGGCATGGTCCGGTTCTTCCTTGGTGTCGGCAGGGAACACAAGGTCCAGCCCAAGGATATCGTTGGCGCGATAGCCGGTGAGACAGGAATACCCGGAAAAGCCATCGGTGCGATCCGGATTCTTGATTCATACTCGTTTGTCGAGATCCCGAAGGAGTACGCTTCTGAAGTGTACACCATCATGAAAGAGCGGACGATCAGGAACCAGCCAACTAAGATCGAACCTGCGCAGGGACGGCGGGCGTAACTGCCAACGTTCCAGAACCTACCCCATAAACCTCTTATATTTTCCGCGGGCACCTTCTGTGCATGAACGCACGATCCGTTTTTTCCGTGTTTCTGGTTTTACTATTCCTGCTCATAACCGCAGGGTGTACGCAGACAAAAGCGCCGGCAACCCCGACCCCGACAGCGGTTGAGACCATAGCAACAGAAGTACTCACCCCGATTCCGACGACGTTGTCCCTGACCCCCGGGCCCACCCAGACACTCCCCGAGATATGGAGTCTCGATGTGCAGGTCCAAGGCAATGGGGAGGCCATCAATCCACTAATTATCGTCAGCTGCCAGGGGGGCAAAGGGTTGAACTTTATCCAGCAGATCGATGTAAATGTTACCAGATCAGATGGTGTCAAAGAACATGATGTGATCAACAAACCCCTTTATAAAGGCAAGGAAATATCATTACCGATTACATCTCAAATGGGAAATGTTAACCGAGTTGAGGTCTGGGCAACAACACCCCAGGGGGATAAAGTCAAGATCTTTGATGATTACGTACCGTTCCGGACGTATAGCCCCTAACTTTTTTTTAAACATTAAAGAAGATCAAGCCTCGCGCTGGTCATCAAGCTGTGCGACATATTGCATGAGTACCGGGATAATAATGCCAACCGCAATAATGACATAGCCCTGCAGTTCGTCACCAAAAGGTGGTGTCAGGATCACCCAGATACCGTTGACGAGAATGAAGAGGCCGATGAAAAAACCAACGATTCTGATGATAATGTGCATTTTCCTGCTCCGGTTTCTCAGGAATAGTGTTCATTGCAAGGAAAAAAGAACTTTTGTATCAAAACTCTGTATATTTCACTTCAGTCATCGGGAATCCGCATCGTCTTCCATGAGACAGATCTCTTTTCGACAGCCTGTTTAATAAGCCGTTGCGTGCGGGTAAGTACTCCACTTCCCTTCTTTACATCCATAAAAACAATCTGTATCTCATCTTCCTTATCATCAGCGACCCTTGTCAATCCGTTAAATATGATGTAATCCACCGGTGATCCGATAAAACGGGCATCGGCAGGATTGAACCCAAAATCAGGAAGAACCGGGGCCATCTGCTCGGCTATTTTTCCCTTGAGGGTGGATCGCGAACGGTTTACTGAATCTTTCCGTATTTCACCGGCAGCTTCTAGTTTCCAGGTCTCGAGTTCGGCCCGTGATCGTTCCTCAATGGCAGTGATCCGGACCCTGACATAATAAAAACCCAGTGCAAATCCGAGGACAAGTGCCAGGATAACAGGAATAATCAGGTCGTCTAAAGGCATCAACAGGATTTGGCAGCGATCCTTTAATTCGTTTGAGCCCCCGGTAACGGGAATCTATAGCATCAGATAACACACACTATGATGCAACCGGACTATGTAGTTAAGAGTACGAGGTGGTTTCTGTTTCCCTGATGCCCATTCCCTCAAGAATTGCTGCCGCAGAGCGCGAATTATCCGAACTGCTTGCATATCCTCTGGAACAGCTTGCAGCAATTATCAGGGATGTCGGGTTCCGGTGTGATCTCTGCAGCAGGTGCTGCACACATGCTTTCAACGGGCATGTGTTTCTTCTCGAACGTGATGTGGTCAGAGCAAGGGAAATCGATTCTGAATCGGTTGAACCCGCCCCATACCCGGAGTTTTGCGACCAGAACGGAACATTCTATGTATCCGGATATGCACTCAAATCAAAGGACGATGATTGCGGGTCCTGCTACTTCCTGGAGAACAGCAGGTGCAGGATATATGACCAGCGATTTGCCATCTGTCGCGTNTACCCCTACATGCTTCACCGTGAGCGAGACGGGCGGGGGAAACTCGACTGGCGCCAGATTGCCGGTCTTAATGAACATGGGGAGTACAATACGGAGCTCCCCGATGATCTCTGCCAGGAGACAGCTGCAGAAACGAAAGAATATGAAACTGCGTGCATCAGACAGGAGATTTCCTTCCTTTCTTATATTCAGGACTACTTTTCCCGGAATCAGCTCAGGCATGTGCAGAAGATCTATGATGACCAAATGAGGGCTTTTGCCGGAGGTAAAGAGATCCGGATCATGGTTTTCTGCAATGGCCGGCTGGAAAAACACCGGATCCGCGGGCCGTGACAATAGTCAGGAGTTATAAGAAGAGTGGATATCTGCGTCCGGTTATTGGCCCACGTCCTTCCGCCACAGGTTCTAAGCAAAAGTCACGCCGAACAAGTGCATATTCACCCACCACGTGACAGACGACTTTTTATTACCAAAGGTAATGCAGGACTATCAAGGAGAACGCAGTCGGGATCCCTGCATGTGATTTCCACGGTAAATGACGGGTGATGCATACCGGTACGTACCTTTCGGAACAAAGAGCTCGAATCGTGCGCCCTGCAGGTACTCTCCGGTTTCGCGAAGGCCAATACCGGTGATAGAGAGAATCTCCCGGGCTAGGAAGAGACCGAGACCGGTATTTTTTCCGAACCCGCGCCGGAATATTTTTTCCTTGTCCTGCGGGAGTATGCCAATCCCGTCGTCTTCGATGGATATTATAAGCCCGTCACTGGTTTCATGGGCTGAAAGACTGATTAAGGTTTTTTTCGGACCACCGTATCGCATGGTGTTGTCGATCTGGTTAAAAAAAACCCGTTCAAGAAGAGGATCTGCAAACACCTCGATATTCTCCAGATCCGAACTGATCTGCAACTGATGCAAATCAACATGGGTGCATGCACGGAGAAATACTGTCTGGACATTCTGCCACGAGGGAGGAACAACACCCAGGTCCTGATACAGCCGTGTAAACTCGATATGCTGGGCGATAACGGTTGTTGTTTCCATCAGTTTATCAACATACATGGACGCCTGTGACTTGGGAGGATACTCCTTGAGGAGAGAGAGATATCCCCCAAGCACGGTCAGTTTGTTCCGGATATCGTGGCGGGTGATCTCGGCCATGAGATTCAGCTTTTTATTTGCAAGCTGCAATGCCTGTTCCACCTGTTTGCGTTCCGTGATGTCCCGGGCTGCAGCGTACAGGAGATTTTCCCCGTAAGGGAAGGACCGCCATTCGATCCAGCGATAAACTCCGTCTTTGCACCGGAAGCGGTTGATAAAATTCACGATCCCTTTTCCCGTGCGCAGGTCCTCCATTGCTTTCAAGGTGGTTTTCAGGTCTTCCGGGTGGACAAGATCGAGGAACTTTTTTCCTTCCAGTTCATCGATGCGCCATCCGAGGATCATCTCCCATGCAGGATTCAGTCTCCGGAAATAACCGTCTGTATCTGCGATACAAAGGAGATCGAGAGCCAGCGTGAAGAACTGGTCAAGTTCACTGGTTTTTACCCGGCCGACATCACAAATCCTGCCCTGCTGTATTGAGGTTTCAATCTTCTGACTGAGTTCATTGAGCCGCGATGCAGGATCACTGCCCTTCTGGAGATAAAAAGTGACCCCGAGATTCATTGCCTCGATGACAATTTCTTCCCGACCTTTACCCGTGAAAAGGATAAAGGGAATATCCCCGAACTCCGCCCGTACCTGCCTTAAAAATTCGACACCATCGGATTCGGGCATCAGATAATCGGATATGATGACATCAAAATGACCTGCCCGTAGTTTTTTTAAACCTTCTGCCGCCGATTCTGCAGTTTCAACCGTATTTCTGCCACCCTTTTCGAGGAAAAGCCTGCAAAGAGTGAGCAGTTCCGGCTCATCATCGACATAAAGGACTGTTGGCATGCCATTAAGTGTCGTCAATGCCGGAAAAAAAGGTTTTCCCTTGTTTCTTCTTATATAACCGGTAAGAATACAAATTCCGTCCAAAATGCATATCTGGTTGATAAGCCGGTGAAAGATGGGAAATTATTTGAAAAGGTTACGGGATATTTCTGGAAAATGTGTGTAGCTGCTCTGACATTCCTTCTTTGGCTGAAAATATTTGGAATAATTTGAGAGGAAATTCCACAATTTACATTCCAATGTTTGATTAAACGGTATGTTAAAACGAGACACAAAACGAAAAAACCACCGGGTATCCCTATCGGCGTCATTTTTTAAGATCTCCAGTGGAAAGAAAGGGGTATAAAAATATTATTAATTTGCCGGATTAACCGGATAAACCCAAAAAAATAAAAAAATCCTGAATACTGTCAAAATTTACCTGTTTTTTACAAAATTTTCAGCCGTGTTCTGAGAATATATTGAACAGGTCCGCCAGAAATTCCCGAAAGGGACAGGGTGTTCCGGCCGGATTATTGCATGATAAAGAGGAATACTCACCGTAGGATACGTTATTAAAAAAACTGAACCGGATAGAGGGTGAAACGATGCGACATGGGTGATGCTGGCTTATGAACATACGGTATTCGGTACATGCACTAGAGAACAAAAAATGACATGCAAAAACGCAAATAAACCGTATATTGGTTTATGGAAATGCCTGATATACAACATGATGAACATTACAAGAAACATCATAGACCGTGTATTCCATGCATACAGACAGGTCCCTTAACGGTTAGAAAAATGTATTTCCAAACACCGGTCTTTATCACTTTTTTCAAAAGCAGTATCGGCAAAGGCGGGTTGGTATGAACTGGCAACTTATCTGAGGAGGATAAGAGCGCGTGGTAGGGTGTGGGGGAAGGGCAGGTTTCGGGAGGGTTTTAGACTTGCTGTGCAGCAAGGTTTTAGGGTACAACGGACGCCAGAGTGAGACTTGGGTCACAGGCGGTCCCCGACAACCGGAACATCACGAAGAAAAACCGGCGGGGAAAACACAGGGTGCCCGAGAAAATATTTGAATTGCAATGCACAATCTCGACTACACAGATTGAGCGGAGGGATCACCATTCCTAGAACGAATCCATCAGTAAAAGCGGGGAACCCGACAGGCACAGAAAACGCGACGGACAATAAAAGGCAGCAGGAGGCTCTCGATCTGGAGATCAAAAAACAGGAACTTGAAAAAGAGCGTGCAACCCTACAATCCGCTCTTGATAAACAAGGGGTAGAAGCTGAACGCGACCTGCTCAAAACCATCCTTGAGCAGGAGCGTGTACTGGCAAGAGGTGCACGTGATCAGGCAAAACTACAGGGTGAATTATTTGCAAAGGTCCTCGCCCAGCCGGCAGCAAAATCTCCCGGGGCCAGGACCGAGACTGATGCGAATGCCGGGTATGTTACCGAACTTGTCGGTTATCATGCACTAAAACGCGTATCAGCGGATATCACCCGTGCTCTCAGCTCCGTAGTAGGACAGGGAAATGATGTCCGGATCATGATCGTGGACAGGCTGGATTATGCATCAGGAGATATACCTTTCATCGAGGTTACATCACAATTGTCGGTTTTCGAGGTGCGCTGCAGGAAACAGGTTGCCACAAATAAGGAACTTGCTGACATTGCCATTCAGAAAGAAGATCAGCGAGATGAGGGGAAAATACCCACTGTAAAATCCGGTGCAACACGACTCGCCCCCCTTGCAGCGTCACCATTTTTTCCCCCTGCAATCTCTCCGGCAACAAATGCCATGCCAGCCGTAACAGGAATTGTCGGGACAGCTACAGACATTGCAGGGTACTTCGGGTCCGGCTATTCCAACAAGAACCGAAACGATTCCTTAAAAACCGAGGGTCTCGTTGCAGCCGTGGCGGGATCATTGCGGTCAGAAAAAAGGTACGTGTATGCCTATAACTTCTATTCTATGGATACAACCGGTCCCCAGTCCAAGCTGATGAATATGTACGCCGGGGTCCTTGACTGTTCAAGCCGGCTTGCGCAATCACAGAACAGGTTACTGTATATCGTCAGTAAAAAAACCGGACTGCTGGGTGAACTGAAATTGTCTTTAGAAATGCTCAGGACGAGGACACCCACGCCTGAAGGTGAGCAGGAGATCACAAATCTCAAAGAAGAGATCAGAAGGGGAACCGAATGGCTGGACCGGGCAACCATGGAAGTTTTTGCGTCGGATGCAATCCATACGGAACTGGGGACTTTTATAAAGAATATTACCACAACAGAGGGAGTGCAGCCGGCCTCTAAACTGGCTCAGGCGGTATTCCGGGAAAAAGTCCACGAACTCGGGATCACCCACCTGCTGTTCCTGAGTGTCCTTTCCAGCGGGGGGGAGTCGGTTACCAGAAAGTGGTTCTTTGGAACAGGCACAACCAGTTATCTGGGAGGGGCTGTAGTCAGTTATGTGCTTTCACGGGTAGAAGGAGAAATACTGGCATCCGAGATCCTGCCCGTACTGTACAGTTTTAGGTTTGACCCGACAGGTCAGCGGAATTCTCCGTTAAAACAGGTAAAGTTCGAGAAACCGGAACCAAAGAAGTAATTTTTCCTTTGATTTTTTTTAATCCGTTCTCTGTAGATATCCATCCGGATGCCGGCCCGTGAACAGGCAGTATCCTGCCAGAGTTTTTATCCCATCAAATGAATCACTCTAGAGTAACCATGAAAAAACCCCGCCATGTCGACCTGAAAGCCATTGCAGGACTGGCGATGGAAAAGTATGGCTTCGAGCCCCGGTTCCCGGGATCCGTTATGCAGGAAGTCGATGCACTTACTGACAAAACACCGTTGTTTGAGGGAAAGACAACAAAGGACCTGCGCCCGCTTCTCTGGTCGTCTATCGATAACATCGATTCAATGGACCTCGACCAGCTGGAATACTGCGAGTACGGACCGGACGGGGAAATCCGGGTCATGATAGCGGTGGCTGACGTCGATATTTACGTTCCAAGACATTGCCAGACAGACAGGCATGCCGCCCATAACGGAACCTCGATCTATACTGGCATCGTGACATTTCCGATGCTGCCGGACAAGCTCTCGAAAAATATCTCCTCCCTCCTGCCAGATCGGGACCGTCTCGCGGTGGTTGTCGAGTATACCGTCATTCCCGACGGCAGTGTCCACCCGGGCAAAGTGCACCGTGCCATCGTTCGCAACAAGGCAAAACTCGTGTACGAGGACCTCGGGGAATGGCTGGACGGTACCGGTCCCATACCCCCGCTTGTGCGGGATATTCCGAACCTCAAAGACCAGATCCAGCTGCAGGCTGAAACAGCACGCAGGCTCAGGAAAAACAGGATGGAACAGGGTGCACTCGATCTCGAAACGATTGAAGCACAACCAATAGTGGACGGTGACAAGGTCCGGGACCTTGTGGTCCTGAAACCGAACATGGCACGAAAGGTTATCGAGGAGTTCATGGTAGCAGCCAACAGGACCATGGTCTCCTGCCTCGGGAAGGCAGGCATCCCCATGATCCAGCGGGTCGTTCGAGTACCGAAATACTGGGACGAGATTATGCTGACCGCTGCGTCCTATGGCGAGAAACTGCCATCCACACCGGATGTAAAGGCGCTCGCGTCCTTCCTCAAGAACCAGAAGGCAGCAGATCCCAAACGGTTCCCGGACCTGTCACTCACCATCATCAAGCTTCTCGGCCCGGGGGAGTATATGACTCTCGAACCCGGGACACCACCCACCGGCCATTTCTCGATGGCTGTGACCGATTATACTCACGGAACTGCCCCGAACCGCCGCTATGTTGATGTCATCAACCAGCGCCTCCTGAAATCCGTGCTCGACAATATATCGAGTCCCTATTCCCTTGACGAACTGGCGGACCATGCAATCTGGCTTTCCGACCGGGAAAAAGGATCCAAGAAAGTGGAGCGGTTCATGCGAAAAGCGGCTGCAGCGGTGTTATTGCAGGACAGGATCGGCGAGGTATTCGAAGCGCTGGTTACCGGCGCCTCTGAAAAGGGTACCTATGTCAGGCTCATCAATCCCCCGGCCGAGGGCCGGGTGGTACGGGGAGAACGGGGTATGTGGGTCGGCCAGAACGTGAATGTCCGGCTTCTGAAGACAGATCCTTTTAATGGTTTCATCGATTTCGAACGAGTCGGCGGCAATGCAAGAAGATAACACCCCGGTATGCCGGTTCGGGCGATAATCAATCATTCACCGACATTTTTTTCTTCCTTAATAATTTCCTATCAGGTATTGCAGATATCCGCGGGCGGGTTGTCATGAGGGGGAAAATCCAGGTCCTTCAGGAACCCACCCACCCCTTCCTGTATGCAACTCCATCGTAACAATAATATACCCTCCTTTTGATTATCAAATATGCAAATAAAAACCATCATTCTCATCACTGGCCTGCTCTGCATACTTCTTGCCATTGCCGGCTGTACGGGAACACAAAATCCAGCTGTCACACCGGTCCAGACACCATCTGCAACTTCGGGACCTTCGGCAGTTGTTACTGCAGGGGGGGATCTTAACCCTTCCCCTACCGACGTAATGATGGATTCAATCAAGGTCAATGTCAATGTCGAGAAAGATTATCTCGGTAATGTCATCGTAACTTTCCAGGGTGGTGCCGGACTTATGAACGTGAGAAAGATCGATGCGACCCTAAACCGCGCTGACGGACAGGTAAAAACAGCAACACTAGGAACCCGTGTGGATGATACGGCAACCCTTGAAGGCACAAAATCCACCGATCGCGTGCTGGTCTATGTCACGATGGCTGACGGAAAAACCTATAAAATCGTCGATCAACTGAGCCCCTACAAAGCGCGCCCGTAACAGGATTCGCATTCTTTTTTTCCGTTACAATCCGGATTTTCATCGTCCTATCTCTTTCCTCCGGTTTTATTCACCCTCCGGAACACCACGAACTTATTATAACAGCACGGTGTGACATTGGATTTGATGATCCTTGTCCGGAAATCATTGAAACTGGTATTGTTCTGCTGCACCCTGGTTTTCCTGGTCCAGGGAGTCATGGCATTTACCGTAGAATCTGCATCAGTAAATCCTTCGGGAAATCTTTATCCCGGAGATACAGTTAATGTGTCNTATACCGTTTACGCTGCGTCCGGCACGGCATTTTCTGCCTATAATGACCTCCAGTTCGTTACGGACCTTGAGAATCCTGTATGGANCTACTCAATTGCGGTGAATGGAGCAAAAAGCACCCGGCCCGTCACCGGTGATCATACCGTTACCATCAATGGTTTTGAACTGGAATACCCAAACCAGGACGAGGTAATCGTATATGTTTTGCTCCACGGAACCATCCCGACTGGTACGGCACTTGGGGTCAACAAGACGCTGGTAAAGATCCAAGAATTGGATGCCAGGGGATACTCTATTGCATCATCAGCCGTGATCATCAACTACCTGATCGGTGAACCGACACCGGCTCCAACGCCGGCATATGGGAGTATCGAGGTCACATCGTCCCCTTCCGGCGCGGATATCTACATCGACAATGTATACAAAGGGCTGTCACCCGCTGTATTTGATACAGTCCCCAACGGCAACCACGTTGTCCTGGTAAAACTGGACGGGTACCAGGGTCTCACGAAGAGCGTGACAGTCATCGCCAATAATCAGACCGTGCATGCAGCGCTCTATCAGGAAAAGACTGCAACAACAACCATATCTTCACCGGGTCAGACACCGATTGCCGGTACAGAATCCCCGATACCAGTCGCATCGGCACTAACACCCGGCTATGGTTCACTCTCCATTACTACAGCACCTGCGGGAGCACTCGTGTATGTGGATGGCATGATGATGGGGGTGACCCCGACAACAATTCCCATGCTTACAGCAGGGCCGCATTCTATAACCCTGATAATGGACGGTTACCAGGATCTCAAAACAACCATTACCATCAACGATGGTACAACATCTGAATATATTACCGGGCTCTCGAAGACAACAAAAACACCCGGGTTTGGAGCAGGTATTGCGGCATTAGCGATCGGTGTACTGTTCCTGTACAGGAAAATGAGAGAATAATTTTTTTTAGTCCAGATAATCCGTGCAGATGGGGGTATTACCCCCGTTTGTACCCAAACCTCCTGAGCAGGGTTGTCCGCCACGCAATACCTTCGGGGCCTTCAACTCCCCGGGGCTTCTGCCCGTCTATCACTCCCATGATTCCCCTCCCCTGGCGAGACTCAGCGATAACAACCTCTGCAGCGTTTGCCGTAGCACAATAGATCGTGCAGACCTCAGGGAGATTCTTGAGCGCGTTCATGACATTGATGGGATAACAGTCCCGTAAAAACAGGATAAATGAATGCCCCGCACCAATGACTTTCGCATTGTCCCGCGCGAGTGCCATCAGATCCTCATCATTGCCGTCGATCCGTATCAGGCATTCCCCCGAGGATTCTGAAAACGCCAGACCGAACTTTGCACCGGGTACGGATCCTACGACCATTTCTGCGATATCCTCAACGGTCTTGATGAAATGAGATTGCCCAAGGATAAAATTCACATCCTCAGGTTTGTGTATTTTCACCACTTTGAATTCAACACCTTCACCTGTCATATACACCTCACAGCTGAACTGAGTATGTTGGACAATAAATGTGTTTTTATCAGAAACGGGATTTTGTACCGGGCCGTGATTTTCTCGCGGATTGTCTTCACACATTCCTAAAGTATTCCCCAAATATTTTTTTTAAACCCTGTACGCGGACGCCCGTTCCCGGAACGATGCCGGATGCTGTATCCTTTTATCCCACTACGTGAAATGTCAAATCTGAACATACTGTTCGTGATGGGAGACAATCATGAGAGAGATACCGCTGAAGTTTATAATGATCGTGATTATTGCCTGTTTCCTGCTTGCAGTCATTCCGGTTTCAGCAGTAAAAACTGCTGAACAATCGGTCGGTGATTCAATGACGAGGGGAAGCCGTTTTACCGTGACAATCACCGGATTGCCGAATTCATCCTACTACCTTTGGATCCCGCACACCTCCTCGATGACCGGTGAACCCCGCGACCAGCCGCCGTTCATTGCCGATTCCCAGATGAATGTTGCTGAAGACCCGGATGACGGGCCCTGGCCTATCGGGTCCTACCAGTATAATAATGGTAACGGGCAGACGATACGGGATGACATCCCCCCCTCCACTGCCGATATGCCGAATACCCGGTATTATGCGCTGGTAACCACCGATCATCGCGGGCAGGCAACCGTTGAATTTCAGACATCCGTCAATACCGGGCTCAGGTCATACTCGGTGAAGGTTGAAAACCCCAAATCAATCGACAGCGACAACCTGCAGGTGGATCTCCAGGTCTATTCCAGGAAAGCACCGTCGGTGATAGAGATTTACACAACCCCGCAAACAGTCATTACCACAATCCTGCCAACGACAGTCGGGAGTTCCCCGATAGTAACCACCATTCCGGTCACAACTACCCTGGTACCGGTGCAGACAACCACTCTCCCGACACCTGTGCCAACCCGGAAAGCACCCATAGGTATCGGGATTAGTATCCTTGCCGCAGGTGTGAGTTTTCTCCTGGTCAGAAGACACTGATTTTTCCTCTGGGGGAAGTACGATAGATCCCCGGTTTTTTAAGAAACCAATGAGTTGTTTGAATTATAAAAAAAGATTAGGAAAAGATTGAGAAATCGTTCTTGATGGCAATCGCTTCGATGATAGGTTGGAGTTTAGCCTCAGGGATACCGAATTTGTCCATGTATAACTGCAGTACTGCCTTCTCTTCTCCGGCAAGGATCCCGTCTGCCATGGCAAGATCACAGAGGATTGCAAGCGTTGC
>JGI20214J51088_10002194_pt1 | contig 13136 bp, 17 predicted proteins | sample WetSurMetagenome_FD_51088 | JGI IMG/M metagenome (IMG submission 51088)
CCCCGCCACAGGTCTCCCTGCATCCGCAGGCATCAGGGTCATGCCGGCCCGGTTCCGGACACGACCGATCCTGACGGGAACGAGATCTGTAAGGAACGGCGGGTGGGATCTCTGGTTTTCCTGCCCGATCATACCTCTTTTGCAATTTTGTACAGCATTTCCCGGGAAATGGTCTCCAGGGTCTCAGTGCGGACAGTCCCGAACCTGCCGACAATGGACAGGAATTTCACCAGCATCTCTTTTGACGGCATTTCGAAGATGACAATAAAGTCATACTGGCCCAGCGTGTACCAGTGGGAGATCATTTTTCCCCCGAGCGATTCGATGATCTCTTTGGCTTTCTTATCCCGCTGCTCGAGGGCATCCAGCTGATCAAAAGCAGCATGGGTCAGGTTTCCAAGCATCACATAGACCGGCATACGGGAATCCTTACCTGCCGGGACGTGATAAGATTTTCGGATACCGGGCCCCCCGGCACGGATCCCGGGGGGACCAGCCCTTATGAACGGGAAAACCCAAATCACGGATGGAAGACACTACGAGGGAGGCCAAAAATTAAACGGTCTGGTCATTACACGGGTGTTCTGTGGCGGGTGTATCAGAACCGGCTTTTTGTGTTTTTGATATTACGAGCCTGGATTTTTATCGCTTTCCACCGTTTCCTCTCAGACCGCACAAGCCCAATCTCTGATTTTTCCTGTTCGAATGCAAGCTCTTTTGTCAGCCGGAGATAGTTCTCAAACCGTTTTCCGGAGAGTGTTCCCTGGCTGACCGCGTTCCTCACCGCACAACCCGGCTCCTGCCCGTGCCGGCAATCTGAGAAACGGCAGCCCTCCGCCAGTTCAAGGATATCGGGGAAGGTATCGGCGATACCGGAGGATGCCGTGCCGATACCAACCTCGCGGAGCCCGGGATTGTCGATCATGAGCGCCCCGCCCTTCAGGATGAAGAGCTGGCGGACGGTCGTGGTATGCCGGCCTTTATCGTCATACTCGCGGGTGTGCGACGTATCCTGGACGGGCTGGTCCAGCAGCCGGTTGATAAGCGTTGACTTACCGACTCCTGAGGACCCGATCAGGACTATTGTTGTCCCCGTAGCCAGGTAAGGTCCGAGCCTGTCGATCCCGGCTCCGCTGATCGCGCTGAGCGGGATCACCGGAACACCGGAGGTGACCGGAATGATCTCGTCAGCCAGCTGTGCCGGGTCTTCTGCAAGATCGCACTTGTTGATCACGACAACCGGGCGGGCGCCGGATGCATGGGCAATAGCAAGGTACCGCTCGATCCGGCGGGCGTTGAGGTCATGGCCGGCTGCAGTGACGATAAAGACCGTATCGATGTTTGCCGCAATGACCTGGTCGGTACCTTCACGTCCTGATACTCCCCGCGTAAAATATGTTTTATGAGGGAGGATGTCAACAATCGTCGAGGCGCCAGCCTCCGGCTGGTGGAGCAGCACGATAAAATCGCCAACTGCGGGAAAGCGGCCAATCTTTTTCATGGCCCCGGAGATCCCGGCCACAACAGACCCGCCCCCGGTAATCACGTCCCATACGGTCTTCTGCCGGCAGGCCACGCGGCCCGGAATGTAGGGTCCGGTGTATTTTAAGAATGCGGATTTATGTTCTTCTGTCCAGCCGAGCTGTTCTATGGTAACGGGATGCTCTGGAGCGCACCCGGATGATGGAGTGTTCATACAAAAAACCTGAACGTTTTGTGAATGAAGATACGATGCAGTGTGCAAAGGGGTTTGTGGTCGGAAAGATGGAACANGGCAACCAGAGTAATNGTCACGCAGGACATGGCGATACGATGTGTCCGGGTGATTTTATTGATGAGCGTCCCCGGCCCCGTTCAAGACGTGATTTTCTCCGGATGTGCAATAAAAGATCTCACAACCGTGCTCACTCGCGGGACTTGGTACCGTAATACCGGTTCGCAGCTGCACCGTCATGCAGTCAGTGTTTTCAGGTAATCCCGGTAACGGAAAAAAGAGATAATTATTTCCTGAACGTGTTCAGGCCATACACGAAGGAACCATCTGCCTCAATTGGTGCATAAATACAGGTTGTCCCGTCGCTTTCCTCGACACATACTTTCAGTTCGCCATTGACCATGGCGTAAGTCCCGGAAAAACCACCGGCATCATTCTTCCACTGCACGGTCCCGTCAGGTTTCNGCACGAAACTGTTTGCCGGGTCTTCAACGCTTGTATACATACCGGACATCCCACCGGTGTCAGGACTGGCACCGGAATCGGTACCCGGGCTTCCGACCGACGGGTCCGGTGAGGTACAGCCGCATACTGCAATCAGCACTACCAGCAGACCGCAGAGAATTGAGACGGAACATATCTTCTGGAAATTCATATTCTTCTCTACCACTGGGCATCCGGACCGGATAAATCTGCACGACACCCCGCCCGGGTGCCTGAAAATTACCCCTCTCCCGGCGGGTTCCGGAAGAAGATCGCGATAATGGCAAACGGGAGCAGGTAGAGGATATCGATAGTGGGGAACCCGGCAATGACCAGGAGAATCCCAAGGACCGCTACACCGAGCGGGACTAAAAATTTTTTAGCGAGGAACTCTGCCTCGGGTTCATTCAGGTCTGGTTCAAGAAGTACCGGGTGGGTCCGGACATAGTGCCATGCATACACGAGCAGGAGCGCGAGGATGAGGTAATTGATCTGAAAGAGGATCTGGGAAGCAGGGATGCCCGAACGGTCATCAGTAAAACTCTGGGTGAACGGGACGAAGACCACAACCATCAGGGAAAGCAGATGAACATGGAGGAAATGGAAATCCACGGTCTTCATGCGGTGAAAAATCTGAAAATAAAAAAGCCAGAACATGGCAAGGATGATAAACGCCCCGATAAAATCAACGATTGAAAGTGCCGTGATATCGAGGTAATGTTCCAGCGAAGCCCCGGTCGTGATCGTACCGGGCAGCGGGATTGAGATGTTCCGCACCATCAGGGTCATGGTGAAGGCATAGATCCCGTTTGTTATGCGTTCGAGGTTGACCTTGCTGATGGGTTCCATACCCGTATTTCTCCTTTTATGGGGATAAGAGTAACCGGGAGGAAAACGACAGGGAAGATCCGGCGTCTTCTGGCAGGCATTCTTCAGGAAAGTCCCTGCCGGCCGACCACCAGGTTATAGAAAGAAAGTGGGGATACCCGCTTACCGGAAGAGCTCGTGGAGGGCAAAGCGGTACTGCCCGAGTTTCCCGTCGAAATTGGAAGCACCGATATGCATGACGGTCCCGGACTCTGCCGCAGCCCGGATACCGGCCCTCATCGCATCCTTAATGAGTGTCTCATCGACACCGTTCAGGACAATCTCGTAGATGGATGCTACACCGTCAGGCACCAGCGAGCCTCGGATTTTTCTCTTTAATGTCGGACAGAAAAGATGATTAGTGCTGGCCGGCATCGGGAAGGTATAATTGCTGCACCCGACCTTGGAGCCGCTCCCTACAATGCCGCCGGCAAAACTGGTGATGACACCCGGCATGCCGGTGATAGTTTCCATTGCGGCCTCGGCACCGGCAAGTGCCGATTGCTGGTCTTTTCCCATGATGAGGAAGTTCCCGCCGGCGATCCCCTTCACGGTCCCGAACCGTTCTTCTCCCACGTACTCGCCTTCCATCACCGGGATCTTCCAGCACTTCCTGGTGCCGACCATGCACCGCTCTTCATACCGGTCCCCGAAATAGTGCATCTTTGTATAAAACCGGGACGCAGCATCGGGAAACCCGTCAAATGCAGACGCGGTTGGTGCCGGAAGGATGCACTGGGAGATCCGTGCGGCAACATTGGCCTTCATGTTCTTCTTCTCGGCGCAGATCAGGATCGAGACCCCCGGCCGGTTATCCGGGGTCTCGTCAGAAGAGAGGGAACGTTCGATCCCGGCCTCGCAGGGGCAGCTGATTTTTGAGGTTGCAAACCCGGTTGCTTCAATCGCAGCCTTATACGCCCATTCCGGTGTTGCTGCCGTGACGATAATCCGGGAAACCCAGACCGGGAATGCCTCGGCAAAGGTGTCAAGAATGGTTGTGCCGTTGATCTCCATGATTTTTCCCTCCTTCCGGATACACGATGCCATTCTCGGTTATGATCATGTCCATCTGGATATCATTCTCATCGACCGGCAGGTTCTCCACTTCCTGGCAGCCGAATGCGATCCCGATCTTCCGCAGGCCCGGGTTTTTGGAGAGGAAACGGTCATAATAGCCGGCACCGTACCCGATCCGTCCCCCCGCACGGTCAAACCCGAGCATCGGGAGGATGATCGTGCCGATGGCCGTTGCATCTGCCGGAATTTCACTGCCAATGGGTTCGGGAACCCCGAACGTGCTCGGGACAAGCGCGGAAAAATCGCGCAGGTAGGAGAGCCGGAGGCTGCAGTCTTCTTTTACAATGATCGGAACAACGACCGGGTTTCTCTTTTCAAAAAGTGCCATGATCAACGGCCGGGTATTGACCTCTTTTTCCTTGGATGTGAAGACCATCACGGTCTCACCTTCCCGGATGGTCTTCATGAGATGATGGCAGATCCTCCGGCTGTTACTGAGCCGGTCTTCCGGTAGCACTGCCTCTTTTTTCTGGCGCAGGATCTTCCGCACGCTCTCTTTTTGCTCCCTCATGGGCAGTAGTATAGTTCGGGTGTATTTATGGTTTTAGATTTCCCGGCCCCGGGTTTCCGGATTCACATTTTCCGGTCTCCTGCAGGGATACCGTGAATTGATCTCTGCTGGGAAATCTGCCTGAACCTGACACCGGTCCCTCCGTGCCGGTTCCCGGTTGTACCGGGAACCATTTTCCAATTGAAAGGAGTTCCCCCCAAAAAACAAGCAGGATGGAGACAAAAGTTCCCTTTATGGTCGTATTTTCTCCGGTCACGGAAAACGATCTCGGGTGCATCAGGGAGATCTATGATTATTATATCCTGAATACAACGGCAACGTTTCACAATGAACCGATCACGATTCCTGAACTGAGGGATTTTTTATTCATTGCCCACCCGAGGTATCCGTCATTTATCATCAAAGAAAGCAACGAAATCGTCGGATACTGTTTCCTCACCCGGTATAAAACGCGACAGGCCTATGACAGGACAGCTGAGATGAGCATTTACANGAAACCGGCATATACGGGCCGGGGCATTGGCGCTCTGGCCCTGAAGCATCCTGAAGATGCTGCAAAAAAACCGGTATCCACGTTATCGTCGGAACCCTGTGCGCAGAGAACCAGGCAAGTATCCGGCTTATGGAAAAGGCCGGATATACCCGCTGTGCAAACCTGAAAAATATTGGCGGGAAATTCGGAAAAATTCTGGATGTCGTGATATACCAAAAAGAGATTTGATCTCCTGCTGAAAGAATTTCCCAGATTTCCCGCATTTTGCCGGAAATCCCCNAGCTGTACCGTACTGCGTGACCCTGTCATGCCCCGCACGCGGGACCCGGACATTGTACCTGTTTTTGTAAAATCCGGGAACATATCATAAAGGTTGTCCATTAGTATTATGTTTCAGGGAGCGTCATAGAAAGAAGATGGTCGATAAAAAATACGAATCATTAAAAATTGAGAACATCGTTGCATCCGGTGTTATCGCGGAATCTATTGATCTTGTAGAGTTTTCAAGTAAGGTAAAGAACTGCGAACTCAATAAGAAACGGTTCCCCGGGGCCGTCTATCGTATTGCGGATCCCAAAATTGCGTGCCTGGTCTTTTCGTCAGGGAAGATCGTGATCACCGGTGTACGGAACGATAAGGCGCTCAAGGACGGGCTTGCCATTGTCATCAAATCATTGAAAGATGCGGGCATCAAACCTCTCAAGGAACCCAGGGTTGCAATCACCAACATGGTCTGTTCCTACAACCTCGACCGGTACATCAATCTCAANAAGATGGCCGTCACGCTCAACATCGAAAATGTTGAGTACGAACCTGAACAGTTCCCCGGGCTGGTATACCGGATCAAAGATCCGAAGATCGTTGTTCTTATCTTCTCGTCAGGAAAGATCATTCTCACGGGCGGCAAGACCCTTGACGATGTCAGGAAAGGGCTTGATGTCCTGGAGAAGAAGCTCGACAGTATCAAGTAAAAAAAAATCCCTGAAGATTCCAAAAAAGCCGGATAACGAGGAATTATGATCGCGGACCGCGGGTAACGGTTCCCCCGTCAGCCCGTACAATCGTCTCAATTTTTGTCAGCAGATCCTCATCATTGAGGGCAAACGCCAGGTGCTCATACCGGTTCACAAGGGCGAGGGGTTTGAGGAGGGTAAGAGGCTTTTTCCCGTTTGTCTGCCCGCAATAATCCACCGGGACTACGGTCATGCTCCCGTCATCCCAGAGGGCGATATTCCCGTTCCCCGCTTCATCCCAGAGTTTCCTGACAATATCCTGCGTTATCATGCGATCATTTCCTCCCGTCCGGGAACCGGAAAGCCGGCAGCACCGGACTTCCTGGTCAACAGTGCGATTCCCCCGTACCGATAGCCGTACCGGTAATATTGTTGGTGGTATCCATAACGGTATGGGCAAAAAGGAAAACATGGTAGTATCCCATAATTGCCGAGATATTGTTTGCGGCATCAAGAGCAGTATAGGTAACAATGCATCCCAGCACCAGGACCGAGAGGAGACCGGGCTTCTCATTCTGCCGGAAGAGATACGGGATCGCCATCATCACGGGCAGGAGTGAAAAAATCCCGAAGGCCATGCACGGGACCATGCCAAACGTATCAAAACAGATCGCGGATACCGAGTTGCATTCCATAAAATGTNCCTGCACCATTGCAAGGTACCACGTAGAAACGGACGCGACACTGGCAAAGAACATCGCCGCCGCAATGAAATACCAATACCGTTTATCGAAATTCACATCACTCAGTAGTGTGCCGGATCTATTTCTAATGCCGGAAAATCATAAGCGTATATCCGGCCAGAGCCGGATAANGCTCCGGCTCCTCATCTCAGTAAGAGGATGAGGATTCAGTCATCCTCATCAAAAAAAAATTCCCGGCCGCGATTTTCTCACCCGGCGGGATATCCATCCCCTGTCATGGTCCGGCACAATTCATGTGCCTGGTCGTTCTTTCGTATCAATCATGGTCCCTGGCAACCATCCGTCCCAGGTATTTCTCAAGATATGCTGTGAAATACGGCGCTGCGATGGGAATGAGCATACCAAGGAGATCCGCGGTCATATTCGACCGGTGCCGCTCTTCCCGTTCGCCGGTCTTTTTCCGCCGGGAAGACCCGCCCCGGTTCATCAGCTTAAAGAACATGAACATAAGGACACCGGCCCCGACTGCTGCTCCTGCAGTTGCAACGGGGTGGTTCCGGACCGACCCGCCAACTGCTTCTCCAACGCAACTGAGCGCATCAGATGAAGCCCGGCCAACGGAGTGTTTCAGTTTTCCGTAGGATTTGGCAATCAGTAATTCGGTCAGGTAGATGTCATCTTCGGTGATCGGCCTACGGTTTTTCACGGTTCATCATCTCCAGTGCCGTCGGGGTCTGCAATACAATCTGTCGTGCGAATAACACGTAGGCAATGATCGCTGCCGCNAGCAGGGTAACCAGTCCNGAGAGCAGCAGGGAAGCCCAGAGCGGGATGACCGTTGCAATGAGGAGGATCACTCCCGCAACCAGGATCAGGGTACTTGCGGCAAGCAGGGTCAGGATGACGACCAGGTACATGAGTTTTGTCCCCAGGAAGTCAAACGGCTCAAATACGTAGTGCTGCAGGAACAGGTCGGTCTTCTGCCGCAGGTACAGGTCAAGATACTTGGCCGTAGTAGTAAACTCTGATTCTATCGATCCTTCCTCATCGCAGGCGTCAGGTTCCATTCGGTCCCCCATCAGTCACGGGACCGGGAGAGGAGCATACCCAGGAGAAATCCAAAGCCCACTGCAACGACAACCGCGGGAACGGGGTGATCGCGGATAATGTGCTCGACCGGTTCCACCTTCTTCTGGTACTCGGCCTCTACTTCATGGTATTTCGCACCCATCTCACCCTTGAAGTGGTCCATCTTGTTCTGGACACTGTGCAGGATATTTTTGACATCCTCGCCATTCATCGAAATGTCTGCATTCCGCAGCTTGCGGGCTGCCTCTTCGAGTGCCTCGATGGTCTGGTTCTTGATATGATCAGCTTCGGAGATTCCCTTGTTTGTCATTTTATCAATCGCGTCCTGTGCCATAAGTATTGTTCAACTCCTGAAATTTTACTCCTGATATGATGTTCTCCGGGTGATTTTTTTTCATCCTGAATGATTATTGATTCATATCAGCGCATGCGAGTATTAGTCGGTTTCTTTAAAAAACCTTATCTGAGTTTATAATTTTTGTTTTTTGCCGGGGATCGTTGCAGGATAAACGATACCCGGGTCAGCGGGATCCAGCTCATCCACACTACAGGAACGTCCTGGATTCAATGAGGGGAAAAACACTTCCGTATCCGTCGGACGAAAACCATCGCTGAACAAAAGGATCTAAAAACTATTGAGACGGAGAGCCCGATCACCGGGGGCAGCAGGTCAGGGCGTGCAGTTGCCTACTCCTCATTCACCGGTTTACCCGGATCTTTCCTGATCAGCAGCACGGAACAGGTTATGATGGCAATCCCAAGGAGGAAAAAGAGCAGCGTCGTTCCGGGATTGCCGATTTTCCCGCCGGCAAGGCCAAGCAGCACCGGCCCGGCAAAAGACCCGACCGATGCAATGGCATTGACAAGAGCCACGCCGGAAGCCCGGAGACCCGGCGTGAAGGATTCGAGGGTCAGGACAAAGAACGGGGCATAGGCTGCATACCCTGCTGCGATCGCGCCGGACAGGAGCAGGAACCCGATCAGGGGACCTGACGGGATTGAGAGCAGGATCAGGAATACTGCCGCTGCCATCAAGGGAACCGCGACGTGCCACCGGCGCTCTCCCAGCCGGTCGGACCGGCACGACCAGAGATACATGACAATGGCAGAAAGGGAGTACGGGACCATCACCAGGAGACCTGTTTCCGCAAACGAGCCGGAGAGGCCGGAACTGTTCACGATCTGCGGGATCCAGAAGAGGAGGCTCGTGAGGAAAAGCCCGACAAGGAAACTGCACGAGCACAACAATACAACCCCGGGTGTTGTGACGATCTGTCGCAACGGGATTGACCGGGGAGTCTCTTTCTGCACCCTTGCGTCGTCAAGCCGGGTGGCAAGCCATGACCGTTCGGTACCGCTCAGCCATGCCGCTTCCCGGGGGGAGTCCTGCAGGTAAAAGAGGATTGCACAACCGAAAATGATCGCCGGGATCCCTTCAAGGATGAAGAGCCAGCGCCACGATGCAAGGCCGGCCCATGCGGCATGGGAGAGGATGAGGGCAGATGCGGGCGACGCGATCACCATCGCAAGGGGGATAGCAATAAAGAAGATGGAGAGTGCACGGGAGATCCGCCTCTTCCCGAACCAGAACGTGAGGTACAGCATGATGCCGGGAGAGAACCCGGCCTCGGCTGCCCCTAAGAGGAAACGCAGGATCGCCAGCTGTACCGGGGTCTGGACGAACGCTATCAGGACCGTGATAATTCCCCAGCTTACCATGATCCGGAAGAGCCAGATCCGTGCCCCTGTCCGGACGAGGAACTGGTTGCTGGGCACCTCGAAGATGACATAGCTGACAAAGAAGATGCCGGAGATAAACCCGAAGAATGCGGGATCGATGCCGAGATCCGGATTCATGGTCAGCGCTGCGTAGCCGACATTGACCCGGTCGAGGATGCTTATGACGAACAGAATAACGACAAACGGGAGGATCCGCCACCAGATTTTCCGGTCGAGTGCATCCTCATCGACATCCCCGGCGGACCTTATCTCTTCGTACCGGTTGCTGGCCATGGTCATTTTTTTTCACCGGGATCAATGTATCCCGTTCGTGATAACGATAATTCGCGCTTCTCCGATATATCCTGGTCGAAATGGGTATCAGGGGCACATACCAGGATTTTATCTCTCACGGGCAGGAGGCAGCCCGGCCAAAGAGCAGTCACGGCTTGTCCCCTGCACCCTCCCGGACGGGTACATGCTGGTTTTCATCGGGAATAGTATCTTTCCGGGAAATTCCGCAGGGTACCATAGAATAAAAAAGGATTATTTTCGATAATTTCTGAAGATAAAAACCGTACCGCACAGGACAAGTGCCCCGATAACCGGCAGTAACCCGGGCGCAGACCGGCCCGCAGGCATGGTGGGGGCTGCTGTGGCAGGTGTTGTGGGGGCAACCGTCGGGATGGTTGTCCCCCCACTAACCGGCTGCAGCGAGATATCCACGGTAGTTATCATATCTTTAACAACGGTGATTGGCGTAGAGACCGGTCTGTAACCATCAGCAGCAACCATGATGATATGCGCCGTGTCCACGGTCACATCATCGAAGACTACAGTACCGGTTCCCGGCCCGGTGCTTCCGCCAACATTAACGTAACAGTTTACATTATCGATGCAGATCGTGCTGCCGGTCCGGTCAACATAAACACGGACCGTGCCGGTTGCCTTGTCTGCTGCAGGGGTCGGAGCTGCAGGGGCAATGAACGGAGTCAGCCCGATACTCACATCGGAAACTTTGCCCAGGGTCACCTGCACAAGTTCCGTGGCGTCCGAATAATCCGCCGAGGCCTCGACCGAGATGGTATGGTACCCCGGGCTGACACCTTTAAACCGCGTACTCCTGTTACTGCCTGCTATTCCCACGTTTGCGCGGCAGTCGCTGTTGTCAAGGCAGACGGTCCCGCTGCCCTGCACCAGGGTCACCAGGATGGCGGTAGCATCGGGGTCGAGGTCCAGGAAGGCACTGACCATGCTGATCTGGTCTGAGGTCACGTACACATTCTCGGTCCATTTCCTGTATCCTTTTTCGGTGACTGAAACCGAATGCCAGGCATTTCCTTCGACCGTGAAGGTCGCAGTCGTAGTATCACATGTTGCATTATCGATGCAGGCCAGTGCGCCCGTCGGTGCTGAATTGACCGTAATCCTGCCAGGCGGGACAACAGCCATGACAGGTGTGGCGAGGAGGAGGACAACCAGCACAACGAGAAGTGCTGTTCCTGTTTGTTTCAGTGACATACTGGGATGTGGTGGCGGGAGGGGTATAAGGTTTTTGGGAGACCGTATCCCCCGCTTTCAGGCCATACCGGTGCATTCACCGGATTGCCGGGAAGAATAGTGTGCCTGCACCGGATGATATCAGAATTACCGGGCATACCCGGTGAACCGGTTGACAGTTATTAATATGAGACAGGGTAACCGTTGTGCATGGAAAATCAGACAAAGATCATCCTTATATCCAGTATCATCCTGATCATCGGGATATCCATGGCGGGTTGTTCGGACAGCCAGGATCAGGCAGTTTCAGACACCGTCACTGCCGCGACAACGGCAGGACAGTTGTACACTGCCGGGGATATTGTACGGAGTGCCAGTGGCAGTGAGTCCCCCGCGTGGCTTGTTGTCAGGTACGATGCCGCGGCCGATTCCTACACCCGTGCACTCATCTACAAGAACACTGACGGGACGTATGGATACCGTACGAGCGCCGCTACGGAGACAACCACGCGTGCAATAATGGAAAAGGTGTATACGATAAAAATCACGCACGTGACCGTCGAATCTGTACCAACTGCGGCACCGACAACGGTCACCACGGCCGGGACAACCGCTATGACAACAGCCAGGACGACAACCTCAGCCGCTGCTGCTACAACCACGGCAGCATCCTCTGCAAAACCCTCGATTAAGAGTATTGATCCCGAAGAAGGGGAAGCCGGGACATCCGTGGTAACAGAAATTATCGGATCTGACTTCATGTCCAACCTGACGGCCCAGTTACGCCGTTCTGGAGAGGACAGTATTTCAGCAACGAAAGTGTCGAGGTACTCTTCTTCCAGCGTGACATGCACGTTCGATCTTTCCAATGAAACTAAGGTCGGACCATGGGATATCGTAATCACCAATCCCAATGGCAAGTCCGGAGAACTCACGAATTACTTCATTGTGCGCGGGAACGGTACCGAGGATTAACCAGAACCGGAGCCGGCTGATCCCGCCATGCCGGCAACGGAAAATCTGTTTTTTCACAGTTCCAGGATACAGTGTCATGAATGACAATTCTGGTAAGGAGCAATGACATGGACTGCACTACCCGGACCGCCATCTTTATTATTAGGTAAGACCTAACTAACGAAAGATCGGAGTATGATGGAAAGAGACGAGCATCTGCTGGAAGTGCTTGAGCACCTGCTCATGATGAAGAACGAATGCTCTTGTTCCATCTTCTCCGAATGCGGGCTTTCGGATATGACGGTCAAACAGATTGCATACCTGAAAGTCATCGATGAACAGGGCGACGTCACGTTCAGCAGGCTCGCCGAGATCACGAAAAACTCAAAGCCCACCATTACCGAGATGGTCAACAAATTTGTCCGGATGGAGTGCGTATACCGGGAACCCTGCCGCGATGACGGGAGGATCCTGTATATCCGCCTGACGGACAAAGGGAAGATGATCGCACAGGCCGAACGGGCTGCACTGCGCCGGGTGATTGAACGAATGATCAACTCGCTGGATGAAGACGAGCTGGACCTCCTGATCGGGGTCCTGCAGAAAGTCAGGTAATTTTTTTTCGCCTGGCCTTTAGTTAGGTAAATTCGAACTAAATGACTGGAGAAATCATGCAATCAGAAAAAAAAGACGAAAACCAGGAACTGATGGTCATACCGCTCTTCGAGATCGTTGTCTACCCGGAGAGCCGGACAAAATTCCAGGTCGACCGGGCAACCGGCGAACTCCTGCTGGAAGCGATGAAAGATGAGAGCCATGCACATGCGATCGGCCTGACCGTGAAAAGCGGCACCCGGCCGCAGGAACTGACCGGAGAATCTCTCTATAAAACCGGTAACCTGTTCCATGTCGCGTACGTGCAGCCGGCCGATGACGGGTACGTGATCCGTGCCGAAGTCGTGCAGCGGGTGAAGGTCGGTTCGATCCGTGAAAAGGACGGGCGGCTCTTTGCTGCGTACGAACCGATCCCGGATGTCCGGGATCTCGAAGACGATCTGAAGGAACGGATCCT
>JGI20214J51088_10002195_pt1 | contig 13131 bp, 10 predicted proteins | sample WetSurMetagenome_FD_51088 | JGI IMG/M metagenome (IMG submission 51088)
AATGCAACCTGCCGTTTCGCTGTCTTCAGCAGCATGAAGCCGTTATCGTCCACTCGCATGTCCCAATAATAGGTATGGGCGAACCCCTGCACCGCGTCAAAATCTCCAAGAAACCAACGCGAGAGGTCAATCAGGTGCGATCCCTGATCAATCAACTCCCCGCCACCAGAGAGATCGGGCTTGGCCCGCCATTCCTTATCATAACCGATGCGCCCGCCGTGGCCGTAGCGTGCGCGGATGAACATTAGCTCGCCCAAGACCCCCGCCTCAAACAACTCCCGCGCCTTGCGAAAGGCGCGATGATACCGGTGGTTGAATCCCACGCGCACCTTCACACCATGACGTTTGGCCGCCGCCATCGCCGGTTCCAGCTCCGCAGGATTCCGCGCCGCAGGCTTCTCCACTAGTACGTGCTTGCCCGCCTCGATCGCGGCGAGCGTAATGCCCGCCAGCGAATCATTCACGGTCGCAATGATTACCATCTCCACTTCCGGCACAGCCAGGAGACCATGCCAGTCGCCGAATACCTTGGCTCCATCTCTCTCGGCCAATTCGAGAGCCCTCGGCTCGTTGATGTCGGCACAGGCGATCAACCGTCCGGTACCCAAAGCCTTAGCACGCTTTCGGCCGATTACGCCACAGCCAATAATCCCAACACCGACACTCATTTATCGCCCCACGAAAAACCACGATCCCGTCCAGTAATGCGTCGCAGCGTATACACATCGCTGGTACGTAATTCATCCGCATGCTCAGACCAATGCATCCAGTTGTCCCACACGGCGCTGATTAGTTTTCCGGTAATGCCATTGCTGGCGTCGGATCCTAGAAACACGGCGAGTTCCGCACCGGGATCGAAGCCAGTCCCCCCCGAATCTTTCTGCTTGAGCGCCCTGTCGAAGAACGCTCGGCCAACCTTCTCCGGGCCAGCGGCGAGCACTTCGTCAAGCATTCGCGAATTCAAAGCGCCAGGAGCAATCGCATTCACGCCTATATGGGACTCGCGCACTTCTTCTGCAAGCGTTTCAACAAAACGCACAATGGCAGCCTTCGAAACAGCGTACGCGCTGATGTTCGGCAGCGGATTCGTGGCACCCCCACCCGAAAGCTGAATGATCTTGCCTTTCCGTTGTTGCTTCATGGCGGGCAATACTGCCCGGCACATCAGCACCGAGCCGAACAGGTTAATCTCGACGGCTCTGATCCACTGTGCCCAGTCGACTATTTCAATTGGCCCCATTGGTCCGTACACGCCAGCATTATTGACCAAAATGTCAATTCGACCGAAGCGCTGCAAGGTCCCCTTTACCAATTGCTCGACGCTGCTGGCGTCCGACACATCGGCCACTGCCGCCTCGATGACCTGCTCAGGCCGCAAACTGCTTGCCAGCTCCTTTTGCGCTGTCATCAGAAGTTCTTCATTCCGCGCGCACATCACGATCGAGGCTCCCGCCTGCACATATTTGCGTGAAATCGCCAGACCAAGCCCTTGGTTAGCGCCGGTAATAATTGCGACTTTCCTATTCAGGGGAAATGACATCGTGCCCACCTTTCAAATGACAGGCTTTCCAACAGCGACATAACGAACCGCTGCTGTTGCCTCGAAGAAAGATGATAGGAAACGATTTGGATCAAGCACCACCAAACCGGGGGCCGCTTGGACGCTGTAGGCAATACGATGTTTTGGAATCTCCTTGTACTCGGGCCACTCGGTTCCAACCAATAGAACTCGAGCTCCCTCCACAGACTGCAGCGGATCGTCGAAACGCTGCACATCACGCTTCCAGCTGGTCGGGAGATCTTTCACGACAGGATCATGCACCCTCACGCTGGCACCTTGCTCAATGAGCCATTCACACAATTCGACGGCCAATGATCCGCGCAGCGTATCAGTGCCGGGTTTGTACGTGAGCCCCCACACAACGACTACCACGCCATCTAAGCTTGGCACGAGGGATTTTAGTTTGCGGCGAACCCAAGATTTGTGCAGATCGTTGCTCGTCTTCACCGATTCGAGCAGCGGAATAGAAAGGCGGTGCTCTTGGCTGACCGCTTTCAAGTACTCAATATCGCGAGCCAGTGTTCCACCCGCAAACGGACCACCTGGTGACAGATAGGCCTTAGGTCCGATCCGCTGCTCCGACTTCAACCCGCGTTCCACTTCCTTCGCATCGGCACCAACCAATTCGCAAACGGCGGCTATTTCATTAGCAAACACAACAGAGGTCGCCAAGAACGCATTGATTGCGTGCTTGGTCATTTCTGCCGACTCAACCGACATCCATTCAACCCTGTTGGTTATTGGCGCCAGCATGTGCCCAATGCGTTGCCGATCCCTATCAATCCGCACACCAACAATCACACGGTCCGGCTTCAGAAACGCATCTAAGGCTTTGCCCAGTCGAAGATTCTCTGGTGAATAGGCAAAGCTCAAACCTTCTGCTCGGCAGAGTGTATCGGCAAGGGTCTCCATACGGCGAATCGATCCGACTGGCATTTGCGAAGACACCAGCACGGTCATATTGGCAGATAGGAAGGGCAGCACAGCCTTAACCTGTGCAATAACAAAACCGACATCGGCCACATCATCGGCGTCGAGTGGTGTGTCATAGGCAACCCAATGAAGTTCGACGTCGCTCGGCAACTCCTCAACGCTCGCAGCAAATCGAAGCCGTCCGGAAGCCACGCCTTCCCCAATCATCGCCTTCAATCCCGGTTCGGAAATGGGTGGCTGGCCCGCTCTCAACCGGTGAATCACCTTTTCATCGAAATCCAGGCCAACAACCTCGTGTCCTACCGATGCAAGGGATCCGGCCGTGACAGAACCGAGGTGCCAGAGGCCCTGAACGCACACCTTCATCACCGTATCTCCAGAACCCACTCATTGCTCTTCAAGAACTCCACGGTCTTCGCGATACCCCCCTGGATGGTGCTCGTTGGTTCCCAACCCAGGGCTCTGATCTTTCTGGTATCAAGAAAGATGAACGGATTATCGCCAATCCAACCACGGTCCCCACCTGTGTACAGCACCTTGGGGTGAACCCCCAACGCCTGACAAATCCAGCCGATGGAGTCATTGACCTCGCAATAATGATCCACGCCCAAGTTGAAGATATTGACCTTATCGGTCGCTTCCCTAACGGCAATCTGCATCGCGTCAAGACAATCCTGAACATAGAGATACGACTTGCGCTGCTTGCCGTTGCCCAGAACTCGTAATCGTGTGGAATCAACCTTGAGCTGCTTGTAGAAATCAAAAACGTGGCCGTGCGTGTAACGCTCGCCGAGGATCGAAACAAAGCGGAAGATCCAAGACTGGAAACCAAAGCCTTCGCAATACGCCGCAATCAACCCCTCGCCTGCTAACTTCGAGGCACCATAAAGGGAAGTCTGCACGGGAAATGGAGCGTCCTCCGGCGTGGGGATCACGGCCGCCTCGCCATAAATGGAGCCCGTAGACGAAAATGCAATCCGCTTGATGCCGTTTGCCCGCATCGCCTCCAGCACGTTGTACGTGGCGATGGTGTTTTGCTCAAGATCTTTGCGGGGATGCTCGATGCCGAAACGGACATCCGCATTAGCGGCAAAGTGAAAAACGAGATCCCCACCGGAAAACGCTGCTGTCAGAAAAGGAAGATCAAGCACGTCGCCTTCAATCATGCGGAAAGAGGCCTCTTTCAAGGCCCCTTCGAGGAAACACCTTTGGCCGGTGGAGAAATTGTCAATGCCAGTGACATGATGCCCTTGGGNCAAAAGTCTGTCAACGAGACTACTACCAATGAAGCCGGCACAGCCAGTCACGACGTAGCGATTCGACACTGTGTACACGCTCCTGTTTCACTCAACATCCATATGTGCGGGGCCTAGCCTGACATGCAACGGTAGCGCGTTGGAACGCAAGAACGGATAGCGTTTTATTGGCATGCGACTGCACCCGTTGGAATCCACTCACCCTGAAGCCTGGCGCCTGCGGGCGATCGCAGAATGCCCATCATTGTGAATTTCGCCAATTTCTCATTTGCTTGTACAAATTGGCGTGGAGTTCCTTGAGGGGATTCGATTCTTGGAAGAGTATTACAGCCGGCCAGAATTCCGGGTACATAGCCTCCAAGAGCCGATGATTTTTCTTGAGTAGAGAATCCTTTCTGTCGAGGAAAGACGCGCTGCCCTTATGAAAGACATACGTGTTATCGCACAGTACGTTCACGTATCCCCGTCGGACGGCCCTAGCGCAGAATTCGTTTTCCTCGCCATAGCCATTTCCAAAATTAACCCCGTCAAAGCACCCGATTTCATTGAGAATACTTCGTTTGATGTACATACAAAATCCAACAGCCGTAACGAGCTCGGGGTAGAGATTGGAGGAGCTCCTTTCCACGCATTCCGCAAAGGAGTCGACGGTGAAACCGTCCGGCACCTCATTGTCTTTCATGAACTCGGGAATCGAGCACATCTGGCCGTTGTTTGTGAACGGTGTAACAGTCGCTATTCGGTCACGTGAATACGCGCAGGCTTGCATTTTCTTCGCCCACCCGCGAGTCACTATTGTATCCGAGTTCAAAAGAATGACGTCGCGACTGGATAGTCTCATTCCCTTGTTAACAGTCTTCACGTAGCCAAGGTTCGTTTCGTTATCAGTGATTAGAAGACGTGAATTATCAAGTCCTTTCAAGGTTAAGAGGAGTTGGTCAATCCGCTTGTCCATAGAACAGTCATTGATCAAGATCACTCTGTAGATATCCTGATATTTGAGTAAGGAGTATAAACATCTTTCCAAATGATCTGCTGCGTTAAATATTGGGACAATTACGTCAATGAGACAGTCTTTGCTTTCTACTGTATTACGGCCCTCTGCCATGCGGACTATCTTCTGGAGGTAGTTGGTTTTTTCCATTATTAATACTTGTTGTTCAACTCCGCTCGCGACGTCAGCAAACGACTCGATCAGTTTGACAGCCAGACGTTCGGACTGCGGATGAGTGAGAATGGACGTGGAGTCGAACGTTTTAGGAACAACAAGGTAAAAAATGCCTCCTGGTCTGACGACCCGAAACCAGGCGGCAAAATCTTCCAATTGATTGCCGGCCAATCCAAGAGAATTGTCGAAAACGAGGAAATCGTAAGATTCGTCCGCGATTTCTCCCAGGCTGCGGACGTAACGTGGCTTGGGTTTGGCGGCAATTTGTTCGTTTACTTCTGCTGGAGACTGAGCAGCCGATTGTTGGCGTTCAGATGCAGCCAGGTAATGTACGACCACATTTGGACAGATCTCCAAGCATCGGTGCAGTGGGCCCGCGGCGACACCTGCGCCTCTAAGGTACTTGCGTGAAGGCTCTGTTGTCTTGTTGCAAGTTTGCTCCAGAGCTAGAGGCGTATCTGTGGGAGGGCGCCCACCTGTCTCGCCGTTATGCTCCGCCGCCGGGGCCCGCAAGATTCTCCGAACAAGCCGCCGTCTTCTTGTCCCGGGCGGCAACACCCTATTTCCCCAGGAAACCAGCTTGCTGGCAGCCCTAAAGGCGATACTGGATCGTATTCCGTTAAGCTCAGCTTCGTGCCGGGCCCCCAACGATTGTGCTTGGGAATCCAAAGAAACTTTCGCGGTCAACCTCTCGCCAACGACGAAGAAGAAACTCCGCAATGCCGTCGCTCTCGCGTCGCTGGCTTCAAACAGCCAGGAGAGTTTCTCAGGAGGTTCCGTGCCGACCGCGAGCACTCCTAGACCGTGTCCATGAAAAAACTCGAAGTGCGGATATCGCGTTTTAACCTCATCCCAAAACCTCCATACTCCGAAATCCCCCTTTTTCTCGCTAACGTCGTGTAACAATACGACGCCACGTGGACTCATTCGCGGCAGCCATGATTCAAAATCGTGGTTTACTGCTTCATACGTATGGCAGCCATCGATGTGCAGAATATCAATTGTTCCATCGGAAAAATGCCGCAGCGCTTCGTCAAAAGTGCTTTGCACAAGCGTAGAAAACTCGCCAAACAAAGGGTCGTGATACGCGGCTAAGTCACCCAAGACCTCAGACCCGTAGAAGCCCGCGTGCGTGTCACCCTTCCATGAATCTACTGCGAAGCACTTAGTCTTCAGACGTAGATCCGCTACGGCCTGACAAAAAGCGCAATAGGAGTCGCCGTAGTGCGTGCCCAACTCGACAAGAAGTCTAGGCGCAAGAACGTCCACGAGCAACATGCCGAAAGGGACGTGTTGGCGCCACGACATAAATGGCACCGTCCTTTGGGGCAACGCAAGACAAATCGGATGGTCCAAGATATCGAAGTCGTGCATGCTCAGCCTCCCGTGCACACGAATAATACGCGCTTGTCAGGACGCGAATTCCCGAGTCCATGTTCATCGTGCCTCTACTGTGTCTCTTGGAGTGCTGATCGCTTTTCCGACACAGGGTGTCGAAGGTCTTCTTCCCTGAAAGACAACAACGCATCAATAATTGGGTCGTCCAAATGGTGTTCGCACTCAACCCTGATCCTTTCCTCTGTCACGTCAAAATGCTGCCATCCCATTTGGAGCGCTTTGTTCCTCTCGCTGATTCTCGCCTTGCGTTCCATCCTTCGGCGAAGGGCGATAGACAGATCGGCCATCTGCCAATGTGCGCCTACGTAGAACTCATCTGATATCCGAGGGTTCCCATCGACATCATGGTTCCCCGGAACAAACCGAACGCCACTTGAAGGCCTTACGACGTTCGGCTTGACGTACACAGCATTGGCGGGACGGCTCTCCTTTTGAACCGTTGAAAACACATCTGGGTCGCCGTGAACCCTCTGCGGAACAGGTGGAAGGCGTGCGTCCAGATCCGCGTCGTTTCTATGTCTGTAGACTTGAAAAAGTGTCGAGCGGACCACCTCGCCTCGCTGTCGCCTAAGAAAATGGTACGGTGATTCGCCGCGCGGAAAGACGAATTCATCCGGATCCACGACATAGACCCAATCGGCTGCGACGTGGTGTAGAGCGTTATTGATAAGATTGACTTTTTCTATGTCGTCAATACCACCCTCGATATGGCAGAATTTAATGACCACATTCGGGGCTTGCTTCAATATCTCAAGGCTCCCGTCTGTGGTATCAGTTTCATACAGAACGAGGATTTCATCAAGATACCTATAATGGCGCAGAAAAAACGGCAGGAGTAGGGCCTCGTTATAGACCATGGTTACTGCGGCGATTCTCATCCGCTTGGAGCCAGATCCGATCAGCAACCCCCCGAATCTGTCTTTGATGCGAAACCCAAGAGCGCGGGCGAGGCTCAGAATCTTTCTCGACGATTTTTGGCAAAAGCTGCGCAACCCCTCCCTCAAAAGAACTTCGCCTCCCTTGGCCAGGAGCCGAAAAAAATCGCGTCCGCGCGTCCGCGCGGGCAACAGTCTGTTTGCCATTCCTTTGCCTTTGCGAGAGGGTCAGAAAGTGAAGCTCTGTTCCATTCGTCGCAACTGAAGTTCCAGCGCGTGCGTTTGAATTTCCCTCTGCAGGAGCGAACCATTCACGGCGGAAAAATCGGCGTCCTTCTGCTGGATGGTGGCAACAAGCTCAGCAATCGGGACGCCGGGCTGCAGGGCTTCTCCGAGGATCCGGAGCTTCTCATCGGCGATCAGGTTGCGGCACTGCTTCGACTCGGACATGGGGCCTCTTTCCAGGGTGTCGCGCGCAACATAGCGCACTCCGCGCTGTCGTTTGGGAGGCACTCACTCACTTCATCGGCTGGTTGTCTGGATTGGGGGGGAGCAGGACATTTCGCCTCGTCCACTGGCCTAAATGCAATTGTATTTTACCAGAACCATCATGAGAAGTCACCTTCATGACACATATGCGCGCGAGCGCCGCGGATATATTGTAAAGAGACATGGGTGACTCCTCTGGGCTCCTGCGGTAGACAGGAGCTGCATCCCAGAAAGGAGGTCACCCATGTCGAGGCCCATTCTCATATCGCAAAATAGTGACGGTTGTTCCCGGAGAGGAGCAATGCCCCATGCGAAAGGGGGCCGGTCCTTCCACATGATCCAAAAAGGACTGGGAGGGTTTCCCGGAGCCGAAGAGCTTCGATGCCACTCCCCTCCATCCATCGGGAGCGTCTGCAGCCGCGCACAAGCAGAACCCGGCCATTCAAGGCGCAAAGTTCGTCGGCAATCTCGGCGAGGCTCTCTCAGAGTGCCGAGATCGATGTCGAGGGGTCGACCGGCAATAAACGCGTCGCCGTGGAATCCGCCCCTGCTTATAAGGCCGGCTTCCGTCAAGCGTGTTTAACCGCCCCACCGTTCCGAATCGGTCCGACCTCTGCGGTTTCGAGCAAAAACCACCATGCGCCTTCCTTGCTCAACTCCCCCCGGGCTACCGCAGCGAATAATCGTCGCACTAGCTCACGTCGCTTCGTCGTCCGGAACATGAAGGGGTCCCCAACTCGGTGACCCTCGGTGACGGAAGCGATGCGACGGGCCTTGGTCGCAAGGTCGGCGCGGAACGCGGCGTCGATGCTCTGGTTCGCCTCCGTGGGGTAGCCAAAGCGCCTAAGGGCGTCCGACTTCAGCCACGTGGCAAAGCGACCCTCAACACCTTCCGACAAGGCATTTGGAAACCGCCTGGCAATATCGGGACGACGGCGAAGTAGGTCAACCATGAATCTCGCCGCGGTCATGGCATCAGGAAGGTTCCCTGGCTCGTCGGGATGCCATAGGATCTCGTCTCGTCCGCGTTCAGCGGCGGCAGCTATCGCAGCGTCGTCGCGCAAATCGGGAATCAGCGGGAAGGCAAATGGTCCCACACGACGGTCGATATCCCGCTTGAGGCTATCGGCGGCCGACGGATCAGCTCCTACGCGCAGTGTAGGGATATGGATAGTACCGCTTAGCCCGGGGTGGTAGTACGGGTCCGCTTCGATCCCGAGCGCGCGGATGGCGGCCGCGGTCCTGTTAATGTCGGCTTCCGGGTTCGTGCGGCCACGGCTCGTGCCCTCGTGATGGACGAGCCTACCGTGAGGAGCATAGACGGTGCGATAGCCCGCGCGCCAGGCATCGAGAGAAAGCCTCACATCGGAAGTCGCCACCGTGCATGCTTCGTCGAAACCCCCCACCCGTTCGAACACGTCTCGTCGGACCAATTGACACGCCCCCATCACGCCCATGCAATTTCGGGTCACGGACGGAGAGCCGAAAACGCCCCACTCGTGTTCAGGTGCCCGTGTGAAAACCAGGCCACAGACATCGAGCCCCAAAAGAACGCCCGCGTGTTGGAGGACCCCTGTCGGATACACGAGTTTTGTGCCGACCACTCCTACGCTTGGTCTAAGCGCATAACGCACGAGTTCGGCCAGCCAGCCTTCCCAGAGGATCTCGACGTCGTTGTTTAAGAAGAGGAATAGCTCGCCGGAGGCTGCCGACGCTCCGATGTTACACGCGCGCGAATAATTGAACGGCTCGTTGTAAGGGATTACACGAGCACCCCTCTTCTCGATCTCCTCATAAAGTACCAGAGTTTGGGCCTCGGTGGATGCGTCGTCGACGATGATGACCTCGATCCGCGGATAGGTCGTCCTGTGGAGCAAGCCGTCGAGACAAACGGACAAGAGGGTCGCACGGTTCTTGCTCGGAATGACCACGGAGACAAGTGGTGCCTCGTCAATGTCCCACACGGCGCGTTGCGTCCCGTCTGCCTCGGTCGTCACGCTCGCCTCAATCCCTTTTCGCTGCAGATGTCGTACGAGCGCCTCCCGAAAATCAGCCGACGCTGGTTCCTTTGGCCCGGGATGCCCGTTTCCCGAAGCCGGATGGCGATGGCACAGCACTTCCGGGTGACGTCGCACGTACGGCGTCCAAGCTGAACAAGCAAACGGTTCCGTTGCGCGTAGGCACAGGTCCCACTCCGCCGCCGCTCCCAAGTCAGCGGCGAACGAGCCGGCCTCTGACACTAGGCTTCGCCGCATGACGGTCGGCCGACCGAAATAGTTGTAGGCGGTGAGGAGTTCCGGGGACCATTCCGGCTTGAACTGAGGGGAGCGCCGAACTCCATCGTCAAGTACATCTTCATCGGCGTACAGGATATCGATACTCGAATCCGCGCAAAGGCGTGCTGCAATCGTCGCGACAGCGTGTGAAGGGAGGGTATCCCCCGGCTCGAGCACCAAGATGAAGTCGCCCGTCGCTACAAACGCCGCCTCCCGGAGCGCCGCACCGAGCGTTGCACTGCCATCCGGAGCGAGGACGATCCTGCCGTCGCCGTCCTCGTGTAAGGCCCCGAGCGTTGCCCGCTCAACCTCGTCGAGATCGAGCGAGCCGAGCACCAGTTGCCATCCTGGAACACTCTGGTCCTCGAGGCTCCGCAGAGTCGCCGCCACCAGTGCCGCCCGCGAATGCGTGGCGATCATGAGCACAGACACCACCAGGCCGCCGCTTGCGGCCTCAGGCGAGGGACGTTCGCCCAAACGCTCATGTTGCGCGATCCACGCTGCATAACGATCCGTCTCCGGCGTTTGCCCGCGAGCAGGAGCAATTGACGCGAGCTTTGATTGAGAGAAAACGTGACGAACAAGCGGCCAGACCTGATCCGCTCTTCTCCCCATGAGGCGCGCCGTCGTGCCGAGCTTGCGCAGCGGCGCCATCAGCCTCCAGAAGATCGAGTGCACCACTGCGTCGCGTTCCTCTCTCAGCGACGCGACCTCCGCGGCGAATGCCTCTAGGCGCTGCCGGACGTCGGCTAATTGACGAGCATTCTCATCGCGCACAGCACAAGCAATCACATAGTCTGCGCGCTGAAAGTCGTCAAACACGTTGGGCGGCCGGCGGAACGACTCCGCAAGATCACAATGCTCATTAGACACATAGAATCGGCTCAGCCCATCGAAATACGCAAACTGGTAGCCAGATGCAATAAGGATGTTCTCCCACGCCTCATGGCACGCCTCCGGGCTATTCGGCGCGGTGGCCTCGACAACCATGATCCAGGGCCTGTCGCGTTTCGCGTTCCAGCCGCGCAAGACATCGCGCTCCGCGCTTTCGATGTCGATCTTCAGCCAATGAACTTCACGTCCCGCGTACGGCGCGAGGAGTTCGTCAAGCGTAACGACGGGAACTTTAACTTCCTTACACTCGTAACCGCCGAAGGTGACAGGCTTGCGAGCAGCTGCCGCAACCAGAGATGAAAGGCCAGTACCGGGAATAACATGAAGCGCCATCATTCCCGCTTCGGCGCCCGCGGCCTTNTCGATAACCACTTCCTCAGGTCGCGCCTGACGGAACAAACGGGCAATTTCTGGGACTGGCTCAATATGGATGCCCCGCCAGCCGCGGTCATAGAAGGCTTTGCTTACGGAATCGACCACGGGATGGTTGGCGCCTATGTCGACATAAAAGCCACCCTCGATGCGTTTGAGCGCACGCCAAAGCATGACGTCTTCGAAATTCTTGGCGTACGTGAGAAACGGCACGGATCGCCTCTCCGATATCGTAGAGCGGTTTCGACCGAGGCCGCTATGCAATTCTGCAGCGCGTCACTCTGGAAGGCGCGAATAAATCGGCAGGGGCCACCACACCTTCAGTCGGCCCCCAGCTCGTCGATTTTCCGAAGCAGCTCGACGCAACTCTCTTGCCAGTCTGGCCATCGGAACTCGGCCAGTGGCCGCACCGTCTCGTTTGACGAGCCGCCCCCCTCTTTCACAAGGAGGTCCGTCAGGGCTTCCGCCGACCGAAGGTCGAAGTAGAGGCAGAAGTCGCCACCGACTTCTTGGAACACCGGAAGGTCGCTCGCCCATACGCGGCAACCGAGGCTAAGGGCTTCGACTACTGGCAAGCCAAACCCTTCCGCAATCGACGGAATAATAAGTGCGTGGGCCCGTTGGTAGCAGTATTGTAGTTCGCCGTCGTTGATGTCATGGAAGAGGAAGAGGTTCTTATCCAACTGTTGGTGCGCGCGGATCCGCTGCAGGACGGCGCCACATTTCCAACCTTCTTTCCCGATGATACAGAGCTTTGCCTTGTTTCCTCGCGCCCAAGCCGAATCGAAGGCATCCAAGAGATAGTTGTGGTTCTTTCTGGGCTCTATGGTGCCCACCGTGATATATGTCCTGTACCGTTCGGGTTGCTCGAAGACGGCCCGGAGCGCCGGCCGGGGGCTATCGACGGCTTTGGCGAGGTCCAATTCGGCGCCGAGGCGAAACGACCCGAAGGTCGGCCGACGGGTCCGAATCTCGGGATAGTGCAATCCGAGTTGTTCTCGAGCCTCTTCCGCCACCGTGCGCGAGATACACAGAAAGAAGTCTGCATGGCGTACGACCTGATCCAGCCACGCCTTGAAAGCGGCGACGTGCTCTGGCACACACAAATCGGGCATGAGAAGGGGGATGAGGTCGTACAGCACAACCCCGATTCGCGCCCCCTGTTGCTTCGCGCGAATTACCCCTCGCCAGATCGGAAAATGCCAACTTGAATCCAGGAGGAGGAGAATATCAGCCTCCTGGAACTTCAGGGCGTGGCGGGAGGATCTATCGCGCCACATAGTCAGGACGTCCCCGATGCGCCAGACGGCTAATCGGAGGGACCGTTTGACACGGTGATGAAGCAGCACGCGCCCAATGGGGCGCGGAAGGTTGAGAGCAAGCCCCCGTGCACGCCTGAGGAGTGTCGCGCCAAGCATCTCGGGATTGTTGGCCGGTGCGCGCTCGAGAGAGAGCTGCGGTATGATTCTCCAGCCGTTGGCCGCGCGCACAGCGGGGCGACACACCATCCCCATACTCGGCGCGATAGCCCCTGCGTAATTAACGATGTTCCGAACCACCCTTTGTATACCGGTATTGCCGGCGTAGGCCCACGTATAAGTACACTCGAGAAACACCCGCGGCATAGCGGTTTCCTGGAGATCCCCCGTATCGGCCCGAGAGACAGCGCGGGAAAACGATTCTTCACGCATGGACGCTTCTGTCGCCCTCGCCCTGTGGTGCTTCCGATAGCCCTGGTTCCGTTTTCGGAAGAGAGGCGGTTTCATAACATTTGAGAATGGAGTCGGGATTCCCTTGTGCCACCATCTTCCCGCCATCAAGCCAGAGCGCGCGTGTACATAAGCGGCGGATCTCATCGCTCGAGTGGCTAACGAGCACGATGGTGACGTTGCGACCTTGAAACTCCCCG
>JGI20214J51088_10002196_pt1 | contig 13129 bp, 9 predicted proteins | sample WetSurMetagenome_FD_51088 | JGI IMG/M metagenome (IMG submission 51088)
ATGGTCGCCACAAAGCGGAGAACTGTCGCCGACTCTGAAACTGAAAAGAAACCTCCTTGTCCAGCATTATAAAAACGTCATAGAGGAAATTTATTCACGAAGTGACTCTGATATTAATGTTATCGGACGAATAAAAAATGGTATAAATGGCTTGCTGAAAAACCTGCCAAAGTTCTAAAATCCATTTCTGTTGCAGATCACATCAATATTTTTGTAATTTTGAGGCTTTCAAAATAATTAATGAGAAAATTATTTTCTTTATTTCTTATATTAATACTGCCGGGATTTATTTTCTTCATCTTATCCTGTTCACAGGGATCGTGTTTTGAGGAAACGGAATCATATCTGAAGGCTTCATTTTACAGTTACGAATCAAGAAAACTTACCAGCCCCGATAGTCTGATTCTTTACGGTTTGAACAACGATTCAATTATATATAATAAATCGTCAAATGTCCAGCCGGCATTGATACCGTTGAATGCCTCAAAGGAAAGTTGCACTTTTGTTATGAAAATAAATGGCATCGCCGATACTATTGAGTTCAGATACATCAGTTACCCCCATCTGATATCCAAGGAGTGCGGTTATACATTTTATCATCTGCTTACCGACTCAGTAAGATATTATACACGACATGCAATCAAGAATATTAGTACTGGTAATAAGACTATCACAAATTTAAATGTTGAGAATATTCGCATATACTATTAGCCTGTCCTTTTCCTTAATTGCAGTTTGATTAGGGTAAATGCCCAGGACACGATCCCAATACCTCTTAAAATAAAAATCGGGTTGGAAGTTTCGGGTCCTGTAATCTATTATACAAATAGAAATGTAAATAGCCAGGAAGGTTTTGTTTCTCTCGACATTGATGAAAAAAGATCTTTGATCGTTGCTGCAGGATATCTTAATTACAAATATTCCCAATTTAACTATACTTTTCTGAACAAAGGAAGTTTTATCCGTTTAGGAATGGATTTCAATCTGTTGCAACCCGATAAATCTCAGGGCAAATACTGGGCAGGTATTGGTTTGAGGTATGGAATCAGCAGGTTCACCTTCGAGGTCCCCACATATCAAAAGACCGATTACTGGGGTACAACCATATCATCCATATCACCAAAAGTAAACTGGGGACATTTTGTTGAAATAGCACCCGGGGTGAGGACAGAGATTTTTAACCATTTAAGCATAGGCTGGTCGGTGAGTCTGAGATTGTTGCTATATACAGGTACCGGAAAAAATCTCAGACCTGTATATTTTCCAGGGTTTGGCAATGGTACAAAAACAATAACTACAGGAATGAATTATTTTATTGTCTGGAATATCCTTATAAAAAGATTAAAGTGATCCTTAAGAAGGAGGTGAAGGAAGAACCAGAAGAAAACAGCGATACCAATAGTACAAATAGCACAAACAACACCAGACAGCAGGGTTCGGGGGTAAAACAATAGAAATGTAGTGCTAATTACAATCTACAAACCTTGCAGTGAAGAAGAGGTGAAGAGGAGACTGAGGGACTGAGGGACAGAGAAACGGAATGACCGCAAGACTGCATGACCGCAGGGCTGCAAGACTGCAAGACCAAATATTTCAAGACTTACCTGGTCTTTTGCTAAAAATATAAAGCCCTGCATACGTCAGCAGCCCGTTTAACAGCAAGAGCTCAAAACCAAATTTATAGCCATTAAATAATTCTACTGAGTATTTGCTGAGAAAAAAACAAGCTATCGGAGAAAAAATTGCAATAACAGGAGTTATTTTATCATTTGCAGTCCTTTTNGTAAACAGTCCGAAAGAATATAATCCGAGCAACGGTCCATATGTATAGCCGGCAATTGTAAAGAGTTTATCTATAACCGCATTGTCATTGAAAGTGCTGAATATTAAAACACATANAAAAAACACCAGGGCAATACAAAGATGAACAGCATATCTGATCCTCGTCCTTGCCTTTTCAGAAATACCTTCTCTCCTTTCAAGTCCGAGGAAATCGATACTCACAACTGTGGTAAGTGATGTTAAGGCACCATCGGCACTCGGAAAGGCAGCAGAAATCAATCCAATTAGAAACACAATCCCGGCTACCGGTCCAAGATACCTGATTGCTACTGTTGGAAAAATGTCATCACTTGATACTACGCTTATACCTTTGTTCTGNATAAAAATAAGCAAAATGGCTCCAAGAAAAAGGAAGAGCAAATTCACAAATACCAGGATACCACTGAAGGTGAACATATTCTTCTGTGCTTCCCTGATATTTTTGCAGCTTAGATTTTTCTGCATCATTTCCTGATCAAGCCCAGTCATAACAATAGTAATAAACATTCCGCTGAAGAACTGCTTCAGAAAGAATCTTGGATGATGCCAGTCGGTTATAAACATTTTCGAAACAGAACTTTCTTTTACCACCGACACAAGCTTCCCAAGAGGAATATGCAGGTTACTTCCGATATAGATCACCGAAAGAATAACAGCCAGTAACATAAAGGTAGTCTGCAGGGTATCGGTCCAGATAATCGTTCTGATCCCACCTTTAAATGTATAAAGTATAATTAGAATAATAAACACGAGAACATTAATCCAGAAAGGAACATTCCATGCGTCGAAGACAAAGATCTGAAGTACTTTTATTACCAGGAACATGCGCAGTGATGCTCCTAATGTCCTGGATAAGATAAAGAATCCTGCTCCTGTTTTATAAGTCCAANAACCAAATCTTTGTTCAAGGTAAGAATAAATAGAAGTCANCTTTAACCTGTAATAGAGCGGGAGTAATACCAACGCTATCACAAAATAGCCAANCAGGTATCCGAGAACGACAACCATATAGCTGAATTGCGTATCTTTTACCCATCCGGGTACCGACATAAAGGTTACCCCCGACAGCGATGCCCCAATCATTCCATAAGCCACAACAAACCATGGAGATATCTTATTTCCTATAAAAAATGACTGGCTGTCAGCTTTACGTGCAGTAAACCATGTGACAAAAAATAAAACCAGGGTGTAGATTAAAAAAATCCCAAGGATAAGGAGAGGTGACATATCAAAAATAATTAGTTTACAAGATTAACAAAAAGAATGGAAGACAAAAAATCTCCAACCTTTACAAGAACTGGTGAAAATAGAACTAATTTTGTCTTAAAGATTATAATCATGAGTTTTACTGAATTCCCATCGCGGCTTCTTGAAAATGCTGTAAATGAATTTGCTTCACTTCCNGGTGTAGGCAGGAAAACTGCTTTCAGGCTGGTAATGAATCTGTTAAAGCGAGATTCTATGGAGGTTAAGAAATTTGGCGAGAGTATNATCCGCTTACATGAGGAGATCCACTATTGTAAAATCTGCAATAACATTTCCGACACAGAAATATGCAGCATTTGCAATGATGAAAAGCGAGAGCGAGCTCTGATCTGTGTGGTTGAGAATATCCAGGATGTGATGGCTATTGAAAACACACGACAATTTAACGGATTATATCATGTCCTGGGAGGTATTATTTCGCCAATAGATGGAATAGGTCCATCTGATCTTAAAATCGACAGCCTTGAAGAAAAAGTAAAGACCGGAGGGGTAAAAGAAATAATTCTGGCATTGAGTACTACTATGGAAGGAGATACTACAAATTTCTATATCTTCAAGAGACTGAATAAATACAATATCTCAGTTACAACTCTTGCAAGGGGTGTAGCAATTGGAGACGAGCTCGAATATACCGATGAAATTACACTTGGAAGGGCAATAAATAACAGAAATCCATATCAGCAATGATAACGTCAGTTAATCAGTTTCTGTCAGCTTCAGAGATAAGCATGAACCGTTCAGCAAATTATTGCTGTTTGTTACGAATTGAAATGTAAATAATCCGGATGGATCTGTCTGTCATTATTGTGAGTTTCAATGTCAGAGATTATCTGCGTCAATGTCTGAATTCAGTAAAATCAGCCACAGATAATATTGACTGCGAGATAATTGTCGTTGACAATAATTCTGAGGATGAGACAATAAGGATGATTAAAGATGAGTTCCCTGAGATCAGATTAATAATAAATAACGCCAATTGCGGTTTTTCAGCTGCAAATAATCAGGCAATCAGAATATCTGGCGGAAGATTTGTTTTACTTTTGAACCCCGACACGAGAGTTGACAAAGATACATTCGCTAAATGCATAAATTTCCTCGACAAACATCCCGACGGCGGAGCTTTAGGAGTAAGAATGATAAACGGGGAAGGAAAGTTTCTTCCTGAATCTAAAAGAGCTTTCCCCACTCCACTCACCGCGTTTTTTAAAATCTTTGGCGGATCATTCCTATTTCCAAAATCCCGTTTTTTTAACAGATACTACCTTCCACAGATAGACAGCAGCCAGACTTCCAATACTGAAGTAATTTCGGGTGCATTTATGTTCATCAGGCGGGAGGCTTTGAATATATCAGGGCTGTTGGATGAGGACTTTTTCATGTACGGAGAAGACATTGATCTGAGTTACAGGCTAATACAAGCTGGTTTTAAAAACTACTATTTCGCTGATACTCAGATAGTTCATTTTAAAGGGAAAAGCACATCCCGAAAAAGCTATAAAGATATCCTCCAATTCTACAAAGCCATGCGGATTTATACAAGGAAAAGAGTTGCAGAAGGGAAACTTAATTCTTATGTGCTTTTAATATCAGCTGTTTATCTGAGAGAGATATTAGCTATACTGAACAGGTTTTTAAAACTAACCTTCACCCGTTAAGGTTAACTGACAGCTAATTGTTTCAACATGTAATGTTTATCTGAAACATTTCAGCTATCCGTTTGTTTATTAAGTAAGAAAATTGATTTCGTAAATAACCCCCTTCCCAATCCCGACGGAACCGTCGGGAATTAAAACTTCCCGCCACTGCGGGATTAGAAAGGGGGTAAAAGAAAGTTGAAAGAAATTAAAACACAAGTTTATGGCAAGGATGAATATCACATTACCCGCAATGGGCGAAGGTGTAATTGAAGCAACTATAAATAAATGGCTGGTTAAAGAAGGATCGGAAGTTAAGGAGGATGATCCGCTTGTTGAAGTTGCTACAGACAAAGTTGATTCGGAAATCCCGGCACCAACTGCAGGTACCCTGGTATCTATAATAGTAAAAGAAGGCGCGATTGCCAAAATAGGTGAATTACTGGCGATAATTGAAAATAGCATTGTCCCTACAAAAGAAGAACTTAAGAAAGTTGATAAAGAGGTAGAAAGAATCAGGGAAACTATTGAAACAGTAAAAAAGCAAAAGACAGAGGTTGAGGATTTATCGCACAACATGAAAAGCAGGACCCCCTCCGGAAAGTTCATTTCCCCTCTTGTCAGGAGTATTGCTGCCCGGGAAGGAATAAGCTACACTGACCTTGATAAATTAACCGGAACCGGAATGGATGGAAGAATAACAAAAGATGACATTTTAAAAATCCTGGAAGAAAAGAATCCCTCGTCAAAACCTGAAAAAATTTCTGAAGTCAAAGAACCCGCAGAACCAACAAATGCTGTAAAAACTTCAAAAAAAGAATCAGTCTCTCTCACCCGGTCAGTAGGAGACGAGATAATTCCCATGGACCGCATCCGCAAAATCATTGCAGACCATATGGTTTTGTCAAAAAGGACTTCACCTCATGTAACATCTTTTATAGATGCAGATGTTACACGTCTGGTTAACTGGAGAAATTCATACAAGGAGCAGTTCATGGCTGCTGAAGGTCAGAAACTTACACTTACGCCGATTTTTGTCGATGCTGTTGCAAAGGCATTGTATGCATTCCCGATGGTTAATATTTCAGTTGACGGTGACAATATTATCAAAAGGAAAAATATAAATATAGGTATCGCCACTGCTCTGCCCGATGGGAACCTGATTGTACCGGTAATAAAAAATGCAAATGAGAAAAACCTGACTGGGTTGGCAAAAGCAGTAAATGATCTTGCAGAAAGAGCAAGAATAAATAAACTGAAACCTGACGAAATAACAGGAGGTACATTTACAATTACAAATTTTGGAAGCTATAATAATCTTGCAGGAACACCTATTATTAATCAACCTCAGGCTGCTATACTTGGAACAGGAGTTGTAAGAAAGACACCGGCAGTAATTGAAACCGAAGATGGCGATATGATAGCCATCAGGCAGATAATGATTCTCTCCTTAAGTTATGATCACAGGGTAATTGATGGTGCACTTGCTGGAAAGTTCCTTCATAAAGTGAAAGAGATACTTGAAAATTATACTCCCGACATAGCCTGACAATAATTTAGATTTTTGAGCAGTATAGATATTAGTTTGCTAATAAACTGATTCATAGAATAAAAGAATAGAATTGGTAAAAAGGACTTCATTAAATAGCCCTTTTTTCTAATTTTTATCCTATATTAGTAGCCTTGAGTAGAGAAATAACGCATTGACTTCCTCCATACTAAAAAAGAAACTAAGGATTATTTTTTTTGAAAATGTATTATGAGCCTACATTCCATTTAGATTTAATAACAATATGATGAAAAGGTTACTTCTCTTAATGTGGCTTCTAGCTACTTTTATTAATTCTGATTTAATTTCCCAGTCAAGAGATGAACTCAGAAATAATTTTTATGACGCTGAGAGCTGGATCTTGTTTGAAGCCTACCAGGATGCTCTTCCTCTATATCAGCAGTTGGCTAGAAAATATCCCGATAACTCAAATTTTAAGTATCGGATAGGCCAGTGTTATATGAATATTCCCGGAGAGAAGGCAAGAGCTGTCAGATACCTCGAGGATGCTATCAAAAATATCAACCCAAAATACAAAGAGGGTAAATTCAATGAAACCGGCGCACCTTATGATGCTCTGTATTACCTTGCAAATGCCTACCGTATAAATAACCAGGTTGACAACGCCCTGAGGGCTTATGAACTCTTCAGAAAAAACCTCAATCCTGAAGTATACGATACTACAATTGTAAACCTCCAGATCCAGTCATGCAGAAATGCAAAGGAATTAATGAGAATGCCACTTTTTATCAAACAAAAGAATCTAGGAAATGTAATAAACACTTACAATAACGATTTCAACCCTGTAGTGTCTGACAAAGAGGATCTTCTTGTTTTTTCAAGAAGTCAGGCATTTTATGATGCAATCTTATATTCTATAAAAGTTAATGGCGTTTGGACCGAACCAAAGAACATGAATGAAATGCTGAAAATTGACCGGGATCTTTTCCCGACATCACTTTCGAAAGACGGAAAAGAACTTTATCTGTACAGTTCAGCTGATTATGACGGAATTATTTTTACAACAAGGTTTGAAAACGGGACCTGGTCACCTCTTGTTAAACTGAATGAAAATATCAATACCAAATACTGGGAATCACATGCTACGATCTCCCATGACAACAAAAAACTTTACTTCACCAGTAATAGGAAAGGGACAATTGGCGGTCTCGACATATATGTTTCTAGTCGCGACAGTACTGGTGACTGGGGGCCCGCAGTAAATCTGGGACCAGTCATAAATACACCCTATAACGAGGAATCTCCGTTTTTAAGTGAAGACGATAAAACGCTGTTTTTTAGTTCCAGGGGTCATTTTAACATGGGGGGCTATGATATTTTCTATTCTACACTGCTTCCTAACGGGGAATGGTCAGTTCCTCTGAATGTGGGTTATCCTCTTAATTCAACCGACGACGATGTGTTCTTTAAACCGCTTAATCAGGGTTATGAGGGTTACATGTCAAAAGAAATGCCCGGAGGGTTTGGCAAACAGGATATATACAGGATTGAAATCTTCTCAAATGATCATCCGCGAAAATTCTTTGTAAGAGGGATGGTAAAGATTGCCGACCTGATAAATAACATGAACGACAGCGTGAAAGTGAGCGCAATGAATATCAAGAACCCAAACCAGACGATAATAGTTTACTCAAATCCAAATACCGGTGAATATGAGTTTCAGCTTCCTCAGGGAGATTATCAGATTACATACGAGGGCGATGGAGGCGAAAAAATAGTTAAAAATATTGATTTGCCTCTTCTACATCCTTCAGACAGTTTTGTTCTTCCAGGAACAATACTGCCAAAGACTGACTTTGTTGCTGATCTGAACGTTGAAACAAATAAAACAATTTCTGTTACAAAAGGAGACTCAATCCTGTTTCCTATGAAAGTCGAGCCAAAATCTATGCTTACAGTTGAACACTGGGTTGGAGATTCCCTGGTTTCGGTTGAGCACTTTACTATGACAGGCACAACCTTTAATTACAAAATGGCCCCCAGCAAGGGAGATAACAGGGTTGTCTTCAAACTGACCGACAGATTCAATAATACAACCAAAACTGAGGTTTTGATTACCAGGGCAAATAAAATCATTAATCAGCCGCTGGAGCATCCTGAATACAGCAGGATTATTTCACAAAAACAAATTGCTTCACTCGCTTCGATGCTCAGGAGCAGGGCGAAAGATAGCCTGTTAAAGGTCATTACTGAAACAAATATTGAAAATAAACAATTCGGAAAAGTCGATGACTATATTTCACTACTAAAAGATGAAGCTTCTAAAAAAGGCATTGCGTCGGAAGAGATGGATAAACTTGCCCTGAAAGTGGCTGTGATGGATAATATCCTGTCGCAGGCAGCAGTTGACTACCTTGCAAAACATACTGACGGGGAGCTGAAAGCGCTTCTTTCAAATACCGATATTTATGTGTCAGATCTTAAGACGTGGACAGATTTACAGACATATATCAACAAACAGACAGCCGGAAAGATAACTCCTGATGAACTCAACCGGATTGCAGCAGCAGTATTGGCAGAAACAGATCCTTCAATCGGAATACTTAAAAGGCAGATTCTGACTTTCAGCGAAAGTTCACCTGCAGGAGACCTTGTCAGACAGATTGTTGCATCTCTCGATCAGAGCGACATCAGGACAAAAGAACAGTGGCTGCAGGAATTTTACAATACTGCAATTAACCGGGGCCTTACCCAACAACAGATTTCTGAACTCCTGGTTAAGATCAGTTCATCATCCGACACAAAAGTTGAAGACTACCTCAGAGATCTGATTGCACAATCGGATGAACCATTGGCTTCAATGTTGAAATCAATTGATCTGAAGAAGGAGAATATTAAAACTCCGGAAGAACTGATTTCATATCTCTTTGCCAACAAGGATAAATATCCTCTGGAATCACTCTTAAAGAGCATTGCAAAGCTTATCACTGCAAAGAACTTATCTGTTGAAGGTCTAAAATCACAACCTTCNGGTGCTGGTCATGGAAATCTGATATGGATATTGGGAATTATTCTTGGTGGTGGAATTTTAGGCTTAATATTATTCCTTTGGTGGAGAAAAAGGAAAAAGGATAAATAAATCTAATGGAGAATGACTGACTTATGTCGGTCATTTTCATAAAATAATGTACGATTAATAATTCTTTTGCCGTTTTTTTAATAAATTTGTTTACCAAAATCTTTGTTTATGAGCAAAAGAGCGGTATGTCTGTTATTCACAATAGTTTCTATCATTCCAGTGTATGCTCAGGAGAGCAAAGAACTTCAGGAACCCTTTCTCGAAGCTGAATATTTTATGATGAATGAAGATTACTCTGATGCCCTCGCCTACTATTTGCAGTTATTTGAAAAGTTACCCGATAATGCAAATCTGGCTTATTGTATTGGCATGTGCTATCTGAATATTCCTTCTAAAAAGAATCTCTCTGTCGAATATCTTGAAAACGCAACTAAGAACATGTCGGCAAAACATAAAGAAGGAACAATTAGTCAGGTAGCTGCCCCTTATGATGCATTATTTGAACTCGGAAAAGCCTATCGTGTTAATTACAAGTTCGACAAAGCTAAGGAGACTTTTACAAAATACCTGGCCACATTATTACCCGATGATCATGAGAATATCGATTTCATTAAACATGAAATCGAAGTATGCGATATGGCCAAGGATTTGATAGCCAAGCCTGTAACGTATATTGAAGAGAATATGGGCGAAATCTTTAACGATGAAAAATCTAATTTTAATCCTCTGATTTCAGCCGATGGTAAATCTTTTGCTTTTATGGTTTCGCTGAAGTTCTACGATGCAGTAATGTTTTCCAGGCTTGTAAATGGAAAATGGACCCCTCCTGTAAATATTACACCTGAACTTCAGTCTGATGGAGATTTTTACATTTCATGTCTCTCTGCCGATGGTAAATTATTATTCCTGTCCAGGGATGACAATGAAAATAGTGATATCTACATAAGCTCTTACAATGGCGCAAGTTGGAGCAAGACTACAAAATTAAATAAGAATATAAATACAAAATACTGGGAATCACATGGTTTTGTCAGTGAAGACGGGAACCAGCTTGTTTTTGCCTCCGACAGGCCTGGAGGTTTTGGAGGACTCGATCTGTATGTTTCACGTAAAGTAAATGGCGACTGGGGTCCGGCTGAAAATCTGGGTCCTGAAATAAATACGCCCTTTAATGAAGACCGGCCTTTTCTGATAAATAANGGCAAGACAATTTTTTTCAGTTCTCAGGGACATCTTAATATCGGAGGCTACGATTTATTCCGGTCCGATCTTCAGTCTAATAGTCTTTGGAGTGATCCTAAAAACCTTGGATATCCTATCAACACTCCCGATGATGACATATTTTTTATGCCTGTCGGATATGGAAAATCGGGTTATTATTCAAGATTTAAAGAAACAGGAGGCTATGGGAAAGAAGATATTTATAAAATCACATTTAAATAAAATTTGGCCTTTTGTTGGCTAATTGCTTTAGAATAATTACTATATTTGTTTTAATGGTAAAGTTCAGAGTAAAAATCATAAGCATAATCCTGCAGCTAATAACTCTGGTCGTTATTCCGGCTTTTGTTTCAGCTCAATCAACCGGAGAGATGAAACAAATATTCGCAAAGGCTGAGTCTTACTATCTTTTTGAGGAATACGAGCTCGCAAATCAGCTTTATCTGTTACTCGATACCACCTCCAATTTTAATCTTAAGTATAAGATAGGCAACTGTTATCTGAATATCACCGATGAAAAAGAGAAATCGATTGCTTACCTTGAAGCTGCAGTTAAAACTGCCACTTATGATTCAAAAACAGAATCCTTTAAAGAAAAAAGAGCTCCACTCGATGTTTATTTTTCCCTCTCCAAAGCCTATCTGATTAACAATCAGTTTGAAAAAGCACTTAGTACACTCCAGACTTTTGAAAAGCTTGCCAGAGAAACTACTTCAAAAGGAGGAATGAAAAATCTCGATTACATTGACCAGCAGATACAGGCATGCAAGAATGCCATCCAGAATAAAACCAATCCTGTCCTCTTCAGTAAAAAAAGTATGGGAAGCGACTTCAGCCAGGGCTCAATAAACGATAATCCTTCAGTAAGTTTTGATGGTAACACCATCGCCTATACGGAACGCAGAGGAATGGTTAATGCTATTTTCTATTCGAAAAAAGAAAGAGGGAAATGGCAGACACCCATTGAAATAACAGCCCAGCTTAATGCCGGCGAGGATTGTTCTACCTGCTCACTTAACAACGATGGCTCTGAATTGTTCCTTTACAAAACCGATAATTATGATGGTGCTATCTACTCCTCAAACTTTGTAGATGGTGCATGGACTCCTATAAAAAAATTAAACAAAAATATTAATACTAAGTTTTACGAATCGCATGCTTCTGTTTCAGCCGATGGTAAAAAATTATATTTTACCAGCAACCGGGATGGTGGACAGGGAAACCTCGATATTTATGTTTCAGAAAAAGATCCTACAGGTGANTGGGGCCCGGCAGTAAATTTAGGAGCAGCAATCAATACCCCNTTTAATGAGGATACTCCTTTCATTACTCAGAATGATTCGGTCCTATACTTTAGCTCAGAGGGACACAGTTCCATGGGGGGATTTGATAATTTTAAAAGTCTGAAAATAGGGAATGCCTGGAAAACACCTATGAATATTGGATTTCCTTTAAATTCAACCGACGACGATAAATTCTTTCAGCCTCTGAATAATGGNAAGAATGCATATTATTCAATGACAACCGGGTACAAGAAAAAGGAGATTTTCTATCTGGGCATGGGCAGTACAGATGTCAATCAGTTGTTTGAAATTAAAGGCAAATACAGTCTTAAGGATACAGTAGTGAACTTTGACGATAAATATTCTATACACCTTATTAACAAAGTATCAGGCGATACTCTCGATGTTGGATACCCAAACAAATATACAGGTCTTTATAGCTTTACTGTCGCCCCCGGACAATTCAGAATATTCTACAGAGGATTGGGGTACCTGACACAAACAATAGATACTGCTATAATTCAGGACAATCCAAATNTCACATTGAATATAGACGTAACTCTTGAAAGAGATACAACTATAAAACTGATCAGTCCTCCTCCCCCTGCACCAATTGTCTATGATAAGATAAATCTGTCGCTCATACCTACTGTTTCTTCTGTTGACACCAGTATGCTCATAAGAAACCTGAATGTCAGCGACGTTGGCGATATGAATATAAAAGATTCTGATGTGCTCTATTATACAGTTCAGGTTATGGCTCTCCATCATCCTGTTGATGTGACCTACTTTAAATACATTACCGATATGAAAGTAATGTATAATGATATCGATAAATTTTATCGTTATACAACCGGTCGCTTTGAAACTAGAGAAGAAGCTTATTCATTAAGGCTCGAGTTGTTGAAGAAAGGATATCCTGAAGAAATCTTTATTAAGAAAGTTTCGAAGTAATGAAGACAGTGTTCAGGAAGACAATTTTTCTCTCTTTTCTGTTTTTTAGTTTTCTTCCTCTTTCTTCACAAGTACTTTCTAAAAATGGGTTCATCAAAGCCATTCAGGAAGCTGATATATTTTATTATTACGATCAGAATTATGAAAAGGCTGCAGAATTGTACCAGTCTCTTCTTAATAGTTATCCCAATAATTCCAACCTCTGTGCAAAACTGGGGATTTGCGATTTGAACCTCGATGGGAAAGGCACTAATGCTCTGAAACTACTTTCAAAGGCTTCATTGAATGTAGTAAGTAACGATAAGGAATATGTTGAGTACGGTGAAAAGGCGCCTTTGGATACATATCTTTATCTCGCTAT
>JGI20214J51088_10002197_pt1 | contig 13120 bp, 11 predicted proteins | sample WetSurMetagenome_FD_51088 | JGI IMG/M metagenome (IMG submission 51088)
TATGATAAAAAAAATCCTGATTGCGAATCGGGGAGAGATTGCAGTTAGAATAATAACAACTGCCAAAGAGATGGGAATAAAAACAGTTGCCGTATATTCGGACTTCGACCGTTATTCGCTATACACAAAACTTGCCGATGAAGCATATTATATTGGTGAATCGCCTGCATCAAAAAGTTATCTGCTTGCGGATAAAATAATTAGTGTTGCAAAGAAATCCGGAAGTGATGCAATTCACCCCGGTTATGGATTTTTATCGGAAAGAGGTATATTTGCCAAAATGTGTCTTGACGAAAATATAAAATTCATCGGTCCGCCTCATACTGCAATAGAAAACCTCGGAAGCAAGACAAAAGCCAAACAACTTGCTATTTTGCATAAAGTTCCCGTTGTATCAGGTACGGAAAAAGCAGTTGTGGATATTGAAGAAGCAAAAGGAATCGCTAAAAATATCGGTTATCCCGTTATGATTAAAGCCTCTGCAGGCGGCGGAGGAAAAGGTATGAGGGTTGTTAAGACGGAGGAAGAGCTGGAAAGCTCTCTGCGTATGGCTCAAAACGAAGCACGTTCATCATTTGGAGACGACAGTGTATTTATTGAGAAGTATGTCGATTCTCCAAGGCATATTGAATTTCAGATTCTTGTTGATGAACACGGCAATGCAGTCCATCTAGGAGAGAGAGAATGCTCTATGCAAAGACGTCATCAGAAAATAATCGAAGAAACTCCATCCGTAATTATGGATGAAAAGTTAAGAAACGAAATGGGTGAATGTGCAAAACGAATTGCACTCGCTTCGGGATATACAAATGCGGGAACAGTTGAGTTTATGGTGGATAACGATAATAATTTTTATTTTCTCGAAGTTAATACTCGTTTACAGGTTGAGCATCCTATTACAGAAATGAGAACTGGTTTAGACCTTGTTGCAGAGCAAATTAAAATTGCATCCGGAGAGAAATTATCATTTTCGCAGGAGGATGTAAAATTTAAGGGAGCCTCTATAGAGTGCAGGATTTGTGCGGAAGACCCTGATAATAATTTCTTGCCTTCTACTGGTAAATTAAAATATATGTTTCGCGTACTCGGGAACGGAATGAGGGAAGATACAGGTATCGAGCAGGGAAATGAAATATCGATTTATTATGATTCTATGATATCTAAACTGATTTCTTACGGTGCGAACCGGGAAATGGCAATATTAAAGATGAAAAGATCATTAAGAGATTATAAAATAGTAGGTGTAAAAACAAATATTAATTTCCTCCTGAGTTTGCTTGAGTGCAATGCATTTGTAAAAGGAAATTATAACACGCAATATGTGGAAAGATATTTTTTACCCGAATTAAAAGAAAAAGAAATTATACCCGATAAAGAGACCGAAATTGCTTCATCATTAGCGGCAATATTATTCAAAGAATCTCAGCAAGAAAAAACAGTTGCCAAATCAACATCCTCTAAAACCGGTAGTACGAATAATTGGTTAAAAAAGAAATTGGAGGTTTACAGATGAAAAAGTTTTTAATAAATATTAATGAGTCAAAAACTTCTGTCGAAGCAATTTTAAAAGATGGAAAGAATGTATTCATCGGTGAAAAGAATTTTGAATATGAGCACAAGTTCATTTCCGATAATGTTATGGTACTAAGAATAAATAATAAAAATTATACCGTAAAGGTAGAAAATGATAGCGAAGAGGAAATTAAAGGAACTGCTTACGATGTTGACATTAAATCTGGTATTACAAAAGTGTTATGTAAAAGTGAACTTGATTTATTGATGGAAAAATTTTCTAAAAGCAGAGGCGATGCTAAAATTAAGACCGATATCACTTCTCCAATGCCCGGGGCTATTGTGAAAATAAATGTTAAAGCAGGACAAAAAGTTAAAAAAGGTGAAGTATTTCTTGTTCTTGAAGCAATGAAAATGGAAAACGAATTAAAAGCTTCAAGTGATTGTGTAATTCAGAAGATTTTTGTAGAAGAGAAAAAATCTGTTGAAAAAGGCCAGATACTATTGAAGCTCGAACCGGTTTCTAACGATTAACAAGTTTTTGTATAATAATTAATAATTTATTTGTAAATTTTTTAATAAAAATGTCTTTAATAATTGCGATAGCGTCTTTATTTGCGGCATTCGTTCCTATGTTTGTTTACCTGCTATTAATCTGGTGGATGGACAGGAACGAACGAGAGCCTTTCTGGATTCTCCTTTTGAATTTTATCTGGGGAGCAACCGGGGCAATAGTTCTGGGTATAATCGGGAGCATTATTTTTCAGATACCTTTATCACAGGGAATTGAATTTATAACGGGTTCAAGGTCTTCCGAATTAATGGATTTATCCGGTGCGATTATAACGGCTCCTGTTGTTGAGGAAACTACAAAAGGAATTTTTCTGATGATGATGGCTTTTACAAAGAGGTTTGATGGTGTGGTCGATGGAGTTGTATACGGCGGGGCAATAGGGTTGGGATTTGGAATGACAGAAAATTTTTTATATTTTATTTCTTATGGAACAGATTTGCAAAGCTGGTTTACATTGGTAGTCATTCGTACTTTATTCTCAGCTGTTATGCATTGTATGTCGCAGGCTACCTTTGGAGGGTTCATTGGTTATGCAAAATTCAGACCTGCCGTATTTAAACTTTTATTAATTCCTCTCGGATTTTTTATTGCGATGTTTCTGCATTTTACATGGAACTTAACGGTTAGTTTTGAAGAGACATCGATTATAGGAATGTCATTTTTGTTAATTTATACCTTTTCGATTATAGCGATTTTTCAAATTGCACTTTATTTGGAAGGAAAAACTATTGCAAAAGAGTTACAGGAGGAATCCAATAATGGTATAATTCCCTCTGAACATTTAAGTTTTATACCTTACGTATCGAGGCGATTTAAATACGGCTGGTGTCCGGTGGGCGTTAATCAAAAAGAATACGTAAAAACATCCATTGAACTTGCGTTAAGAAAATATCAATTTAAAAACACAAAAGGCGCTACACAAAAAAAATATCAAAGTGAAGTAGAAAATCTTAGGTATAAAATACAGATGATGTTTTATAACGCTAACTTGCAATATTATTACCAGAATGCAGGAAAACAATAATTACATTCTCTCAATCGTCATTGTAAACTGGAATTCTAAACAATTCACACTTGAGTGTCTGGAATCGATTTATGTAAATAAATTTTTTATTGAAAGACCCGAAAGAATCGAAATAATTTTAATAGACAATAATTCATCCGATGACTCTGTTCCTGAATTATCAAACCGTTTTCCTAAAATTAGTATAATATCTAATAATGAAAATTATGGATATGCAATTGCCTGTAATCAGGGAATGAAAATTGCAAGAGGAAAATATGTATTACTTCTTGGAAATGATACAGCATTGAAAGAAAATGCACTTTCAGAATGTATAAATTTTCTCGGAAGCAATGAAAACTGCGGAGCAGTGGGATGCAGACTTATTTATCCAGATGGGACTCTCCAGGGAAACTGTAAAAAATTTCCGAAATTTAAAAATGCTTTGTATACATATCTCTCTTTAGATAAGTTGAATTTTGATTATGATATGCTGTGGTTTGATTATGCCAGTACGATTGAAGTTGACCAGATATCAACTACTTTTTTAATGGTGCGAAATGATATTTTAAAAAAAATCGGTTACTTTGATGAACAGTACAAAATATTATATAATGATGTAGATTTGTGCAAGAAGATTTGGAATTGCGGGTATAGCATTTATTTTTTACATACAGCAGAGACGATTCATTTTGGAAGTCATTCAACTCAAAAAGCCGGATATAAAGTCAGGAAGATTATGTATTTTGATATTTTAAGGTATTACAGAAATAAATTCGGCTATCGGGCATATTTATTATATCCAATTTTGGTTTTCAGATTATTTTTTGTCTCATTTCTTAAATTTAATTTTTTGTTTTGAGCTTAACGGATAAAGTAATAAAGAATACTTTTTATCATTTATTATCGCAAGTGATTGGATTTATTTTCCCTTTAATCATTACACCATATATTATTTCCAAAATCGGGGAGACCCAATTTGGAATTTATGCATTAGTACTTGGTTTCGTAGGAACTTTTGGTTTGCTTGATTTAAGCTTATCTACTTCTTTTATTAAGTTCATTTCGGAATATTATAACCAAAAAAAAACCGATGAACTAAACAGGTTTATAAACACAGGATTTGGATTATATTTTATTTTCAGCCTGGTTTTAACTATAATCGGATATATATTTTCAAAATTTGCCGTATCTCTCATAAATGTCCCTCCCGAACTAATCGAGACAGGAATTTTAGCATTGAGAATAAGTCTTGTCATCTTTTTTATTGCGACTTCTTTTACAATATTTGTATCCATATTAATCAGCCTGCAAAAAATATATTTAACAAGTATAAGCGGGATTATACTCGGATTTTTAAATTTAATATTAACAATTCTGTTTCTTGAATTCGGCTGGGGATTAATAGGGGTTATAATTTGCCAGTTAATAGTGGTTGTCATGAGTACAATAATCAACGTTGTTCTAGTAAAAAAATCTGTTCCCGATTTTTCTTTAAGCGTGAAACACCTGAGTAAAGAGTCATTTAAAAAAATGTTTAGCTTCGGTATGCAAATGCAGGTTTCTAAGATTGCATCATTTGCTTCCGAAAAATATGATGAATTTTTACTTGGTTTTTTCTCGGTATTAAGTAATGTCACTTACTTTAATTTAGGAGGCAGGATATCCAGATTAGGAAGATTTATTCCGTTTCAAATATTCGTTCAAATTGCTCCTGTTGCAGCCGAATTGAAAGCTAAGGGCGAAGAAGAAAAACTAAATCAATTATTTTCAGATGCAACGAGGTATTTAACAGTTATAACTTTACCTATTTTTACGTATATATTTATTTTTGCCAATATAATCATTTTTGCGTGGATGGGTGAGAGATATGATATGACAGTTTATATATTAAGAATTCTTGTTGTTGGTCAGATTATCAATATGGTATTTTCAGCACCGGGAAATGCAATTATTCCGAATATAGGTATTCCAAAATATTTAATGAGAGAAGGATTAATAAATCTGGCAATTAATTTGGTTCTTAGTTTTATTTTTATAAAGTATTATGGAATTGTAGGAGCAGCGATAGGATGTACAATTGCAATGATAATTTCTTCGTTTTACATTTTTTATGTGTCTTTGAAATTTTATAAACACGGGGTTTTATCTTTTTTCTTAAACGAATATTTAAAGCCAATTTTAGTAAGTTTATTGAGCGGGATAGCTTCTTATTTTTTCATATTCTTTTTTGAAAAAAATTATGACATATTTCAAAACAGGATAAGTGCTTTTATATCTTTATTTATTTCCGGAATAATATTCTTAGGAATTTTTATTCTTGCAATTTCGAAAATAAAATACCTGAATGACAGAGATAAAACAGTCTTGAGAAAAATTATTTCTAAAATAGTTCCTTTTAAAGAAAAAGAAAAAAATAATTAATTTGTTAATATCTATAATAATAGTAAATTATAAGTCAGCGGAAATACTTTTAAAAAGCATTGAATCTTTATTTAAGATAGAGACTCATAAAAATTTTGAGGTTATTATTATAGATAATTTTTCGGAGGATAATTCAAGAGAGATAATAAAGGAAATTGCAAATACATATAAATTTGTAAAATATGTTTTTTTAAATGAGAAAAAATCATTTTCTTTTGCTAATAACAGAGGATTTGATGTTTCGGAAGGAGAATATATTTTAATTCAGAATCCGGATGTGATTTATTCGGAACCTGTACTTATACGGTTAGTAGATAGAATGAAATCAAATGAAAATATTGGTGCGATATGTCCCCTTCTCATAGGAACAAATGGGAAATTTCAAAGAAACTATTTTCAAAGATATCCTACATTAACGCAATTTATTCTGTTTTATTCAGTGTTCGGAAAATTTTTCTATAGATTTGCTTTTCTGATGAATAAATATCTTGAAAATCAGGATATTGAGAAGACTAATAATAGTTTGGTGTTTGTCGAGCAAATTCCCTGTGCTTTTTTTCTAACACGCAGGGATATTTTCTTAAAAGCAGGTATGATGGATGAGAATTACGAACTCTTTTTTGAAGATGTCGATTTAAGCTACCAGATTAATAAAGAATTTAAACTTGCAGTTGATAAAACTTCAAGCATACTTCATCTTGGAGGAGTATCTTTTAAGGATGAAAACAATTGGTGGATGTATGGAAGGTTTATTTATAGTATGTACTGCTTTATGAAAAAAAATTATTTCGGAGCGAAAGCAGGAATTTTAAAATACTTTAGTATTTCAAATTCCTTGCTGATAGTATGTATGGAAAAAATTAAAGTTATTATTAGTAAAAAAAACAATTATAGGTATAAAAAACACAAATATTTATTTGAATTATTCAAAAGCAATAATTAGTAAAAACCAAATTAAATGTTAAAAGAAAGATTTTTAAACGTCAAACCGGAAAAAATATTTTTGTTTTATGCAATTATTTTTGGTTTTTCTTTTTTAATTGTAACCCCGCCTTATCAAGCACCCGACGAAAATTATCACTTTTTTCAAGCACTTACAGTTTCGGAGTTTTATTCTAATTCGCAGGATGGGATTGAATATATACCGGAATTTTTTATAAAAATCGACAGCTCTTTTAGTAAAATTCCGTTTAAAGTTGAAAATAAAATATATGCGAGCGATATAATTTCTTTGCTCAAGCAGGGAAAAGATACAAGCAATATAAGAGTACCATTCAAATGCCCGGCTTCACATTATAGTTTTATGTTGTATATACCTCAGGTAATAGGACTTTGGACAGGGCAACTATTTTCAGCTCCACCGATTATTGTTTTTTATATGGGTAGAATTTTTGCGATGCTTTCCTGGATTTTATTGATTTATTTTGCAATCAAAATAATTCAACTACCAAAGTGGCTGTTTATTTTAATAGTATTAACACCAATTTCATTATTCCAGGGAGTGTCATTTTCTGCAGATAGTGTCTTAAACTCAGTTTCTTTTCTTTTAATTGCCATTATTTTAAGGCATTCTTTTGATAATCAAAAAACAGAATTAAATCTAAAAGATATTATAATCATTATTTTGCTATCTGTAATAGTAACAATGTCTAAACCCCCATATTTGATTTTGTTATTTGCTTATTTCCTGATTCCTTATAAAAAATTAAATAGTAAATCAAAATACTATCTTTATTTTTTGATAATTATTTCTATTAATTTAATACTTATATATATTTGGAATGTTTTTGTCAAAACACCGATAAGCTCTGACCTGAGTGATAAAAAAGACCATATTTCTTTTATTTTGAATAATCCGGTTGGCTATATGAGGATTTTCGCATATACACTATATTTAGGGTTTCCTAAGCTTGCATATCAATTTGTAGGGAAACTTGGCTGGCTTGACGTAGAATTACCCGATGTTATAGTAGTTTTATATTTAATAATAATTATTTTTATAGCATTTTATGATAAGAGCGGAGCGAAAATAAATATTAACTTGAAACAAAAGTTTCTTATTCTGAGCATATTCATTGCAGATATTATAGTTATATTTACTATTTTTTATTTTTTGACACCAAAAGAATCAAATATTATTAATGGGATACAAAGCAGATATTTCATTCCGTTCCACCCGTTATTATTTCTTTTATTTTACAACTTTAAATTTGAATTAAAAGAAAAATGGGTTAAATTGATAGTAATTATTATTTCTTTTATTACTCTATTTTCATCACTTATATCATTAATCTTTAGGTATTATAATTAATAATATGGTATTTATTATATCACTTAATTATATTTATAAATATAAGACACAGTATGAGACATAATACAGTTTTGAAGACTTTAATTATTATTCCACTTTATAACGAAGAAGAAAATATAGATTTTATATTAAATGATTTAAAAGAAAACAGTAATTTTTGTGATTTATTATTTATCGATGATAATTCTACGGATAATACATACGGAAAACTTTTAGGGTTAACAAATTTTCCTGTTTTACATTTATCGGTGAATCTTGGGATTGGAGGAACGGTTCAGCTTGGATTTAAATATGCAAAGGAAAAAAATTATGATATAGCCGTTCAATATGACGGTGACGGTCAGCATGTTGCCGCTGAGATAACAAAATTATTAAAACCAATTTTTGAAGATAAAGCAGATGTTGTTGTTGGTTCGAGATTTTTAAGCGGTAATAGTGAATATAAAGGTTTGAAAACAAGGAAAATCGGAATAATATTTTTCCAATTATTAAATTCAATATTGATTGGGAAAAGAATTACCGACAGTACCTCGGGATTCAGAGCGTATAATTTGAAAGCAATTTCTTTTTTATCCGATAATTATCCGAGTGACTATCCTGAACCCGAGGCAATTATTTTGTTTCATAAAAATAATCTCAGATTTTTGGAGGTACCGGTGGAAATGCGATTAAGACTCAAAGGAAAATCCTCAATTTTAGGGATACTTTCCTTTTATTATATGTTAAAGGTTACAATTTCAATATTTTTCTCAAATTTACAAAAAATAAAAAATTGAATAACACAAACATTAATATTATACAATACATTGCTATTGTAGCAAGCATTATATTGTTCGTTTTTATACTCTATCTGGTAAGAACAAAAAAAATCAGGATAGAGTACTCTTTGCTCTGGCTATTTTTCAGTTTTGTTTTTATCCTTATTTCTTTTTGGAGAGACGGATTGAATGTGATTTCATTTACAATAGGTATTGCATATCCACCAATTGCATTTTTGCTTATACTAGTCATTTGTATATTTTTAATTCTAATCCAATTTTCTGTTGTAATATCCGGGCAAAAAGAAATTAATAAAAATCTTTCACAGGAAGTTGCCTTGCTCAAAAATATTATCGAGAATCTTCAAAAGAAAAACATTTGATGAATACCGGGGAAAATATTTGCTTTTTAATTATTACGTACGAGGCCGAAAAACATTTGGAAAAGCTTTTTAACAGCATAGATAAGAAATATAAAATATTTGTAGTGGATAACGGTTCAAATGATAATACCATAAACATTTTAGAAAGCAAAAATATAAATTATGTAATCAATAAAAAAAACGGATACGCCGCAGGTATTAATATAGGTCTCAGGATAATCAAAAATTCAGGATACAATTATGCATTTGTTTTAAACCAGGATACGGAAATTTTGGAGTTCAATATTGATTATTCTTTATTTGAAAAGTATGTAATAGTTCAACCGCTTGTGTTAAACGAGGATTTAACGGTTGGGGTTGATGAATTGAAAATGAATATATACGGATTTGTATTCCCATATAGATACAAGAAAAATGTTATAAACGATTCTAAAGAGCTGATATTCTTTAGCGGGGCAGGTTTTATAATTAACGTTAATAATTACTTATCTATAGGCGATTTCGATGAAAATTATTTTATGTATTATGAAGACATAGATTATGCCGTGAAATGTCTTTTATCGGGAGGGAAAATATTTCTAACAAATGATATAAAGATTATTCATTTCTACAAGAATTCTGTTTCTTCTTTAAAAAAAATAAAACAATTATTAAATAGCCGAAAAATTTTTATCAATAAGTATTTAACAGATTTATGGAGAAAATTATTATTTGTCTCAAAATTTAAAAAAAACAAGAATTTAATTTCGCAGGAGGACAAATTAAAATTTTCGAAATACATAATAAAAAAAACACTTATGGGATTTAATACAAAACAAGTTCCGTTTTCTATAATGATTTTTTTTAATTTTTTTATGTTTTTATATAGTATTATATTGAAAACAATTTTGCAAAAATCTTTATCTACGAAAGAGAATTAAAAGCTTGAATTATAATGAAAAATACACGGAATACCAGGTAAACAGAAGCGGATTGAGATATTTTATAAGGGATTTTTATCTTAAAAATATATTAAGATTTGCAGTCGGGAAGTGCATTGATTTTGGTTGCGGGAGCGGTGATTTACTGAGAAAATTGCCTGAAGGTTCGGTTGGCGTAGATATAAATGTAAATAGTATTGAATATTGCAAAAAAAATGGTCTGAATGCATTTCAATACTTTATTAATGTAGATAATTACAAATTAAAATGTTTTGTTACAGATAAATTCGATACACTAATTTGCAGTCACGTTTTAGAGCATATAGATGATGCTCAACAGGTAATAAAAATGCTTTTTGCTTCTACGGCAAGATTAAATATAAAGCGTTTTATAATAGTAGTTCCGGGAATTAAGGGTTTCAAATATGATGATACGCATAAAACATATATTGATGTCAAATATATTTATAAAAATAATTTAGATGAATTAGACGGATACAGATTAACATATAAAAAATATTTTCCTGTTAATTCAGAATTATTTTCTAAATATTTCACGCATAACGAATTGGTATTAGTATATAATAAAGTTATTACTTGAAAAACAAAAAGAATATATGTTATTAAACACTAAAAATATTGCAGTTAAGATTACTGTTATTGTGATTTTGTTAGTTGGATTTCTGATGACTTATTTTAACAGAAATTATCTTCTTGATGATGCGTTAATTTATTATAGGTATATAAATAATTTTATTGAAGGAAACGGGTTGGTATATAACATAGGAGAGAGGTTCAACGCTTTAACATCGCCGTTATATACATTCTTGTCTTTATCTATATCCTTAATAACAAGAGAAGTAGAAAACACGCAAAATATACTCAGCGGTTTATTATTGATTTCATCTTCTTTGATGTTACTTATAATAAATATTAAGTTGGACAAAGTGATGATTGGGGTGATTAGTTCAATTATTCTGGTAAGTTCCAAGTATTTTTATCTTGTGACTGGTATGGAAACATGTTTATTTGTATTGCTATCTCTTGTTTGTATATATTTATATTTTCAGAAAAAGTATTTCTTTTTATCAATATTTTCTTCGTTTTTATTTTTGACAAGAGGCGAAGGATTGTTTCTAATAATAATATTATTTTATTTTATATACAAAGAGAACAGAAGTGAAATTAAATATAGTTATTTCATAATTTTTATATTTTTTATTGTATTAAATTATTTATTTAACTTTATATACTTCGGAAACCTTGTGCCTCACACATTGATGGCTAAAATCGGGCAGGGGCAATCAGGACTTTGGGGTAAGTATTCATTTTTATTAAGTTTTGGTTACTTATTCGGTATGGTATTAAATAATCAGTCGTTTTATTTAATGCCCCTGGTTATTTTCTCATTAATAGGATTTATAAATCATATAAGGGAAAGATTTTGTATAATTATTTTTATATATTCTTGTTTATTGACTTTCTTTTATACGGTAATTAACGCCCCGAATTATCATTGGTATTATTCTATACATTTTTTGAATTTCTATATATTCTTAGGGTATGGTGTTTACGATATTTTCGTTTATTTAAATACAAAAATAATTAAACAATGGGCAAAATATTTGATAATTTTTATGATTTTTGCATATCCTTTAGGGATTCATATACAAATTATTATATTACTTCAAAATAATTCAAAGCATGAAAAATATTTTGAAACCGGAAATTGGTTAAAGAATAACACTCCGAAAGAATCTAAAATTGCATGTTTAGAAGTCGGACATATTGGATGGTTTTCTCAAAGATATATAATAGATGTACTTGGCTTGGTAAGTCCGATGAATGCAGATTTTTTGGCAAGAAGGGATTTTAATAAATGGTTTGATATATATAAACCCGATTATATTTTGATGCATAATCCTCTGTGGAATTTCGGGTATGAAGAATCATTCGAAAGATTAAAGAAAGAGGGGTATTTTGAAGATGAACAGAGTTTCAATATAGAGGGATTGAAAATTTTAAAAGTAACAGGAAAAAAATAATGATAGGCATTGTAATACCTAACCTGAATGGAATTAAGCATCTTAAGATTTGCTACGAATCTTTAGCAAAGCAATCTTTTTTGGATTTTAAAATATTATTGATTGATAATGATTCTACTGATGAATCTGTAAAATTTACAAGGACATATTTTCCAGATATCGAAATAATAGAAAATAAGAGTAATTATGGATTTGCAAAAGCTGTAAATATTGGGATTACCAGATTTCTTGGATCCGGTAATACAGATTATATATTATTACTTAATAATGATATTGAATGTGACGAAAATTTTCTGTTAGAAATGCGAAATGGTTTCATCTCGGAAGATATTGGTTCGGTTGCCTGTAAAATGATGAATTTTTACAATAGGTATAAATTTGATTCAGCAGGAGATTTTGTAAAAAAAAGAGGTTCTCCTTATGCCAGGGGTCATGAGCAGGTTGATAAGGGACAGTTTGATAAATCCGAATTTATTTTTGGCTCGTGTGCAGGTGCAGCATTATATAAATCAGAGGTTTTCAAAAAAGTTGGGTTGTTTGATGAAGATTTTTTTGCATATTTTGAGGATATTGATTTGGACTTTCGAATGCACTTAATGGGTTATAAATGTTATTATAATCCCAAAGCAATTTGTTATCATAAAAGAGGAGCTACAACGAAATCAAAAGAAGGATATCAGGCAATGTTATGTGAAAAGAATTTGATTGCTTTAAGGATAAAAAATTACCCGATGTCAGTTTATCTGAAATATCAACCCTTTTTCATTGCAGGAAGGATAAGAAGGTATTATCGTATGCTTAGAGATATTTCGTTTAAAACATTTCTTATGGCATTAAAAGGATATTTTCAGGGACTGTTTGAATTGCAGAAATTTCTAATGAAAAGAAAACCTATTCATAATTCTAAAATTATGAGCAATAAAGATTTTGAAAAACTTTTTATTGATTAATGTTTAAGAACGATAAATTAATAATTCATATTTTGTGTTTTATTGTTTTTTTAACTGCTAATTTATTCATAAAAAAATGATTTCTATAATCATATTGAATTATAACGGAAGAAAATTTCTGACTGATTGTATACAGTCGGTTTTATTTCAGTCTTATACTGATTTCGAAATAATATTTGTAGATAATAATTCTTCGGATGGCAGTTTGGATTTTGTATTAGACAAAGATAATTTTAATGA
>JGI20214J51088_10002198_pt1 | contig 13119 bp, 8 predicted proteins | sample WetSurMetagenome_FD_51088 | JGI IMG/M metagenome (IMG submission 51088)
CTCCCGGATTACCGTTTCCTGCAGCGAGAATCCGTCCGGACTGATCCTTGTCTGCGAGGATGACGGCATGGGTATCCCTTCCGATGAGAAACTCAGTCTCTTTGACCGGGTTGTCGGGGGAGAGGGAAAATTCGGGCTCTTTTTTATCCGGGAGTTCCTCACCCTGTCCGGTATGACTATCCGGGAGACAGGTATGTCCGGCAAAGGCGCCCGGTTCGAGATTAGCGTGCCGGCCGGCATATACCGGTTTGCTGCACACCGGTAACAGGGATAAGAAGGCGACCCGGCTTATTGTCCGGGATGACGCTAACGGCATCCCGGCATCGTTTGACGGGAGGAATACCTGCATGCTCGGGTTCCATCTGGTGAACAGCCTGACCGATCAGCTTTCCGGGACCATCGACCGTGATCGTTCTTCGGGTACGAAGTTCACGATAGTAATACCGGAGCAGGGCCCGGCCTCCCCCGGATGTACCTGAATTAAGGATCATTCCTGGCAGGGTTGCAGGAATTTACAAAGGAAACGGCGCACATCACCCAATGCAATATATAGCCGGTTATCGTATGCAGATATACCGATGTCCCCGATGAGCCGCATGACAGGATTTCTCGTGACCCTAAAAAAGGACAGGGNNATGCAGAAGCGGCTGATCGGTATCGNNGCNTTTACCCTTGCATACCCGGCACTGGAACTCGTTGTCCGGTACATTCCGAATCCCATGGTGCCGGGCGCGATTATCGCCCTGAACATGATCCTGCCGGTCCTTGCAGGGTATTTTTACGGCCCGTGGAGTGGTGCTTTTGCCGGGGGTGCAGGCACGGGGATTGCGGCATTACTCGGCGGTTCGGTATTCAACTACCTTGCGATCATCCCCAATGCGATCATGGGCGGCGTTGCAGGCTTTTCGGGCAGGTTCCGTTCTGAGTTTTTAACCGCTTCAACTATCCTTGTCGGGCACTCCCTGAACATGCTGGTTTTTATCGGGGCCGGTGTCATCACCATTCCTGCAGAGAAAGCGGGCACAACGCTCCTTGGCCTTGCGGCCGAGTCCATGGTTGACATCATTGCCATCGTCCTCCTCCTCCATCTGCTGAAGCGGTATCTGTATTGTCCGGAGAGGTGGTGACGCTCCTGCAGAAACGGATCCTTGAGAGTATCCGGGTTGCAGTCATCCTGGCCCTGCTGGTCATGGCAGGTTCCGGCGTTCTCCTGACCCGGAACAATCCGGGGCAATGGACCGAGCTGTATGCCTATCTGTTTATCATCCCGATCCTTATCGCCTCGTTCTATTACGGCCGCATAGGCGGTCTGTCCGTTGCGCTGGTATCGAGCCTCGTCACCGGTTCGCTTGCCATCGGGGAGCCGGCTGTACTGGATTCCCCTCTTGTCCAGCGTCTCCTTTTCCAGATCCTCATCTTTAATGCCCTGGCACTGGTTACCACGGAACTTGCCGGACGCGAGAGGGCGGAAAAAGACCGTTACCAGAACCTGTTCGAAGGTCTTCCTGTCGGGTTGTACCGTACTTCCCCTGCCGGAATTATCCTGGAGGTCAACACTGCGATGGCGCATATGCTGGGGTACCCGGACCATGAGACTCTTCGCGGGCATGATCTGGCAGAATATTATACGGACCCGGATGATTACGCACGATGGGGCGACAATCTGTCAGGAACCGGGATTGTTGAGGATTTCGAGGTGCGGATGCGTCGCGGTGACGCTGCAGTCATCTGGGTCAGGGAAACGACACGGGTTGTCCGGGATACCGACGGGATTATCCAGGTTTACGAAGGGAGCCTGGAAGATATCACCGGGCGCAAAGTTGCAGAAGAGGTCGTACTGCACAGGAACGAGGAACTCCATACGGCGCTGGCAGAACTGGAAGCATATCGCGACCATCTTGAAGAGATCGTTGAAGAAAGAACCCGTGAACTGGCCACGGCCAAGGAAGCAGCAGAGTCTGCCGACCAGCTCAAGTCGGCATTCCTCGCCACCATGTCCCATGAGCTCCGTACCCCGCTCAACTCCATCATCGGGTTCTCAGGGATTCTCCTGCAGGAGCTGGCCGGCCCCCTGAACGATGAGCAGAAGAAACAACTGATTATGGTCTCCGGCAGCTCCGAACACCTGCTCGCCCTGATCACCGATATCCTTGACATCTCGAAGATCGAGTCCGGGCAACTCACCCTTGTTCACGAACCGGTGGACCTGCGTGCGGTACTCGAAAAGGTTGTCAGCACCTCCCGACCTCTTGCGGAAAAAAAGAACCTTGCAATCGGATTGTCCATTGGTGCGGACGTCGGATCGTTTACCGGTGACAGGAGGCGTGTCGAACAGGTTCTCCTAAACCTGCTCTCCAATGCAATCAAGTTTACCGGGAAGGGGCATGTCAGGGTTGATTGTTCGGAGCAGGAGGACAGGATTACCATCCGCGTCATGGATACCGGTATCGGGATTGACAGGGCAGATATGGATAAACTGTTCAGGCCGTTTTCCCAGGTGGATACCGGGATGAACCGGCAGTACGAAGGAACTGGTCTGGGTTTATCCATCTGCAAAAAACTGGTGGATCTGATGGGTGGGACATTAGGTGTGGAAAGCGAACGGGGCATGGGCAGTACTTTTTCGGTAACCCTGCCCCGTGACAGGAGCGTCCGATGAAAAAAAGGAATCTTTCCCGCAAAAGACACGTTGACCGGAAAAAGACCGGTGTCACTGAACACTCCTTCCCGTTTCACCGATGAATACAAACAATTATTATATCGGAATGGACATTCCCCACTACTGATGAATCTCCAGTCAAGAGTTCTGATCCTGTACCTGTGCATCGCATTACTGGTACTCGTGCTCATCGGAGGGGTCCTTCCTGCCTCCCTGCATAAACAGAACCTGGAAGCCATTTCCGGAGATTCCATCAGCCAGCTGAAACATATCGATTTTGCCCTTTCCAACTTCATTGGGGAAGCAAAATATGATGTCATGAGCCTGTCGCTGAACGATAACGTCCAGGAACGGGACGATTCTCATTTTACCAGTTTCCTGAATGCATCGGAAGAAACGTTCCAGTACTCTTACACCCCCTCGGAGCAGAAGATCATCGATGTTTTCCGGGATTATCAGACTACGCATCCCTATGTCAGCTCGGTCTATATGGGCCGGGAGAACGGTGCATCTGTCCGGTCGTTTCCCCGGAAACCCACGAAGTACGACCCCCGGGACCGGCCCTGGTATATCCTGGCAAAGGAACACCCGGGCACCGTTTCCGTGACTGATCCTTACAAAGCCGTTACAACGGATGATGTAAATATCGGGATTGTAACGCCGGTTCTTGACCAGAACGGAACAATGATTGGGGTGGTCGGTGCTGATATTACCCTTGTCAACCTGACCAGTTACATCACGACTGTTGGCAATGTAGATGGGGGAGAAATGATCCTTGTCGATCAGAAGGGTACTATCCTTGCCAGCCGGGATTCATCCCTTCTCTACAAAAATATCAGTCAGATCCTCGGTGACCAGACCCCGGTATTTCTCACCTCGAAGGAAGGTGTGCTGGTCCTCAACGGGACATACCTGATGTATTACACCTCTCCGGATCTCGGATGGAAGATTGGTACGTTTGTGCCGTTCAGTACTATTGATCAGAAAATTAACGATTCCATTCAGCGGATCCTCCTCTTTGTCCTCCTCGCTCTCGTGCTGCTCAGCATGATCACCCTTATCGTCCTCAACTACGCGATCATCCGGCCGCTGACGAACCTCACCGATGTGAGCCGGAATATTGCCGAGACCGGCGATCTTGACCAGATGATCGAGACCGGGGGTGCGGGGGAGATCGGGATACTCGCCCAGTCCTTTAAGGCAATGGTCGGGAAGATCCATACCGAAGAGCAGGGCCGGAAACAGGCCCTTGCCGATCTGGAGGCGTACCGCGACCACCTGGAGGAGATTGTCGCCGAGCGCACCCGGGAACTTGAGCAGGCAAAGGAGGCAGCAGAATCCGCTGACCGGCTCAAGTCGGCATTCCTCGCCACCATGTCGCACGAGCTCCGGACGCCCCTCAACTCCATCATCGGGTTTTCAGGTATCCTCTTACAGGAACTGGCCGGGCCGCTTAATAACGAGCAGAAGAAGCAGCTCGGTATGGTCTCCGACAGTGCCGAGCACCTGCTTGCCCTGATCAACGATGTGCTGGATCTCTCGAAGATCGAGGCCGGGCAGCTGAAGATCGCCAGCGAGCCGTTCGCGCTTCGGCCGATACTCGACAAGGTCGCCCGCACGATCAGGCCGATGGTTGAGGCGAAACATCTCGCGCTCGAACTGGAGGTTGACCCGGCGGTGGGGAGCGTGAGGGCCGACAGCCGGAGGGTCGAGCAGGTTCTCCTCAATCTGTTGAGTAATTCCATCAAATTTACCGGGCAGGGCCACGTAAGGATTACCTGCGTGCCTGCGGGAAATGAGATCAGGATAAGTGTCGCGGATACGGGAATAGGGATCAAACCGGAAGATCTCGAAAAATTATTCCGGCCGTTCACGCAGGTCGACACGGGCCTGACCCGGCAGTATGAAGGCACCGGGCTGGGACTATCGATCTCGAAACGGCTCGTTTCCCTGATGGGAGGCACGATTGAAGTGAAGAGTGAATGGGGCAAAGGCAGCACCTTCAGTTTTACGGTACCGGTTGACAGGAGCATATTATGACGATCAGAATTCTCTATATCGAGGACAATGACCAGAACTTCTACCTGGTCAACTATATTCTGAGTGCAAAAGGCTACGCAGTTGAACGTGCACGCGACGGGCGGGAAGGTATCGGTCTTGCTACGAAAGGCAGACCCGTTCTCATCCTTCTGGATATCCAGCTGCCGATTATGGACGGGTACGAAACCGCCCGCGAGCTGAGGAAGATCCCCGGCGTGAATACAACCCCCATTGTCGCGCTTACCTCCTACGCCATGGCCGGTGATCGCGAGAAAGCGCTGGCCGCGGGATGCACCGGCTACATCGAGAAACCTATCAACCCGAAGACCTTTACGGAACAGATACAGCAGTTCCTTCCCATGGGCTCAGCCCCCGGGGAGATCGGATGACAACGATCCTCATTGCCGATGACATCCCCGCGAACCTCTACCTGCTGGAATCCATCCTGAAAGGAAACGGTTTTACGGTTATCTCTGCGAAGAATGGTGCAGAAGCGCTGGCGCAGGCCAGAAATACGCCGCCTGACCTCATCATTACTGATCTCCTGATGCCGGTGATGGACGGGTTCGAGCTCTGCCGGCAGTGGAAGGCGGATGAGCGCCTGAAAACCATCCCGTTCATCATTTATACCGCCACCTATACCGATCCCCATGACGAAGAGTTTGTTCGCAAGCTCGGGGCCGACCGGTTTATTGTCAAGCCCCAGAAACCTGACATATTCGTGGAGGAAATACGAAAAGTCCTTGAGGGATCAGACAGCGGGGCCGGGCCAGTTCCTGTAAAACCACCCGGCGATGAGAACGAGATCCTGCAGGAATACAACGAGGTTTTATTCCACAAACTCGAGAAAAAGGTGATGCAGCTCGAGACCGAGATCGCTGTGCGGAAAGCCTCCGAGCAGCAGCGCGAAGCATTGGTCAGGGAACTGGAACAGAAGAACGCGGAACTGGCCCGGTTTACCTACACGGTATCTCATGAGCTCCGGAGCCCGCTTATCACTATCCAGGGATTCGCCGGGCTGATACAGGAAGAAGCAGTCAGTGGCGTAGAATCGGTGGAACTCAAAAACCATGTCCGCCGCATTATTACTGCAGTCGATACCCTGGATGCCCTGCTCTCCGATCTCCTGACACTGTCCCGGGCAGGAAGATGCATCAATGCGCCGGAACCCATCGGATTTGGCACTATCGCCGGTGAAGCGGTGGCTCTCTTTGCCCGTTCGCTCGCTGAGCACGGGATACGTGTTGAGACCCCTCCTGACTTACCGGTTGTGAACGTCGATCATGCCCGCATCCGGGAAGTCCTGGTGAATCTCATCGAGAATGCAATCAAGTATCGCGGCGGTCGCCCCGATCCCGTAATACGGATTGGTATTGACAAGAGGGGTGACGAGCCGGTCTTCTTTGTACAGGATAATGGTATCGGGATCGAATCCCGGTATCTCGAACGGATCTTCAACCTGTTCGAAAAACTGGATGCGATGACGGAAGGAACCGGGGTGGGCCTCGCTATCGTGAAACGGATCATCGAAGCCCATGGCGGGAGGGTCTGGGCAGAATCGGAGGGCAAAGGAAAAGGCACTACCTTCCTCTTCACGCTGCCTGGTTCCCGGACGGTCCTCACCGATAAGAATAATAACGGATAAATAAAAGAGAGATTCCTATGGCTGAACTTACCGGTGAACCCTTACACATCCTGCTTGTCGAGGACAACGATGCCCATGCCGAGCTGGTGATCCGGGGCATGCGCGACCAGCAGGTGGCAAACAGGATCCACCATGTGTCGGATGGTGAGCAGGCCCTTGATTATCTCTTCATGCGGGGGGCTTTTACGGATCCGGAAAAGAATCCCCGGCCCAATTTCGTTCTCCTTGACCTCCGCCTGCCCCGGGTAGACGGGCTTGAGGTACTCAGGACGATCAAGACAACGCCGGGCCTCCTGCGCATCCCGGTGGTCATCCTGACGAGTTCGGATGCGGAGAGCGATATTGCCAGATCCTATGATTACCACGCCAACAGCTACGTGGTAAAACCCCTTGACTTCAAAACGTTCACGAAACTGATGAAGGACCTCGGGTTCTACTGGCTCGGCTGGAATGCAAAACCCTTAAAGGAGTGATCCTGCGGGATGCAGGATCAGGGAAGGGCAATGAACACCGGAACGGGGAAAAACGTTCCCCATATTCTTATTATTGAAGACGATGCCGCTCACCGGGATCTCATTCTCCGGGCATTCCGTGACGACCCGGACAAGTTCCGGCTGTCCATTGCAACAACGATCCGCTCCGCCCGGGAGATCCTTGATCGCGATCGCCCCGACCTGATCCTCTCCGACTGGATCCTTCCCGACGGGAAAGGCCTCGATATTCTTCCCCGCACCGATGGTTTTGTTACGATCCCCTTAATTATCATGACCAGTTTCGGGGACGAGCACCTGGCCGTCGAGATCATGAAGTCCGGGGCGATCGATTACGTGGTCAAATCCGCAACGATGTTCAGGGACCTGCCGCATATCGCGATGCGCGCGCTGAACGACTGGGAGAACATCCGGGAGCGGAAGCGGGCGGAAGCTGCGGTGCAGGACTCGCAGAAACGTCTCGCCGATATCCTGAACTTCCTGCCCGATGCCGTCCTCGCAATCGATACCGGGGGGAAGGTGATCGGGTGGAACCACGCGATAGAACGGATGACCGGTGTTATGGCTGCGGACATGCTCGGGAAAGGAGAGCACGAGTACAGTATTCCTTTTTACGGTGTACAGCGTCCCCTCCTGATCGATCTCGTCATGATGGACGATGCGGAGATTGAGAAAAAGTACGATTATATCCAGCGCGACAACGGGCGGATAACATCGGAGATCTTCATCCCGACCCTGTTCGGGGGTAAAGGGGCATACCTCTGGGGGACGGCATCTCTCCTCTCCGACAGTGCCGGCAACCGTACCGGGGCGATCGAAGTGATCCGGGACATCACGGATCGGAAAAAGAGCGAGGCCTTGTTGATCCGGCGCGAGGCAACCCTCGAGACCCTCCTGAATGCGCCCCTTGATACAATCGTTCTCCTCGACCGTCAGGGAATCATTCTGCGCACCAATGAGGAACATGCCCGGCGGCTTGGGGGAACGATAGAGAGTCTGACCGGCCGGTGCGTATTCGATCTTTTACCCGGAGACATAGCCGATAGACGGAGAGAGTATGTTGATCAGGTGTTCAGGACCGGCAAACATATAACGTTTGATGATGAGCGGTCGGGCCGGTACCTCCACACGGAGATCTACCCGATCTTTACTCCGGACCACATGACCGTCGAGAATGTCGCAGTTTTTTCCCGGGACATAACCGCCCAGAAAAAATCCGAACTCGCCCTGCAGGAGAGCGAGAGGAAGTACCGGTACCTGATCGATAATGTCCGGGATATCGTGTGGCAGACAACACCGGATCTTACGTTCACGTACGTCAGCCCCGCTGTGGAAACCCTTACCGGCTATTCTCCGGGCGACCTGATCGGAACCTCGCTCTTTGCGATCCTGACAGAACCCTCCGCTCAGGTTGTGCAGCAGCGTCTCAGGGAGCGGATGGAAGACTATTCCCATGGCAGCCGGGACCTTGCAACAATCTTTGAAACCGAGATTCGAAAAAAGGACGGGGTGGTGCTGTGGATCGAGATCAGCTCGAATGCGGTCTTTGGACCTGACGGGACCATCGCCGGGTTCCAGGGAATCACTCGCGATGTCACCGACCGGAAGAGAGCAGAGGAAGCGCTCACTGAGAGTGAAGTGCGGTTCCATGATCTCTTCAGCAACATGAGCGCCGGTGTTGCGATCTACGAACCGACGCCGGATGGTACGGACTTTATTATCCGGGATGTCAATCATGCCGTTGAAACAATCGAGCATGTTAAAAAAGAAGAAATTGTCGGGAAGAGCGTACTCCAGGCATTCCCCGGCGTTGTGGAGTTCGGGCTCTTTACGGTCTTCCAGCGGGTGGCACGGACCGGGGTTGCGGAGGCATTCCCGGTCACGATGTACCACGACAACCGCATCGCAGGCTGGCGTGAGAATTATGTCTATAAACTCCCGTCCGGGGAAGTTGTTGCGCTCTACGAGGATGTGACCGAGCGCAGACAGGCGGAAGAGGCGCTGCGGGAGAGCGAGCAGCTGCTAGGTGAGGTCTTTGACAATGCCAACGATGCGATATTCCTGCTTGAAAGAACCCCGGACGGTCCCGGGAAATACCTTCTGGTGAATGATAAAGCCTTCCGGATGCTGGGCTATGCAAAAGAAGAGCTCATGGCACTGTCCCCCCGGGATATCGTACCGGTGGACATTGCGAAAAAAATCATGCCGGATGTCATAAAAAAACTCCTCAAAGACGAACATGCCACCTTTGAGTCTGCACACCGGAAAAAAGACGGGAGTATCTACCCGGTTGAAGTCAGCACCCATACGTTCAGGTACCAGGGAAAGGATGTGGATCTCTCCATTGTCCGAGACATCACCGAACGCAAGCTGGCGGAAGGAAAGCTTCGTGAGAGCGAGGAGCGGTACCGCTCCGTCGTCGAGAATGCCGCAGAGGGTATCACCGTTGCGCAGGATGGAATGCTGCAGTACGCAAATGCCCGGCTGCTGGGAATGACCCAGGTATGTCCTGAAGAAATTGTAAACCGGCCATTTACCGATTTCATCCACCCGGATGATCGTGCATTCGTCTTTGAACGGTACCAGCGCCGTGTTGCCGGTGAGAATGTCCCCCAGCACTACGATTTCCGGGTTGTCGGGACCAGTGGGAAGCTGACCTGGGTCCAGCTGTCGGCGGTCCGGATTGAGTGGAATGGCAGGCCCGCGACACTGAACTTCCTCATGGACATCACCGACCGGAAAGAGGCAGAGGAGAGGCTCCGCGAGTCCCGGCAGATTCTCGAAGGGATCCTGAATACCATTCCTGTCAGGGTGTTCTGGAAAGACAAGGAACTTACTTACCTGGGCTGCAATACCCCGTTTGCACAGGATGCCGGGTTTAAGAAACCTGATGAGGTTATCGGCAAAGACGATTATGCCATGGTCTGGCGGGAACAGGCCGGGCTCTACCAGGCCGATGACCGGGCGGTTATCGAAAGCGGGAATGCGAAACTGATGATCGAGGAACCGCAGACAACGCCGGCAGGGGATACCAAATACCTTCTTACGAGTAAAATGCCGCTGCGTGATACCCGGGGAGATGTTATTGGTGTGCTTGGTACCTACCTTGATATCACCGATCGCAAAAAGGCAGAAGAGATGATCCGCGAGAGCGAGGAGCGACTCCTCATGGCCCAGGAAATCGGTCACATCGGCGGATGGGAATACAACCTGCGGACCAATACAATCTGGGGATCTGCTGAAGGAGCGAGAATTTACGGTCTTCCCCCAGTTTCAGGTGATTTCCCCCTTGATCAGATCGAAGCCTGCATCCCGGAACGCGAACGGGTCCACCAGGCACTCGCTGACCTGATCCAGTGCGGGAAAGAGTATAATCTTGAATTTTCCATCAATCCCGCCGATGGATCCCGGCAAAAAGAGATACTGTCGATCGCCCGTCTCGAAAAGGATGCTCAGGGAAACCCGATCAGGGTCGTTGGCGTTATCCAGGATATTACCTCACGCAAACAGGCCGAGGAGATCCGCAAAGCTTATGAATTACGGCTGGATTCCGCCATGGAGATCGGCAGACTTGCCTGGTGGGAGATGGACCTGCCTGGCGGTGAGGTCCGGTTCGATGACCGCAAGGCAACCATGCTCGGGTATTCCCCCGCGCAGTTTGCGCATTATACGGATTTCACCGCGCTCCTTCACCCAAAGGATCGGGAACCTGCAATGCAGGCAATGAAAGACCATCTTGAGGACCGGCAGTCGCGCTATCATATCGATTATCGCCTGCGGACCGCAACCGGGGAATACAAGTGGTTCCGGGATGTCGGCGGGATAACCCGGCACCATCCTGACGGGTCACCGGCAACCGTCACCGGGATTGCTATTGACATCACGGCAAATAAGCAGGCCGAAGAAACACTTCACGCAACCGAGACCCGGTACCGTGCCCTTATCCAGAACTCGTCGGATATCATCCGTATCCTCGATCGCGACGGTCTGATCGTGTATGAATCCGAATCTTCCGAACGGATCCTCGGATACCCGAAGGATTACCTGACCGGTAAAAACCCCCTGGAATATATCCATCCGGATGACCTCGAACGCGTGAAAAAAGATTTCAGGGACGTGATTGACAGAGAAAATAGCGGCACTCCCACGGAATTCCGGATCCGCAAAGCCGACGGGGAGTATATCTGGGTCGATTCCATTGGTACCAATCTTCTGGATGTTACCGGTGTGAACGGGATTGTCATCACCACGCGCCCGATCCAGCAGCGGAAAATGGCCGAGCAGGCCCTGCGGGAGAGCGAGGCCCGGCTTGCCACGGCCATGGATATTGCCGGTCTCGTGAACTGGGAGTTCGATACTGCAAGCGGCATGTTCACGTTCGACGACCGGTTTTATTCCCTCTATGAAACAACCGCTGAACGCGAGGGGGGATACCTGATGTCATCTGACACCTACCTGCAGGAATTTGTCTATCCTGCTGACCGCCCCGCAGTTCTCGCGGCAATCGGGAAAATTCTTGCAACAACCGATCCGGAGTATTTTGGCCAGGTTGAACACCGCATCACGCCCCGTGACGGGAGTATCCGTACAATCATTGCCCGGTTTGCCCCGGTCATGGGCCCCGGAGGAACCGTCATCCGTACCTTTGGTGCAAACCAGGACATCACGGACTTCAAGCTCATGGAGTCCGAGATACGGTCCCTGAATACCGTTCTTGAACAGCGGGTCAGGGACCGGACGGACGCGCTGGCGAAAACCAACGAAGCACTGGAAGAGGAGATCGTCCAGCGGCAGGAAACGGAGAAGAAACTCCAGGGATCCTATGATGAGAAAGTCCTGCTCTTAAAAGAGATCCACCACCGCGTCAAGAACAACCTCCAGATCATTGCAAGCCTTCTGAATCTCCAGTCCCGGTATATTAAGGACCAATCCACGCTTGCCACCCTCCGGGAGAGCCAGAACCGGGTCAAGGCCATGGCGCTTGTCCATGAAAAACTCTACCGGTCAGAAGATATCTCCCATATCAGTCTCAACGATTACATCCGGTTCCTCGGCACCGGTCTCTTCCAGTCTTACGATGCCAAGCTCCGGGGGATCGAGTTCACCCTGGATATTCACGACGTCAATGTTGATATCGATGCGGCCATTCCTCTTGGCCTGGTTATCAATGAACTGATCTCGAACTCCCTGAAATATGCGTTCCCTGATGGAAGAAAGGGGGAGATCTCTATCAGCGTGAAAAAGGAAGCTCATATCCTGACTGTACTCTACCGGGATACCGGTATCGGCATACCGGCAGACCTTGACTGGAGAGACACCGAGTCGCTGGGTCTCCGGCTGGTCAATACGCTCGTAGACCAGATGAACGGGACGGTGGAACTTGACCGCACTGCCGGGACGCAGTTCACCATGGTGCTGCATGAAAAGGAACCGCGGGGGCCGTCATGACCCCTGCCGCGATCTCTCATGTCCGGTTGACTGAAACATCCTGGCGGGTAATCATTCTTGCACTCTCCCTTGCAGTTATTCTCTTTTCCGTCTGGTGTCTTTCAAACAATATCACCACGATCTTCATGCATCTCTATTACTTCCCGATCGTNCTTCTTGCCTACCGTTATCGCTGGAAAGGGCTGGGCATTGCCACGCTCCTCGCCCTTGCCTATTTCGGCCTTGTCCTTGTTTTCAATGCCGGGCAGGGGGAGGTCATTCTCGGGGCGTTCTACCGGGTCCTCGTCTTCGTGGGGATTGCAGCGGTGATTGCGTACCTTTCAGAGCGGCTGGCCCTTGAAAAAAAAGGTTCGCGGGAATCCACAGCGATCAGGGAACAGTATATCTCCCTTGCACCGGCGATTATCCTTGTCCTCGACAGGAACGGTGCGATAACCTTCCTCAACCGGAAAGGCGGAGAAATCCTTGAATGCATTCCTGATGAGGTTACGGGAAACTCATGGACTGACAATTTTCTTTCGAAAAAAGACCGGGAACGGGTAAAACAGGTCTTTTCCCGGCTTATAACAGGACAGGTCGAACCAGACGGTGTTATCGAAAACGCAGTACTGACGTCCAGCGGCAGGGAAAAGATCATCCGGTGGCACAACGCCGTGCTCCGTGATGAAAGCGGGGTGATAACGGGAATCCTTGCGTTCGGCGAGGATATCACCGNAGAGAAAAAGGCGCAGGACNTCCGGAGGAGACTGCAGCAGTTCCAGGAGAGCGTGATTGCCAATGCCAATGTCTGGATCTCGGTACTTGCTCCTGATGGCAGTACCCTCCTTGTCTGGAAC